>Ga0209254_10004801_pt1 | contig 12403 bp, 14 predicted proteins | sample FrelakmetDIP11DI_FD_187148 | JGI IMG/M metagenome (GOLD analysis project Ga0209254, IMG submission 187148) | Freshwater lake sediment microbial communities from the University of Notre Dame, USA, for methane emissions studies - DIP11 DI (SPAdes)... | ecosystem: Environmental > Aquatic >...
AGGCGAGCTGCCCCTCCGCCGGATCGATGCCCTCGATCGCCGCGGGCGCAGACTGGGCGGCCAGTTGCTCGGTGAAGGCACCGTTGCCGCACCCGACGTCGAGCCAGCGCAGCCCGGGGCCAGGCGCCAGCCAGTGGAGGAAGGCTTCCCCGGCCCGCTGGCTCCACACGCCCATGTACCGCTCGTAGGCGGCGCCATCGTCAAAGCGGATCTGCCCGCCGGCAGCCGCGCCATCCTTGCCCATATTCCTGACCCTCGATGCCCACCCGAACGAACTACCTAGGCTTCAGCCCCACTCCCGCCGTGATCCGCCCGCCCGGCTGAAGCACGACCTTCTCGCCGGCTGCGAGTCCGTTGACCACCTGCGCTTCCAGGCCGTTCTCGAGCCCGAGTTCGACGGTGCGCAGCTCCGCCCGACCACCGTCGTCGACGAACACGGCCCACTGGCCCTGCTCGCGGAACAGGGCCGCCTGGGGCACCTTCAGCACCTGGTCCGCCGCCGCGAGGACGATCTTCGGCTCCACCCGGTAGCCGTGGCCGAGGCGCGCCCAGCGCTCCCGTGGATCGGTGAAATCGATCACCACATTCACCCGCTGCTCCTCGATGCCAAGGGCCGACACCTTGGTGAAGCCGAAAGGCTCCACACGGCGGACAGTGCCATTCAGCGGGGGGCCGCCACCCCAGGACTCGATCAGCACGCGCTGGCCGGCCTCGACCCGGACCGCATCGGTGGACAGCAGGTCCACGACGATCTCCATATCGCCCGGATTTCCGATCTCGATGAGCGGCGCACCGGAGGCCACCACGGCTTCACTTTCCTGCAGCACCCGCAGAACGCTGCCGCTGACCGGGGAGTAGACGTCCACGCAATCGCAATCGGGACCGGACCGGCGTCGGCCGACGCTGGGAGCGGTCAGTCGGGCCCGGGCTTCCTCCAGCGCGGCGGCCGCGGTCTGCGCCCGGCGCTCCGCCGCGTCGCGATCGTTGGCAGACACCACGCCCTGCCCCGCCAGCTGGCGGTAGCGCTTGAGCTCGGCGGCCGCGAAATCCCGCTCGGCCTCGGCCCGACGCACTGCCGCGCGCGCTTCCCGCTCCGAGCGGACATCCAGGAATGTCGGATCGCTGGGGGCGATACGGGCCACCACCGTCTTCTGGGCCGTGACCGCGTCGCCCGCCTTGAGTTCGATCCGGCGCATCACGCCGGACAGGGGTGCTGAAACGACGAACACGTCCTTCACGCGCGTCTCGCCCTCGTCGCTCACCGTGACCTGGATGGGACCACTGGTGATCTCGGCCAGGTCCACCGGGATGGGCTTCGGCCGGAACAGCCAGGCAAGGGCGAGCCCGCCCACGATGAGCATCGGGAGCCAGAACAGCAGTCGGCGGGTCTGTGCGGAAAGTGGCATGTGGGTCTTCTTCGCTTGCGGGTTATTCGCGGGTCTTGAGCACGGCGATCAGGTCCAGCGTATCCAGCCGGCGCCGGACGAGGAACGCCGAAAACAGGCTGGCCGCCAGGATGATGAGCACGGCAAGGCCGAGGGTCTCGAGCCGGATCGCCATCGGTATCCGGTACAGCTCGGTCTTGAATGCGCTCAGGATAAGGGCGCCGAGGCCATAGCCCAGCACGCAGCCCACGGGCAGGGCGATGAACGTCAGAAAGCCGATCTCCCCAAGCAGGATGTAGGAGATTTCGCGCCGCGTGAAGCCCAGCACCCGCAGCGTGGCCAGCTCACGGCCCCGCTCTGACAGGGCAATGCGGGCTGCGTTGTAGGTCACGCCAAAGGCCAGCGTACAGGCAAAGACCACGAAGAAGCCGACGAAGATGTACAGCGTCTTGGCCAGAGTATCGTAGAAAGTATCCACCGCGGCCTGCTTGAGGGTGACGGCACTCACCATCGGCAACTGCTTGAGCTCCCGGTAGAACCGGGCCTGCTGGCTCTGGTCCAGCCGCAGGTGCACGCTGTTCACCGACTCCCCCTCGTGCATCAGCCGGTTCAGCGCGCGAATGTCCATGTAGGCGGGGCTGCCGATGTAGGTCTCGAAGGTGGCCACGACGGGCACCTCGAAGGTCGGGCGCCGGCCTTCCAGCACCTCGACGGTAATCCGTTGCCCCGGCCGGACTTCGAGCATGTCGGCCAGCTGCGTGGAGATCACGAGTCCGTCGGGCGGCAGGTTGAGGTTGTGGCCCGACGCGTCATACACGTGGCTCAGCTCCTGGACGGCCGGCAGCCCCTGCAGGGACTCGCGCTCCTCCCGCGAACCGAAGCGCATCTTGGCCGGGACAACGCGCATGGACTCGGCGGTGCGCACGCCCGGCATCCGGGCGAGCTCACGGGCCACGTCGCTGGAGCGCGTGTTGGCAAAGCCGACCGTGATGTCCTGCCCCTGGGCCTGGCGGAAGTACACGTCGACCAGGTGATCGATGGAGTCGAGCCACTGCAGGGAGCTGACCAGCACGGCAACGGCCATGGCAGTGCCCAGCGACGTCAGGGCCGAGCGCACTGGCCACCGCCCGATCTGCCGCAGCAGTATCCGGGTGGGCTGGTCGAGTGCGCTGAAGATGCGGCCGCGCCCCAGCCGCGTGCGCCGGAACATCGGGGGTGACGGCGGCCGCATGGCCTCCGCCGGCGTAACCTGCACGCCGGCCCGCACGGCGCCCAGGGTGCCCGCGAGGGCGGCGAAGAGGCTCACCCCGGCCGCGATCAGGAAGGACCGGGGCCCAGGATCGAACAGTAGAAACGGGAAGCGGTAGAAGTCCGCGTACAGGCGCGTGTTCAGCAGCCCGAACCAGTAGCCGCCCACCCAGCCGAGGCCGATGCCCACGGCCGCGATGCCCACCACGAACTTCACGTAGTGCCAGGCGATGTCCCGGTCCCGGTAGCCGAAGGCCTTGAACAGGCCGATCTCGCTGCGCTCCATCGCGATGAGGCGCGCGAGCACCATGTTGGTGAGGAACGCCGCCACCGCAAGAAACACCGCTGGCAGGATCGCCGCCAGGCTCTCGAGCTGCCGGATCTCGTTCATGAGGAACCAGTTGGACATCTGGTCCTTGCGCGCATAGGCGCCAATGCCGCCGTACCGGCCGAGCATGTCATCCAGCCGCTCGATGACCAGGTCCGGCTCGACGCCCCGCAGGAGCGTCAGGGAGATGGTGTTGAACGCGCCGTCCAGATCGAAGGCCGCCTGCATCGCCTCCTGGCCCAGCCAGACGATGCCGAAGCGCTTGTCGTCGGGCATGAGGGCGCCGGGCCCGATCGTGTAGACGAACTCCGGGGACAGCGCGATGCCGACGACGGTCAGTTGCCGCCAGTTGCCATTCAGCACCGCCCGGAACGTGCTGCCGAGGGTCAGGCCGTGGGCCTCGGCGAAGGGCTCCGCGAGCACCGCCTCGTCGGGATAGCCGAGCCGCGGCACCCGGCCGCTGCGCAGGGCCAGCTGGTTGAGGTCCGGCGGATGTCGCTCGGGGATCGAAACCAGGTGGCCGATCACGGGCTCCTCGAAGCCCTCCATATCAAGCACCGCACTCTTTACCACGCGGGTGTCCACGGCCTGCACACCGGGCAACTTGCGAATGCGGTCGGCCAGGTATTCGGGCGCGCGCTCCACCGACGCGAACACATCGCCGAAGCGGTAGCGCTCGTAGTAGGCAGTGGCGGTCTCGGTCAGCGCCTCCATGGAGGTCAGGGACATGGCCAGCACCGCAATGCCCGACGCGATCACCAGGGCGATGGCCAGGACCTGGCCCCGCAGCCGCCAGAGGTCCCGGTAGAGCTTGCGGTTGAGCGGCGTCATGCGGTGCCTACCAGGACAGCTCGGCGGCCCGACGGCGCCGGGTGTTGTGCCGCTCTTCCAGGATCCGGCCGTCGCCCATAACCAGCACCCGGTCAGTCATGTCGGCGATCACCGCGTTGTGCGTGATCAGCACGGTCGTGGTGCCGAGCTCGGCATGGATGCGCTCGATGGCTTCCAGCACCAGGATGCCCGTGCGGCTGTCGAGCGCCCCGGTGGGCTCATCGCAGAGCAGGATGCCGGGGCGCTTGGCGATCGCCCGGGCGATGGCCACCCGCTGCTGCTCGCCACCCGAGAGCTGGGCCGGGAAGTGCTGCAGGCGCTCGCCAAGGCCGACCATGCGCAGGGCCTCCTCGGGAGGCATCGGCTGCCGCGCTATTTCCGTCACCAGGGCGACATTTTCCAGAGCCGTGAGGCTCGGGATCAGGTTGTAGAACTGGAAGACAAAACCCACATGGTTGCGGCGGTACTCCGTGAGTCCCCGGTCATCGAGCCCGGTGAGCTGCAGGTCCTTGAACCAGGCCTCACCGCCGCTGGCGGAATCCAGGCCACCCAGGATGTTCAGCAGGGTGGACTTGCCGCTGCCGGACGGGCCGAGGAGCACGACCAGGTCCGCCGGGTAGAGGTCCAGCGAGACGCCCCGGAGGGCATGGACCTCCACTTCTCCGGAACGGTAGATCTTGGTGAGATCGCGGGTGCGCAGGGTGGGGTCACGCGGCATGGGCCTATTCTCGCCCGCCCTTTGGTTTCGCGCCTAGAATCCGCGTTCTGCCGGCGCCGGAGGCGCTAGGATCCGTCGCACCTCATCGCGGAGACTTCAGCCATGCGCCATAACGTGTCCCGGATCGCCGCCACCCTGCTCTGCAGCGTCGCTCTTATCACCCCCGCCCTCGCGGCGGACGGCCCCCCACCCGGTGCAGGCGGCGGCAAGCCCAAGACCCCGCCGACGCCGGAGGCCTTCTACGAGCACACGGGTTTCGAGGGGCGGGAGCAGGCGCTCACCGACGCCGTCGTCAAGGCGGTCCGCGACGCGAAGCCGGCCAATGGCGAGACCCTGAACTTCACCCCCGACCAGCAACGCATGCTGGGGCTGGCGGTGGCCAAGGCCATCAAGACCATCAGCAACGACACCCCCTACCAGCACGAGATGAACGACGCGCTGGTGAAGGCCCACCTGACGAACATCCAGTTCGCCAAGGACCAGGGGCTGCTGAAGGAGATGATCGACCACGAGGTGAAGACCCAGACCTTCATGATCCAGCGCGTGGGCAAGATGATCCGGGCGGGTGGCAGTCCCGAGCTGGCCACGATCGCCCTGACCGAGCGAACGGCGTGCTTCTACCAGCTGGTGCAGGAGTACCAGCGCACCGGCACGACCATGCGCTGGAAGTCGCCCTACGGCAATGTCCTGACCGTGACCCGGCAGATCGGCCAGCACGACCTGACGGAGCAGGAGATCCACGAGGTCTACACCGTGCCGCTCATGCAGAAGCAGGCGGAAATCATGGGCATGGACCTGGAGATCACGCCCTGGCAGGCCGATGGCTGGGTAACCATGAGCATCAAGGCGCCCGTAGAAGCGGCTTCGGCCACGAACGGTATGGATCGCGGCTGAAGCCACTCCTACAATGGCGGGCTAATGCCCGCTAACCTCACACCCGTCTACCGCAAGGCCGAAGAGGCCTATCGCAACGCCCGCGAACCGGCGGAGAAGCTCGAGCATCTCAAGGAGATGCTGCGAACCATTCCGAAGCACAAGGGCACGGATCACCTCCAGGGCGACATCAAGCGCTGGATCAAGGAGATCACCGAAGAAGTCGGTGCGGCGAAACAGAGCGGCAAGAAGAAGGGGCCGGTCCACACCATCCGGCGCGAAGGCGCGGCCCAGATCGCCCTCCTCGGAGCGCCCAACGCCGGCAAGTCCCAGCTCCACTCCCAGCTGACCGGGTCCCGGGCCGATATCGGCCCCTACCCGTTCACGACCAAGTTGCCCCAGCCGGGCATGCTGCCCTTCGAGGACATCTACTTTCAGCTGGTCGACATGCCACCCATCTCTAGCGACTACATCGAAGGCTGGATCGTGAATTCGCTGCAGCCTGCGGACGGGGTTCTCGTGGTCGTGGACCTCAGTGATCCCGGCTGTGCCGAGCATATCCAGGCAATCCTCAAGCAACTCACGGAGCGCAAGATCGACCTGCACGGTTACTGGCCAGGGCTGCGCGGCCCCAAGCCCGAGCCCGAGCCCGCCTTCGACGAGGACGGGGAGGAAATCATCGGCGACCCGTTCCGGATGTCGCTGCCGGCCATCCTGGTGGGCAACAAGAGCGACCTGGTGGACGAACCTGCAGCTGAGCTGCAGGTGCTCGCCGAACTCCTGGAGCTCGACTTTCCCACCGTACAACTGTCGGCGGTCACAGGCGCCGGCTGCGACGGCATTGGCCCGCTACTCTTCAAGGCGCTGCAGATCGTTCGCGTGTACACCAAGCAGCCGGGCAAGCCGGCGGATACCAGCCGGCCCTTCACTCTCCGGCGCGGGCAGACGGTTCTCGATGTAGCCCACCAGGTGCACAAGGACATCGCCACCGGTCTCCGGTACGGGAAGATCTGGGGTACGGAAGCCTATGCTGGCCAGCAGGTCGGGCCCGAGCACGCCCTGGCCGACAAGGACATCATCGAGTTACATATGAAGTAGGAGCGCCATGACCTACCAACGCATCCGCCTGCAACCGATTTCCGGCTCGCTCGGCACCATCATCAGTGGCGTTGATCTCCGGGAGCCGCTGGACGACGAGGCCTACCAGGAGATCAAGCGGGCCCTGCTGGACAACCTCCTGGTCTTCTTTCGTGATCAGGACATCACCCCCGACCAGCAGATCGCCTTCGGCCGCCGCTTCGGCGAACTCCACGTGCACCCCTTCATTCCAAGCCTGCAGGGGCACAAGGAGATCATCGTCCTGAAGGCAAGAAGCGGCGCTGAGGAGAATCTGCGCCTCGCCAACGCCTGGCACCCGGACCTGAGCTACACCAGCGACCCGCCCCTGCTCGGCATCCTGCGGTCCATCCGCCCACCCACCCGGGGCGGCGATACGATGTGGGTAAACCTGTACCGGGCCTACGAGACGCTATCGCCGAAAATGCAGGCAATCATCAGTGACCTGTCCGCCTGGCACGATGTGACAAAGACCTACCGGCGACAGGAACTACAGACGGCAGGAGGGCCTGAACGCTATGCGCAAACCCACAAGAAAGCACCGCCGGTGCTCCACCCTCTGGTGGCCGTGCATCCGGAGACGGGTCGCAAGCTGCTCTATATCAGCGAACTGACCACGACCCACATAGAAGGCCTGAGCGAACGGGAGAGCGACGCCCTGTTGCAGATGCTCTACCGGCACATCGACTGGAAGGAACTGCACTGCCGCTTCTACTGGGAGAAGAACTCGGTCGCGGTGTGGGACAACCGGTGCACCGTGCACTACGCTGTGGGCGATTACGATGAACCGCGCGAGATGCACCGGGTGACGGTGATCGGTGGGCGCCTGCGCTCATAAGACGCAATGACTGGCTCCGAAAGACAAGCCGGGCGAAAGCGGGTGGCTGCAGAGGCCAGCGTGCCTGCCAAGGCCATGGTGGTGGCTATCGGCAGGATTGGCGATCTGGTGCTGGTCACGCCCGTCCTGCGTGCACTTCGTGGTCTGGAGCCACGGCCCGAGGTGCACGTCCTGGCCGGAAAAAAACCACCAGGTACTCACCGGCCATCCCGGCATCCATCGCCTGTATGTCTATCCGGACGGCGCACTGGCCAAGCTTCAGCTGATGCTTCAGCTGCGACGCGAACGCTACGACCTGTGGATCGACCCGAAAGACCATCACTCCCAGACCGGGAGACTGCTGATCAGGGTGGCCGCGCCCGCGCAGTCGGTCGGCTACAACGGCAATCGGCGGGGCACCGGTACCAGATCAAGCTGTCTTACCCACGGCATCCCGGGGCATTTGGAGAACAGTGAACTGCATGCCACCGAGCGGGCACTGGCGGCGGTCGCGGCGGTTGAGCTGCCCGCGGTTGATCGACAGGCGTGGCTGGTCCCGCCAGTCGAAGCGGCGCAGAGATTCACGCAGTTCCGGCTTCAGCATCGCCTCACCCGCTACGCCGTGGTCAACATCTCGGCCAGCAAGCTGCATCGTCAATGGGACACCGGCAACTGGATAGAGTTGCTGCGCAGCCCATGCCTGCGCGACCTGCCGGTTGTGATCTGCGCCCTGCCCGCCGACCGGGATGCAGCGGCTCAACTCGTGGCCAGCCGCGGCCGCACCTTTATGTAGATAACGAGCTTGTCGAATTCGCGTGGTGTGACTTGCAGTGCAGCCTCTTTCTGGGCGCTTGTTTGAATAAACATAGCACATCAAAGTAGTCTGTCTGGGAAAGAATTTTGCGAGGTTTTGCCAGTGTTCACTGGTTGGCGCTTCCAATGAGCTTCCGTTTGTCCCGAGTGGTCGCATGAGTACTGAGACTCCTGACGACGACGACTCGCGGCCGCTGTATCTATTCTGGCAGCCGCGCTACTGGGGTATCTGGCTCTTTGTCGGCCTGCTGCGGATCAACGCCCTGCTGCCCTACCGGGTCCAGATGGCGGCAGGCCGGGCGCTGGGCTCGCTTCTGTATCACCTGCTCCGCAGCCGGCGGCGCGTGGCGGCGGCCAACCTGGCGCTGTGTTTCCCGGACGCCACGCCTCCCGCCCGCCAGACGCTGTTGCGCGAGCATTTTGCGTCATTGGGCATGACCGTAATCGAGCACACGCTGGCCTGGTGGGCCAGCGATGCGCTCGTGCACCGACTTGTGGACCTGCGGGGCCAGGAGAACCTGGAGCGGGCCATGGCGAATGGCCGCGGCGTCATTCTTCTTACGGGGCATTTCGGCCCTCAGGAATTCAGCGGGCGCGTCCTGAGGCTGTCGTGCCCGCCAGTCGCGGGCTTCTACAGACCAAGCCGCAATCCGCTGATCGATGAAATCTTCAAGCGCGTGCGGAAAAGGTCGGCGGCGATCCTGATTCCCAAGCAAGCGGTGCGTCGCATGGTGCGGGCACTTCGGCGCGGAATGCCGGTGTGGTACGCGCCCGACCAGAGCTATCGGCGGGCACAAAGCGCCCTGATCCCGTTCTTTGGCGAGCCGGCCATGACCAGCATTGGCCTGAGCGAGCTCGTGCGCCTGGGCAACGCCGCCGTTGTGCCGCTATTTCCGACCCGCCTGCCGAACGGCCGCGGCTACCAGCTCGACATCCTGCCTGCCCTGGAGAACTTTCCCGGTGCGAGCCCCGAGGCGGATGCCCTGCGTGTCAACGCGCTTCTCGAGGCGCATATCCGCACAGTGCCGGAGCAGTACTACTGGCTTCACCGCCGCTTCAAGGATCGGCCAGAGGGCTATCCGGATCCGTACGCGGGGTGACGCCCGCTATATCAGCCAGCTACGGCTTCCTGGGGCCGAACAGCGCATCCACTGCAGATCTGGCAGCCGACTCCGCGGCGGCACCCGCCGCGTCGAACGCCCCCGACCGGGGCTTGAACCAGTCGCAGAAGTTCGCGCGCTCCTTGTCCCGCACCTCTTCTGCATCTTCTTCCCGGCACTGCTTCGGCCGCGCCCGGTCGAAGGAGTTGCACAGGCGGCACACGTGGAGCTGGCTGCGGCAGGCACTGCACTCTTCCGTCCGCCCGATGGGCAAGCGGAGGGAGGCCAGGGACACCCCGCATCGCCAGCACTGGAGATTGTCGCTCATCAGGCTGCGGCCGCCGCCCTGGCCTCTCCAAACTGCAGCTCCGCCAGGCGATGCGCGCGGACGATCGTCGTGCAGTGCTTCTCCAGAAACTCGAGGGCCTCCTGCAGCAGCCGCTCGTTCTCGGCGTCGAGGGAACTGGTTGCCTCGTCGAAAAGCAGGATCGGTGGGTCCCGGAGCGGCCTGGGCGACCGGCCCTTCGGGCGGCTGGAAATTTCAGGGCTCGGTGGTGGCATTGGCTAATCGATTACAGGGTTTAGAATGCCAGGCAGTTTAACGCGGGAGGCGACGCCATGGCCCAAGACCAGATCAGCGCAGGTCCAGCGGGAGAGCCGGGGTTCACGCTCGGCAGTTTTTTTCTGCGCCTGTTGTCTGCCCTCGCGGTGGTGCTACTAACCTTCAATCCCAGCGGCTACTCCTACTTTCACTGGGCGCGTGATGCATTCTTGGGCAGCCACGTCGGCCCGTTGCATATGCTGGCCGGAATCGCCCTTCTGATCGGCTGGGTGCTATTCGTGCAGGCCACCCGGCAGGCCCTCGGACTGTTCGGCGTCCTGCTGGTGAGCAGTCTCTTTGCGGTGCTCGTGTGGATGCTGTTCTTCTATGACGTGGTGCATTCCACGTCCGGTGCCGCACTCACCTGGATCATCCTGATCGGGGTGGCAGTGATCCTGACGGTGGGCATGTCCTGGGCTCATATACGGCGCCGGCTGTCGGGCCAGACCACGGTGGATGAGGTTCGGGAGTAGGCAGTTAAATCAAGTGGTTGATAAATATCACCCGTTTGGGTGATTCTTTTAAGAGGCCGTTGCGATATAACAATATCTGTCGGATGCGTTCCTCTTTCCTCCAGAAGAGGACCCGACTTCAGCCCCCGGTCCCGCCCCACGTGGACCGGGGGCTGGTTTTTCTGGCGGCCCTGATGATGATGCCCCATGATGATCGCCTTATGGGTGGCTGGTTCTGGCTTCTTGCCCTCGGGCTCTTTCTGGTCCTGATCGGACTCTACCTGCACTGGAGCGTCGTCCTGCTGGGCGCCCTGCTGCCTTTCGTCCCCGTCGTCGCTGAGTGGCTCCGGCGCCGGAGACGTTAGCTCTAGAAGTTTACGGTGGGCGGCACGTTGGCCAGCGACCACACCTCGAAGGGCACCAGCTTGCTGGCGAAAGGGTCGCTGAACAGCTGGTCCACCAGCCAGCGCTTGCGCATGGCCTCCTGACTGGCCAGATCCTTAGCCGACATCGGCACGCCGGTTCGCCGGGGAATCAGCCCCAGGTAGGCATCGGTGAACTTCTCAAACAGCCCCTCGATGAGCATGTAAGAACGCGCCACGTCCCCGGGAAACAGGGGTGGCCCGTAGAACGAAACACCGCTGGGATCAGGCCGCCGCCGGAAGTCCGCGATCGTGTCCTCCGTCCCCTTGACGATGAGACTGCGGTACACGCCGGGACTCTTGCCGTAACCGGCGAAGTGCGTGTCGACAACGTTTGTCAGCAACTGCATATCCTCGTCCACCCGGGTGCCGTTCATCACGCCGAGCCAGCCACCGGCAAAACCAGTGCCGTCCTCGTAGAACTGGAGCACCAGAGTGGCGTGCAACATTCCCACCAGCGGAGTCTTGGGGTGCACGTCAATGGAATAGAAGCGACTCCAGACCAGCACGCCCTCCCGGCGCCCCGGCTGGGTCTTCTTCCCTTCCGCAAGCATGCGGCCGAGCTTCTCCACCACCGGACCGCGGGTGACCCGGACGGCGTAAATAGAGTCGTCCGTCTCGCGGGTCAGCGAATCGCCAGGACTGGCGGTCGACTCATTCCCGTTCAGCACCAGGGCCCGGGCAAAGTACTTCTGGTCCGCCCGGTCCATGAATCCCACCATGCGCAGAGCCAGCGCCTTGTGCTCAGGCGACAGGCGCTCGATCCGGGCGTCGGCAGGGGCCGTTGCGGGCAAGGCTAAGACCCCCGCCAGCAAGGCCCCGGCCACCGGGGCCAGGGCGCGACGAGAGCGGGTTTTCCTTTCCACGTCATGACTCCGGCATATGCATGCAACCAAACTGACTATCCCGACAACCGGACCGTCGCTAAGCTGCATCCTTCAGCAGATTCCCTGCTGCAAATCTATGCCCATGCACACCAGCGGACAAATGATTGTGGCCAACCGGCTGACTGATGGCCGCGTGGTTTTCCTGGCGGCTGACGGCGGCTGGGTCGAAGCGATCGAGGCGGGCCACCTGGCCAGCGATCAGGATGCAGCGCAGCGGCTGCTCGCCGCCGCCCAACTGGCCGAGTCCCGGAATGCGGTCGTCGAACCCTACCTGATTGAAATCCGAACCGAGACCGGGCTGAGGGTTCCAGTATCGTATCGGGAAGCCATCCGGGCCGCTGGTCCCACCGTACGCACAGACCTCGCAGACTAGAAAACCGATGTATCGCTACGACGAATTCGACCACACCCTGGTTGCCGAACGCATTGCCACCTTCCGTCGGCAGGTGGCACGTCGCCTCAGCGGCGACCTGACCGAGGACCAGTTCAAGCCCCTGCGGCTGATGAACGGCCTCTATCTCCAGCTGCACGCCTACATGCTGCGGGTCAACATCCCCTACGGCTGCCTCTCCTCCCGGCAGCTGCGCCAGCTGGCTTTCATCGCCCGGCGTTACGACCGGAATTTCGGCCACTTCACCACGCGGCAGAACATCCAGTACAACTGGATCAAGCTCGACGAGACACCGGATGTGCTCGCCGCCCTGGCAGCCGTCGAGATGAACGCCATGCAGTCCTCCGGGAACTGCGTGCGCAACATCACGGCGGATCAATTCGCGGGCCGCGCCCGTGACGAGATCGAGGACCCGCGGCCC
>Ga0209254_10004802_pt1 | contig 12403 bp, 9 predicted proteins | sample FrelakmetDIP11DI_FD_187148 | JGI IMG/M metagenome (GOLD analysis project Ga0209254, IMG submission 187148) | Freshwater lake sediment microbial communities from the University of Notre Dame, USA, for methane emissions studies - DIP11 DI (SPAdes)... | ecosystem: Environmental > Aquatic >...
TTCATCAATATCTCCTCCTTCATTCCTTGCCGGATAAACAACGCTTACGCGGAAGATATATTGATTTCATCACAAACTACAATATAGCAAGCTGTAGTATTGTATCTTTCAATTTACTATAATCGTGTTGAGTGCTATTGATAATAGGGCGAAAAGTCTGACATGAATAATAATTATCATTTTGATTTATTGAGCTTTATTATTGTGATAATTTTAACCATTTTTTGTTCAGTCTATTTTTTATATAAGAGAGAGGAAATTAAATTTAGTTATGTGGGCTCGTTAAGTCTGATTTTAATAGGCACTATTCTTCTAGCCATTGGATTTTTTTACATGGCTAATAAAATTCCGGGGTGGGATACCAAAATAATCTTTGATTATTTACTATTTAGATATTCAGATATTAGAGATCCTATTTACACGAGAACTATGGGATATTTCTTTGTTATTATCGGCATAGAATTGTTTTTCATACCCCTTGCTATGAGGCGCAAACATTCTACAAATTAAGTTGGGAAATAAGCCTCACGCCTAATGATATTGAGACTTACTCCTTCCTGTAGTCCACTCCATGGGAACCTGATATAATTGTACACAGTACTAATTGCAATCAATAGGTTTCGAGGCACATAACATGAAAGATGAAAAAAAACAAAAGAGCAACTAATAGATGAATTAGGAGAATTGAGTCAACGGATTCTGTTGACAAACCCCACAAGATATGTAATAAGATATGCAGGAAAATTATTTTCATAGGGAGACATTGCAATGTTAAGAAAAGCGAATATGTATCTGTTTATTGCTTTAACTATCTCTTTTCTATTGTTTCCGACTGCTTATAGTTGTGCAGGGGGCCCGCTTGAAAGCACATATACAGTTACACCCCCGACTATCGATGGAAGCTTTAATCCGTTTGGAGATGAATGGCCTGCAAACTTCGTACTGAAGATATTGGATCAAGTAGATGCAACATTATACATCAAGAATAACAACCGATCTGTTTTTCTGATGGTTGATGCTGCTTCAATCGTTTCTATCATGGATACAACAGAAGATGACCAGGATCACTGTTCCATCTATCTTTATTACAACGGTAAAGGAATCAGGGTGACTGTTTTTGGAGATAATACGAAGTTCTGTGAATCAACAAACAGTCCAGGGACTCCTCTTGCCTGGAATTCAATTTCGTGTCCTCCGGGTCTTAACGCTACAGCCGGTTTTGGTTCAAGTCCGGATACACCTTCTCCGGATCATCGCATGTATGAATTTCAAGTTCCATTAAATAGCATTGGAGCTGCGGCCGGTGATACTATTTATTTTGCCTCACCGGATGACATCATAAACAGTCTGCCATATGATTATAATGGTGGGGACCCAAGATATAATATTTGGCCTCCAACTGCTACCGCATCTGATTTGTCAACCTGGGGGCAAATTCATTTGGCCAGTACTCTTGGTGTTCCAACCATGACAGAATGGGGAATGATCATCTTTATGGTGTTTGCAGGAATCGGATCTGTCTATTATCTGAGGAGACAGAGAAGAGCATAAATATAACGAAGTTTTGTTAAGTAAAATCACTGAGGGCGAGGTTAAATATCTCGCCCTTTTTAGTTGTCTATTTCAATTGGCATTACTCGCTTCTTTTATTTGCCCTCAGGTGTTTATGTGTAGGTGGACTAATTTCGTCAAGGGCTTCAAAAAAGGCTGTCGGAGATACCTCTAAACAGTCACAGGAGTTTTGTCATAAACTCATCCCACAAAATCACTGAAATGAGTTTATTAACCTTCCTGCTCCGAAACAAGTTCTTGTAGGACTGCACTTAACTGAGGGCTCAACAGTTTTCCCTCAAGTGAGGCAAGTCTTTTCAGCACCCATGTCTTCAGAGGCTTTCCCATCTCGCGCGCCTTGGCCGCTGCAGCCCGCAGGCGGCGTTCGCGGTAATCTTCCAATGATTCAGAGCACTCATCAAGAGCTAAACGACACTTTGGAAGATGCTCCAGATTGGCAAGTGCAGTGCTTTTGAGACCTGCTTCCATACTTATGGCTGATGGCGTGAGACGTTTTACCGGCAGCGTATCCTTAATAATTTTAGCTGTGGTTCTTAACTTTCTGCTCCATTCTTCATCCCGACTTGCCCAATTCACTCGCACTTTGCACGAAGGTTTATAGTTTTTCTTTCTCGGCCCTGCAAATAGCCAGTCCCTGTCGCTCCGGCGCAAATTTTGATAAACCTTCTCATTCTCTTTCCTTGCAAGGTCACGACTCCCCTCAGGCACGCTGGCCAATAGTCTCATCCATTCCCGCCTCCACTGCTCAATCTTCTCTTTGGAAACATGATAAGTAAGTGATTTCTTATTGAGAAGATTCCTTACGGTTTCAGGATCGATCTTCATTTTTTGCGCAATTGCCCTGGTAGATAGTCCATCTTCTCTGAGACGTTCTGCCTCAGCCTCCCATGTAGGTCCCCGTCCGAAGGTTCTATTAACTATCGGCAGATATGGATCGTTGTCACTGTTCCGCAAGAAGGTAAAGTTGAAGCCGCAGCTACACTTTGCGGATGCCACGAGTGATCCATTTCGCCCGATATAAATCCTTGGTTTCGTTATAGGAAACTCCTCATTATGCTTTGCATATGGATTCGGACATTTCCACGGTCCGGACCCGAAAAGATTTCTCTTCGAGGGATCAGCAGGAACACTTTCAAGAAAGATTTGAACTAATGCATGCTCAAGCGGATGATACGTCCTGGGATAGATGCGTAGGATATCTCTAAGCCAACTTGACCTTGCATCTGGATAAAAGGCACAGCCTAGCCTGGCAAGCAGGGATTCTCCATAAAATGCGGTAAAAGCTGATTCCAGTTTGGGCTGAGATAAAGATAGTGCACCCTCAACAAACCCTCGATCTATGGCCGCCTGCCGATAAGCTGCAGATGTATCTGCCATATTCCAACGCCCTATTGGCCCCAGGAGGATATCCTGGCAACGCCTGGCGATTTTTTGCGCGTTTTCGATCTCTGGTTCACTGAGTCCGCCTTCTCCCTCCAATTCTGAAACACTACCACCCAGCGTGGCGTCAACATAGTTGCTAAAACCTCTCGGCCTCATTTGATTTTGCGAATTAATCAGCTCTTCACTATGCTCCGGGCATACTAATACACCGGGAAGTTGGTGGCTGCGGCGCCAATACGTCTCGCCATATTTTAAAAGGTCAGATGCCCTGCAGGGCTTACAGAAGCGAAGAAACCGTGGAACTTTTATGCGCAGTGAATTCACGCCAAGCCGGTAGTGAATGCCATGCCCATTATCCTGAAGCAGAGCCTTAAGGCACTTCTTAACCCGTACAATAGGCATATAGCGGGCGTAATACGGAAACAACGTAAGCCGATCGGCAATCTCTTCGCCGGTCATACGCCAGATGGGCCACGTCCGTTCAGAGACTGCATCCAATGAACTGGGGAGGTCAATTTGGGCTTTAGTTTTACGTCCGAAAATATAGTCCGTGGCAGAATAGCCACTTTTTGCTCCGATATGAATCAGGTAACGAGCAATAATACTGTACAACAGCTCATCAGGATACGGAAGGGGTAGAAGGCAGAGCATGTTATACCTCCCTTAATTGCCTGATCCTTTGAACAATCGTTCTACTATTTCATGAAGTCGAGGGCTTAAGCGTTTATACTGAAGACCACAACGCCGCAGCAATTGAGCCCGTGTCAGAGTCTCGCCGAGCTGGCAAGCTTTCTCCATGGTGCTGCAAAGACGCCGCTCACGGTATTCATCGACCGTCTCAGGGCATTCATTCAGCGCAGACTTACACGCCGGAAGACGATCGAGGCGATGCAATATCGACGAGGGATCAAGCCCCGCCTCCTTGATCATTGCTGTCCGTGAAATTTCTCTGAATGGTATCGCACTTCTAATCTTTAGTGCAGCAGCCCTAAGCATCGGACTCCAAATTTTGTCACGGCCTTCCCAGTCGATCCGTTGGGTGATGGTAATTTCAGGTCGGCTCTTTGGATCATTGTAGAACCAATCCGGGTCATATCGACTCAATTTGCTAAAAAGCCATCCATTCTTCTGGCGGGCCAGATTTCGACTTCGGTTCGGCACCTCGTCTAACAGTTTTGACCATTGTTGCCTCCACCCGGGGATCTGATCCACCTTCGAGTATAGCCAATCACTGTCATACTTGCTTAAGCGGTTATAAAGTGCAGGATTTTTTTGACGCGCTAGACGGGCATCTTGATTGGGTACTTCCTCCTGAAGTTTTAACCATTCTCTTCTCCATTCGTTAATCTGCTCAGAAGATACGCCGGTGAGATCCTGCTTTTTGTTTAATAGAGGTTTCGAGATATCCGCAATTAGCTGTAACTGCTCAAAAGAGACATCAGCGGGAGCTTGCATTTTGTTTAGCAGATTTTTCACGGTATCAGGACTAAGATGCATTCTCTCTGCAAGTGAAGCCTCGCTTAGCCCACATTGCCTGAGAAGCCTTGCTTCTTCCTGCCAGGTCAGGCCCGGTTGCCGTATACGATCTATAACCGGCAGCTTCGAATCGGTGTCGCATGTACTTGAAAAAGAAAACCTGAGGCCGCACCCACATATTGCATCTACCTCGATCCCGCACTTGGAATTTTTGTAAATAGCCCTTTTAACAGGAAACTCCTCCTTATGACTGGCATGTGGATTTGGGCATTTCCACGGCCCGAATCCAAAGCGGATCTTTCTCTCGGGATCAACTGGAACGCTTTCAAGAAAGACTTGAAAGAGAGCGTTATACACAGGATGCAAACTTCCACGTATATATTCGCGAACGATTAGTCTTATCCAGCTATCGTCCACGCCTGGCGGCACTTCGCACCCCAGCTTGTGAAGTAGGGTGCCGTAATATGCCACAAATGCCGTTTCTATTTTAGAAGGAGATAGGATCATAAGATCTTCAACAAATCCTCGCTCTATTGCCGCCCGCCGGTAGTTTAGATGCAGATCTCCTTTAGGCCAATGCAAGATCTGTCCATGTAGTATCTCACGGCAACGGATTGCAATCTTAAGTGCGATGGATGACTCTCTGTCACTGAGGGCGTCGTCGCTATTTCCCGATTTTGCATCAGCAGTGATAAGGGTGGCGTCGATATACTCCTTGCGTCCTGATGGTTGCATCAGGGCATTCGTATCAATTAACGGCTCTCCGTGCTCGGGACAGACTAATACGCCGGCAAGCTGATGGCTACGGCGCCAATATGTTTCGCCATATTTCAGAAGGTCATTTTCTCTGCAGGTCTTGCAAAATCGCAGGAACCTGGGCAGTTTCACGTGACTTCCAGTCAGGCCGAGCTTTAAGGGAAGACCAGTACAATAATCCGAGCGCAACAGATCAAGACATTTCATAGTGCGACTATCAGGCGTGAAATGGCTGTAATATGGAAACAAGGTGAGCTTATTTGCTATCTCTGCCCCTGTCATCTGCCAGACAGGCCATGTGTGCTCGGAGACTCTATCCAGTGACCCCAGAAATCCCACGCGGGCGATCATTTTTCGTCCAAAGATTTGAACTACAACTGTAATCGCCTCTTTTACTCCGGCATGAACGATGTAGCGGGCAATAACACTGTATAAAAGTTCATCAGGATACGGTGCAGGCAGGTAGCATAGCATATCATGCCTCCCCGACTAACCCGGCTGAAGACAAGGCATTCATTGGGGTGCCTCCGGATTTATTTGCCGCCTGCACAATATCCTTCAGACTTTTGTTTCCGTCGGTGCTGTTATTTACTTTACGCCCCTCAAATGACTCGAGGATTGCTCGCACTGCAGCACTTGACGTACTTTTGGGGTGTGTTTCAAAAAATTGCGTCACAAAATCCTGGATGGCGTCCTGTTCAAAGCCCATGGCGATAAGTGCCGAAACCGTCCGCATGCGCTCAGCTGTCCCTTGATTTCTTTTCTGTGCCTGCTCCTTCAGCAAAGCAAGCTTCCCCTCACGATCAACCTCGGTATTGATTTCCTTTAACCCTTTTTCAAGCAGATCCTCGTATTTCATGATCGCCTTCTTGTTGTTCGTCCTCAGCGCCTCAAGCATCGGGGCGACAAGTTTAAATTTTTCTTCTGCGACTTCTGCGATCAGCTCCTCTGTGAGGCTATCGGTACCGTTCCGGATTGCCTGCAGCTGTGAGAGTTGAAATAATCTCACCACAAGTGCAGGTATGCCCTGGGTTCTTTTGTAAAACAGTTCGGAAAGCCTGTCGTTGAGCTTTACCGTGGATGCGGTCCATTGATATTTCCAGAGACCCTTTAAAAAGAATGCCCACTCTTTGCCAAAAGAGTGTGAGTCCCAGATGTACGTCCCATGGTCGCCAACCCTACGAGCCTCACGGAAAGTGCCTTCCAGGAGACTGAGCGCCTTGGGTGTACCCACCGAGACTACCGGGATCTTCACTTCATTGGCAAAGGTCACAAAGAAGTTAAGCATTTTCGCCTGGCCCACGCCGCTGGCATCCAGCAAATTCTGTATTTCGTCGATTACCAATACCCCTAAGTAATGCCTCGCAGCGATCTTGGCAACACTGAGGATCAGTTCGTCGATAGTACGTCTGGTGCCCGCTGATTGCAGATATGAGGTTCCAAGCAGATCGTCAAGTTTGGCAAGAAGGGAGCACAATAACTGTTTCAGACTGCCATCCATCGGGCAGTCAAGCTTCAGCCAGACTACCTGCATAAATTTGTGTTCCTTATGGTTCAGCACCTGCGGCAACAAAGAGAGCGAGCGCTCAACAACTGTCGTTTTCCCAACCCCCGAAACACCAAACAGCGCCAATGCAGGCGCTGTGGATGGTGATGATGCCCCAATAGGGCGGACTTTGCCATCCATGGCCTCATGGTATAACTTGGTGAGCGATTTCCGGCAGGATTCATCCAATGGGTTGCGATGTGTATAGCCCGATCGAACAATTAACCCGATTTTCTCGATGATATCGAAGTGATATGGAAGCGGTTCCAGATATGAGTTGAGCCTTGAAATGGCAATCATCCGCTCTGAATCCGGGAGCCGGCGTTCGTCAGCAGAAATATGCGGGAACCGGCCGAAGTGGTCCGACAGTTCGCTCCCAAGTTTGAAAGGCGGCAGTGCTTCGATAAGCGGATTGCCTGCATGCTCAGGCAGAGATGCCTTGCGATACTCCGCATCCAAAATAGCTGGTGTGACCATACGTTCTATTGTTTTTTCCATGTTTTTTATCCTCCCTCCCTTTCCCTGCGTTTTTCTTCAAGCAACGCAAGGTCATTTGCCAATCGTTTTGCTGAACCGGGGGACACAGCCGGTTTGTCTGGCAAATTTGTGTTCGTATCTGTATCCATGGGGCCTTCCAGATCAAAGCCCTCTGCGCCACGCTGAATCTCTTTTTCCTCGGCCCTATTGTCCCTGATGCCAGCGACTTTCCTTGACTTTGGAGTATTTGGATCCGCAACAGCTTTCGTGGCTTTCTTAGCCTTCTTCTGTATCTCTGCCATTTTTTCATCGAAAAAGATGCGCTTCTCCTGACGGTCGTCTTCTCCGGCAGCCTCGATACGTTTTTGTGCGAACTTGAGCTCCTCGATTTCAAAAAGTGATTTGCCACTGTAACCAGAACTCTTATCCAGCAGGCTGCATGCTTCGAAACCATTGGGAAGTTTTGGGTCGCGCAGATACAAATACTCCATGCGGCGCGGGTCAAACGACACGGCTACGGGCCTCTCATGGCGGCGCGCTTTGGCGAACCAGTCGTCACGTATTGCTGTAGCGCATGAGTAAAAACCGCCTTTAAAACGAATGCCATGTGGGGTCACTCTCGCCGTGCCAGGGGGCATAACATTAAGAGCTACCTCTTCTACTGTCAATGTCTTGAGATAACCGCTACGATTAGCGACTCCCCATTGCCATATGTCAATTGGCGCAGTAGTGAGCTCGTCGGTGACCATATCGGCAGGCAGGCAGATGCCTCGTATTGGGGTAAAGTTATGTTCCAAAACTGCGTATATGACCAGCTGTGTAAACTCTCGCAGATCAGCTGAAGCATTAAGGCGATAGTCTTCCGCACCACGTTCATTAAAGTCTTTTTTTACGTAACCAGGTGTATACTGTTTGAACTTCGTGGGAACAATCCCGAAACGTCGTTCGACCAGGGCCTTTAGATCAGGCCGCCCGGGGCTTGCATTCTCGATTTCAATGCCAAGTGACCGGGTTATATTCTTGCCCAGCTCAACGCTCATAAGCTCTCCACGGTCAGCTCCTAAGCGCTTCGGCGCGAAATGAGATGGCCAATCGGATTCATCAATGTCTATATCGTAATGTCTGCAAAACTCAACCTTGGGAGTCACCGTATTGACGATCGCCATCATTGCGCCTATCCAGGATGGTCCTTCGAAGCCAACGTAAATTCCAACAATAAGGCGACTAAAGACGTCGACCACAAAATAAAGGATAGGCCGGCCCACGATTCGTCGACGGTCAAATTGCGATACCAAATAAACATCAGCGACAGTAGCGTCGACCTGGAACAGGTCCCCCGGCCCTTGGACATCACCATCAGCCGCACCGAGCAGTTCACGCTCATTAAGGTTCCAATTCTTATCTCCATCGCGCCGGCGCCGTATATATCGGTTTGGGAAGTTAGTGCTGATGTAATATCCCAGCTGTCGTTCAGTCGGTTTTGCGTCCTTTTCAACTTCAAAGCGAATGACCTGGCCTTTATCATTCTTCACGGGCCTGGAAAAATAATGACGGACGATGTGGTCACGAGCTTCCTTAAGGGTCGGTTTCTTGCGTGACAAGTAGAAGTCGGCACCAATCCGGAAAATTCGGCGCAGCTCGTCGTTGACTCCTATGCCTGTCCCGGGCGTGATGATTCGTGGTGCGCCAATTTTCTCCCCATCCACAGTATTGCGACGCTGGCCGGATCCTCCGCAGTTCGCATAGTCTGGACGGAGAGCCTCGAATGTCATTCCGCGTTTGAAGTAAAGTTTAATCAGTGAACTCAGAGTCTGGCGAGTGCTCTTCACCTCCTTCAGTCGCTGATCAATCAATTTTTTACAGGTCCGTTTCGAAAGAAGCAGGCGAATATTATCACCGGTAGTGAGTGGTTCGATAAGAGCATATCGGTTTTTATGTCTCTCATCGGTCGCGCTTTCGTGTTCAGCCTCAGCTAAAACCGGGAAATGAGCATTGGGTTCTTCAGTCTCGATAGAAAAATGTCCATTCTCAGGGTCTAACTCTTCCTGAAGCCGATGCATCGGCATCGGCCTGGGCCATGAATCGTCGTCGATGCGGACAAGCCAAGCCTGTTGTGTTACATTGTCAACAGCAACGATGCGGGAAACAACGTTCAATGTGCGATCCCTGATCAGCATACGGTCTGCGATCGGTACTACATTAATAGGAATCATTTTGTACCTCCTTTATTGAAAATGATTTTGCCGGCAGATCCTGGAGAGACCTTTTATTCAGATCGACGTGAACTGCCTTTGTCCCCAGAAGTCGTCGCAATGCCGCAAGGGCAATGCCTGACTTATAACCGAATTTATGATCAATTTTTTTGCATACAAGCCGGATGGGGGTCTCGGACTGGGCCTGTATCTCCCCCAAAAGTTCATTTTTTATGTCAGCGTCATCTAGATACTGATTACTATTCATGGGAGAGCCGTCAGAACCAAAGATCCAGGATAGGTTTTTCGTAAAGGTGTTTTTTACCTGCTGGTCCGTTATTATCTTCCACGGAACTTCACGCCGCTGCCAGAAGCGCCTTTCGATTTCGAGCTTTTCGAGGGTTCTTTCCTTATTAAGTTCGCTAGCCTGCTTTACTGTATAGGCGACGGTCTCTTCATGTCTGCCGGCATGCTTCTGGGTTACCAGGAAGTCCGTCGTAAGTACCCAGAGGGCACCGCTTGCCGGATCTACCGGGTGTCTTATGCCGCAGCGGGCTGCGATTTCAAGTGTTTCGCTCCGGTCGATAAGCGGGTACTGCTCCCGGATATCGATAACATCGTCGTTCCACCACTGAAGCATGAATGCGTAGTACTCATTATCAGATAGCAGATGGTGTTCCCGCCCTGTCTTGGTACAGAACACGCGGTGCACACGCCCCAGTGATGGGACGTCTGAAGCAGTTAGCCATGGTTTATAATGGCTGCCTGTTCCCTTGCCCCGGCCCTCGCTTATGAAGCGCTGTATCCGGACTTCATTAAAGCCGTATCTTTTACGTGCCATAAGACCTCCTTTCGATATAGATATAGTTTAGACTTAGTATAGTCCAATCATAGACTATAAGTCAAAGCTCTTTTTGCTTGCAATTATTCTTCCCCCTCTGTATTATTTTTGTATGGGAAGAATTCAGGCATTTAATAAAATCGACAGTTTCGGCGAAAGGCTTAAGCTAATCAGGCTTTATTTCCAGATTACGCAGAGTGAGCTCGCAGATCTCATGCGCATTACTCAGGGCACCCTCACTAAAATTGAGCGGGGTTTATTTATTCCTGAAAAGGATGTGGTAGAGAATATATCCGATCGCTTTTACTTGAATCCTCTTTACTTAAGATATGGTGAGGCACCTATATTTATTAAAAAAATGATTTTTGGCGATTTTCTTATATCAGATAGAAACAGAAAACTCCAAAATTTATTCTCCGGGGACATTATCAAGAAAATTGTTCTTTATTTTCTCAGCAAAGAACAAGTTCATGAGGGGTATATGATCTCTGGGAAGTCTGTTTATAGCGTCTTCATCTTTGCCTCAGATCTCGGGCATTCCCATTATCTGTTCTTTAGGACTGATATTGAGGCAGGCACTTCCATCAGGGAAACACTCAGTGAACAAAAATTTAAGACACATTATATTAATGACGATGATCTGCTTGGAGCACTCGATTCAATTTATGAAATCTCGACCAACGATCATTTCAATTTATTTAAGAAAAAATTGAATGATATTGGCATTCGCCAAAATATGCATTTTCTGCTGGAATTTTCGAAAAATGAAATGCTGTCCCCATTGACTATCACTGAAATTGGCATTAACAACGACATGGTACAAAAACTTGCAGATTTTTTTGAGGCAAACAAGGCAAATGAACACGACATTCGTGCTGCAATGAAATGGCTTAAAGAAATTAGGAAATCAGAAGACAATTAAGGCGGATGTCTATCTCAGGATAAGGCATCTGATTTAAATGCACCATAGGCCTTACAAAATCACTTATTAATTTCTGTGTTACTCATTGACAACATTTTTCCCTTTTTGTACCGGGCATAAGAAATTCAACTCTATTATTACTATAGAAGCTAATTTATTGATCGATAATTGGCAAAACAGATAACAATGCGCCATTTTATTGTATTTCCTCAGCACCATATTGTGGATTATCTTGAATAATGATTTAGTAAAGCTTGAAGGAGGGGCATATGTCACACGAGGTCGAAAATATGGTTTACGTTGGGGAAGAACCCTGGCACGGATTGGGTACCAAAGTCCCTGAAGGGAAAAGGCTCAGCATTACCGAGGCAATTACAGCAGCTGGCCTGAATTGGGAGGTTGGCCTCAGACATATCTTCGCTGGAGATGTAGACGGATGCATTAGGGTTGGGATACAGGATCATTATGCGACGTATCGCGAAACCGATAATGCAGTACTCGGGATAGTTGGTGCCGGTTACCGCCCTTTGCAAAATGAAGAAGCCTTCTACTGGTTTCAGCCATTTCTTGACGCAAAAGCAGCTGCCATCGAAACTGCGGGGAGCTTAAGCGGTGGGAAAAGAATTTGGATCCTTGCAAGGGTTGAAATTGCACAGAAGGCAATAAAAGGTGATGATATAGTACGAAACTATATTTTGCTTTCCAACTCTCATGACGGCAGCCTGGCTGTAAGGGTCGGATTCACTCCTATCAGGGTTGTATGCAACAATACGCTCTGTATGGCACATGAATCAGAAGCCAGCAAACTTATCAGAGTGAGGCATACTTCACGCATTCTGGAAAATCTTGACAGTGTACGAGAAATAATGGACCTTGCGAATAAGGAATTTGTGGCGACAACAGAGCAATACAGGGCATTAGCTAAAAAGGATATTAATGAAAAGGATTTAGATAAATATGTAAGAGTGGTCTTCGGCCTAAAAGAAAACAGCGAGAGCAAGAAGGTCGTACCAACAATAGTTAACCTGTTTGAAAGTGGAAGAGGCAATGAACTGGCAGGTAAGACATATTGGGGCGCTTACAACGCCGCAAACGAATACCTAAATTATTTTAGGGGTAACAGCCAGGATAACACCCTCAATAATTTATGGTTTGGAGATAGCGCTCAGATAAACAAGAAAGCACTGACCGTGGCCTTAGAGATGGCAGGGGTTAGTCAAAATTGAGAGATAGAACAA
>Ga0209254_10004804_pt1 | contig 12402 bp, 13 predicted proteins | sample FrelakmetDIP11DI_FD_187148 | JGI IMG/M metagenome (GOLD analysis project Ga0209254, IMG submission 187148) | Freshwater lake sediment microbial communities from the University of Notre Dame, USA, for methane emissions studies - DIP11 DI (SPAdes)... | ecosystem: Environmental > Aquatic >...
CGCGCAAACCCGGTTCTACGCGCGGCAGCGGCTCGATGACTTCCGCCTGTATCGAAAGAACATCCACCAAGTCGTCGATCTCCGCCGCCGTCAAACCGTGGCGATGGTTCAATCGGGGCAGCACGCGTCGCAATTCTTCGAGGATGAACGCCGATAGCAGCACGTCCACCGAGCCGTGGCGCCATGCGGCCAGAATCTTGCCCGGCACGCTGGCCGGATACGCGATGCCGGAGAGCAATACATTCGTGTCGAGCACCACCCGCAAAGTGGCCACAGCGGATCAACGCTTCGTGGTCGATGGCCGTGCCGGCGCCCGTTCAAGCGCCACGGCAGCCTCAATCTCGGCAAGCCCCGTTGCCTCGGGCGTACTCGCAAACCCCGCCTCGATCCGCTGGCACAGTGCGTCGAAGCGGTCCTGCATGCGGCGAATGCGTTCAAACAATCGCGCGTCAACCAGCGCCGCCACAGGTTTGCCGTCTTTGTTGATGACGACGGTGTCGTGGCGATACTGCACCTGGCTGAGCATTTCGCCGAGGTTCTGCCTGAAGTTGACCGCGCTGGTTTCGGTTATCATGGGTTTCAATCATTATGATCAACATGATTATAATGCAGAGAGTTCCATTGCCGGTCAACGGTAAATTTAGAGCATCCGATTTCCGTGATTGAAGCCGGCTAAAGTTCTCCGGCCTCAATCAATCGCGTCAGTGTTGAAATGTCCGCGCCGAAGTTGACTTCTCTTGCAGGTACGGACGGTTGATGAGGCACTACCCGCTCAAGGCACATGTAGGCCGCCTCGAAATTGCGCGTCGCCAGTTCAGGTTCCCTGCGGCGTTCAAACTTTGGCCGGATGGTCTGTTTCTTGAAGGCACCTTCAGAGAACAATATCTTGGCCCGCAGCGCCTCAAAGCTGTATCCCCTGCCAAGGCGATTCATCACCCTAATGAGACTGTTCAGCGACTCCGTGTAGGCATTCGTCACTGGATGGTCAAAGTAGGCCAGGATGTAAGGTTGCCAATTCCGCCAGGCGCGAATCAAATCCTGGAAGGCATCCCGAATATCGGGCATGACGGCGATTTCCCATGCCGCAAACCGGCGCAGCGCCTCTTCTTTGGTCTTGGCGTCGTATATCTTGAAGAAGTCCTCCTTGAGGCGATACGCCGTGCCTAGCTCAGGGTAGTTCTTCAGCCAGCCCGACAGCTTGAGGGCTTCTTCGTCAGTCATGTCGTGCTCGCGCTTGAGCATCACAAATCGGTCATGCATCAGCCCTCTGCGCTGCTGTGGCGTCAGAGATTCACGATAGCTCTTTCTGACCTGCTCCATGGCTTCGTTGGCCATCTTCACGACATGGAACTTGTCGATGATGATTTTAGCCTTCGGGAGCATCAACTCGATGGCATCCTTGTAGGGCTGCCACATGTCCATGGCCACGTATTGGATGGTTTCCTTGCCTTGCAGGCCAGCCAGATACTTAATGACGGTCTCTTTGTTCCGATTGTGCAGCAATTCAACGACCGTGTTGTTCTGGATGTTGGTGATGACCCCGCGCGGTTTGATGAGGTGAATTTCGTCAATCCCCATCCACTTCGGGGTCTCGAACCGGATGGTACGCTCCAGTTCATTCACGTAGTCACTGAATACGGCCCGGACGGTGAATTCCGTGCAGCCAACTTCTTCCGCGATGCTGGCGAAGGTGCGCCGGACGGCCTGCTTGCCCATCCAGGCGACCAACCGGGTGGTCATGGCCCGTTTTGCATCAGTGTTGGGCAGTAGTTCGTAAAAGGTCTTGGTGCATTCCCGGCAGCGATAGCGGCGGGTATTGACGTAGATGCCGACCCGCTTGCCGTGCATGGGCAGGTCTTTGACCATCTGCTCGCGTCGGCCGAAGCCCTGCGGATTGCTTGCTTTGCAGTGGATGCAGTGGGTGACGGCCTGCCTGACTTCGGCGTCAATATGGTAATCGTGGTCGTTCTGCTCCAGCGCCGTAACTATGTAGGACGGCAGATTCAGAATGTTGGCAGGCATGAGCTTTATCCGGGCTTTTTGCCTGCCGGCCGAGGGGGCGGCCCTCCAGCTGCGCCTCCGCCAGATCCATCGCCACTACCGTCGTTCTCGTCCCTCAAGATATGCTGCGCATCCGGGTGGCAACCCGCAAGAAAAGTCATCATCTCGGTGGCGTCCTTCGAGAGATAAAAGCGCACCATCTTCTCGTTGAACTCCTGTGCCTTGGCAGCCGGTACGCTGATTGCATCGATGCCATGCGACATGAGCACGCCGTTCATCATGAAGCGCGATGTGCGCTTATTGCCATCGAAGAAGAACTGTTGCAAAGCACCAAACAGGAAGAAGGCGGTCGCCCGCTCGAACGGCTCGCACTCTTGCAGGGCAGCTACACCCTCACCGAATACCCGGTTCAGTTCCGGTGCGCCGGGTAGCGTCGGCAGCGGGGTATAACGCCCATGTTCCCCCAGACCCACATCCGGCGTGTAGTTCGTTTCCTGACCTTCGCCACGAAACACGCCCCACTCCAAGGCTTCCTTGCGAGCGACGATGCCGTTCAGCTCCGTGAATACGGGCTTAGAGAGTTCAAATTGGCCGCCCTTGACCATCGCCAGCAGTCGCTTGGAGCTTTCCGCGAGATTCAAGATTTGATCCTGATCTGCAATCTTCCGTCCGCCAATGGTCACGCCGTCCAGAAGCGTCTTGACTTCCGGAAAGGTAAAGGGGTTGCCTTCAAGCACTGAGGCGTCCCAGACGAACTCGGGCAACATCTTGTGGAAGCGAAAACACACTCGATCCATCGAGTGAGATGGAACGCAAGTCGGCACTGCCGATCTATCCCATCGGAAGCCAAGCGCATCGAAGAGTGTCATGTCACCCGTCCATCAATCATTAAACACGGCTTTATGATATCAAAACATTCTGCCAACGTCAATCATATAACTCGTTGTTTGATCATTGCGTGTTCGGTGTGGCGGCAAAGCAGTTCAATCACGGAAATCGGATGCCCCAAATTTATTACGTGGGCTAGTTGGCTGCACCTCAAGGTCGCGATGCGCGTGCACCGGCATCCGCGACCGCGGCCACCAACGGGCTGGTCTCGGTGCCGCCAAAGAAGCAAATACGGTGGTTAATTCGTTGTTGGCGCTCAAATATGCGAGATTGCGCGACGCGGCTTGACCGATGGACTTCTATTGGCTATAACAGTGCAGATATAAACTATTAACAGACTTAAAAATCCATATTTGATGGATACACCTATCCCACTGCCGGTCGAGCGAGCGTTGAAGCGGCTCGGCCACAGCCTTTCGCTCGCGCGGCGGCGACGGCGCATGTCGCAGGACATGCTCGCTGAGCGCATTGGAGCCTCGGTGGCCACCGTACGCCGTATGGAGGACGGCTACCCGGGGACCGCGCTCCAACATCTTGCGCGCGCCCTGCATGTCTTTGGCGAGCTCGAAAAGCTCAACGCGCTGCTCGACACGTCGACCGACGAGGTGGGGCTTGCGCTGATGGACGAGCGCCTGCCGCAGCGCGTGCGTAAGCCGAAGCGCTCCGACGCAAGCGGTGCACTCTGAATAACCGATGAAAGTCACGGCTCCCACCAAGGTCACCCTCGACGTCTGTGTCGGTAAGGCTGGCGTGCGTAGTGGCGAGCTTGTCTATGTGAAGGACGGCGCGCGCGAGTTCTCGAGTTTCGGCTACACCGACGAGTGGCTCGCTTCTGCGACACGCTTCGAAACCTCGCCCGACCTTCCGCTGCATACCGGCCGTCAGCTGCGCAGGGCGCCCACGAAGGACGACTCGCACTTCTTCCTGGCGCTTGGGGACACCGAACCCGACACGTGGGGCCGGCGCGTCATCGCGCGTGACCACGCCAAGGAGCGCAAAAAGAACCCAACGCTCAAAGTGCTCAACGAGCTTGATTATCTCTGCGCTGTCGACGACTTCAGCCGTGTGGGCGCGCTGCGCATTCGCTCTGCTGGCGGCTTCCTGCGCACCGTCGAGGAAGGGCGCCGCGCGACGTCGCCGCTGCTCGAGCTCGAACATATGCTGCACGCCTCGCGCGCCGTGGAGCGGGGCGAGGAAACAACGGAGGACCTGAAATACCTTCTTGGCAAGGGCACGTCGCTCGGCGGCATGCGGCCCAAGTGCTCGGTTCTCGACAAGGACGGGGCGCTCGCGCTCGGCAAATTTCCCTCGGTGAAAGACGACCGAGCCGTCGTGCGCGGCGAGGTGCTCGCGCTCCAGCTCGCGGCTCGCGCGGGCGTGGATGCCGCAAGCGCGCGGGTGGAGCTCGTTCAGGGCACGCCCGTTGCCATCATCCGGCGGTTTGACCGTACGGTCGACGATGGCCGCATTCACTACTGGTCCGGCACGACGATACTGCAGGCGGGGCGAAACGAGGAGCGCGCGTACACTGAAATCGTGGACGCGATGCGCTCGCGCTGTGCCCACGCCGCCGACGACGCGCGGCAGCTGTGGCGGCGCATCGTCTTCAACCACCTTATCACCAACGTCGACGACCACCTGCAGAACATGGGCTTCCTGTATGCGGGCAACGGACTGTGGCGCCTGGCACCTGCATTCGACCTCAACCCTTTCCCCGACAAGGCCCACGAGTCGAAAACGTGGCTGAGCGAGGACACGGGGCCCGTCACGTCGGTGCACGACCTGATGGTGCAGGCGCCCTACTTCCACCTCGATGAGGCGCAGGCGCTCTCGTCGCTGGGCGATGTGGTCCGCTCGGTGGAGCGCTGGCGCGAAGTGGCACAAAGCGCTGAGGTCGGCATGAACGTTCGCGACCTCGACGACTTCGCCCCTGCGTTCGAGCACGAGGAACTCGAGGCTGCGCGAACTCTGCTCGGCCGGTAGTATGCCCGGGTCGGCTACGCCGGCACGCCACGCCAATCGACTAAAGTTCGCCGCTTTCAATCATCTGGGCCAGTGTTGATATGTCGACCCCATAGTTGATTTCACGACATGGCTCTTCAGGGTGATTTCCCTTTGCAGGGAATACCGTGACGACACTTGTTAAGCCGGTTTTGCAGCCGAATGCTGCTACTTTGGGCTGTGCGCTTCGCCGCGAGAACTTCGGTTTGATGATCTGCTTCTTGAAGGCGCCTTCTGCAAACAGGATCTTGGCGCGCAGCGCTTCAAAGCTATATCCCCTGCCCAGCCTGTCCATGATGCGCAGCAGTCCATTCAGGCATTCCGTGTAGGCGTTGGTGACTGGGTGATCGAAATACGCCAGGATGTACGGCTGCCAGTTGCGCCAGGCACGTATCAGGTCAGAGAAGGCATCCCGCACTTCATGGGTGACCGCCATATCCCAAGCAGCGTACCGCGCCAACGCCTCTTCTTGCGTCTTGGCATCGTATACCTTGAAGAAGTCTTCCTTGAGCCTGTATGCCAGCCCCAGCTTGGGGTAATTCTTGAGCCAACCGGAAACAAGCGGTGCTTCCTTGTCCGTCAGATCGTGCTCACGCTTGAGCATCAAGAAACGGTCATGCATCAAGCCGCGGCGTTGTTTGGGTGTCAGCGATTCCCGGTAACTTTTCCTGACCTTCTCGAACGCTTCATTCGCCATCATCACCACATGGAACTTGTCGATGACGATCCGGGCCTGGGGCATCACAGCTTCAACAGCATCCTTGTAAGGCATCCACATGTCCATGGCCACGTACTGCACCTGCTGGTGACCTTCCAGGCCAGACAGGTACTGAAGGATCGTTTCCTTGTTTCGATTCGGCAGAAGTTCAACGATGGTGTTGTTCTGGATGTTGGCGATGACGCCACGCGGCCTGACTAGGTGGATTTCGTCAATGCCCATCCACTTCGGCGTTTCAAAGCGGATCGTCTCTTCCAACTCGTTGATGTAGCCGCGGAATACGGAACGGACAGACTTTTCATCAATGCCGACCTCGTCCGCAATACTGGCAAAGGTGCGCTTGATGGCCTGCTTGCCGATCCAGGTCACCAGGCGGGAGGTCATGGGGCGGCGCTCATCGACCTCAGGCAGCGGCTCATAGAAGGTCTTGGAGCAGGACCGGCAGCGGTAACGACGCGTATCTACGTAAAGCCCGACACGCTTGCCATGGCTGGGCAGATCGCGGACCAGTTGCTCACGGCGGCCGAAACCTACAAGGTTCTCTGACCGGCAATGTAGGCAGGCCTTGGGAGGCGCCCTTACCTCGGCGTTGATGTGGTAATCGCGCTCGTCTTGATCAAGCGCCGTGACCTTGTAGGCCGGCAGGTTGAGGATGTTGGCGGGCATGAAACACTACTTCGGCCCACCCATGCCTCGATTCCTTGGCGGAGGGCCGCCTGCAGCGCCACCGCCGGCACCATCGCCACCACCATCGTCTTCTTCAGGATCTATTACGGTTCTAAACGTAACAATTTCCGGAAGGATACGATCGACCAGTTTGCGCACAGCGGCAACGGCATTCCGGGCTTGATCTGGTCGGAAATTATTGTAGCTTCTGACGGCGACATGGCGAAAACGCATTAACTCATCAGCAAGCTTTGCGGTATCTGGCGACAGTATTGCCGGCCGGTTCCCCGTAATTTCTCTTGCTACTCTGTTAATAAGATCAGCATGCCATGTTTCATTCCTGCTCGGATGCGCTTCATCGAGGATCGATAAAACCTTGAGTAATCCGCTTTCAAACGACGTGTATCCAGATTGCATCGCATGCATAAAAGCCATGCGTGCTTTGTAGCCCTCCAAATCAGGCTCATCAAACTGGTTCTGGTCGAACAATTGAATCGCCTTGCGAAAATGCTCGATGGATCCCTGCAATTCAGCTTCAACATCAGTCCAACGTGCATCAACCATGGATCACCTCGGCGCCCTCGATAATATGGCTTACGAATTTCGCTTCACAAAGCGATTTCGGCCGAACATCCGGCGACAATCCGTGCTTCCTGCACGTTTCTTCGGCAAAGCTCCAAGCCGCGGACTCCATGTCCGAAGGGAAGTCGACAAGAATATCGACATCACTATCGAATCGAAAATCGCCGCGAACAATGGAACCGAAAATCACAAAGCTGCCATGGTTTAGCTTGGCGTATAACTCAAGATCATGGCGCAAGGCGGTAACGCCATCAGATATCCTCTTGATGGCCCGATCTTTTCTTTCATTAACCGTAACCCACCGTCCCACGGTAAGCCCTCCCGTCGCTCAATCACAAATTCCGGATTGATCATACGCATACAGCGCTCGCCCGTCAATCATATCTTCCGCTTTCACAATAGAATTACATTGTTGCACATCAATCGCGAAATCCGGATAGCCGTCAAGACCTGGCCCCAAGGCGAATCATGACCCCAAGGCGATTCAAATCGGCGAACCCGACGATCTCAATGCCCCTATACGGATGGAGTTCCAGCAGGTGGCCGTCGCTCGACACCAGAATATCGGCCTTTGCGGCGAGCGCCAGTTCAAGAAACTTGTTGTCCGACTCGTCGTGGCAGTCCCGCACGCGTTCGGTGACTTCGACCAGTTCCACTGCCGTCTGATAGAGCTTGGCCCGGGCCAGGCGTTGCGCAAGTGGCCGCCAGGCATCGAACTTTGGCCCACGGCGGCCACTTTCCATGCTCAGGGCCCCCGGCGCCGTGGCACACCAAGGCACTGTGCCAAATTTGACAAGAGTCAAGCCTCTCTATTGTCATTTCAATTGACAAAAGATGACTGTTGTTGTATGATTTCATAGGCTTAAAATGACAAGAAACCTCTGACATCCTGTCACAACTCTTGCCAAGAGGTATAGAATGCCGCGCGCAATCGCCCTGAGCCCAAACCTGCTGCTGGCACTGATAGCGGAATTTTCCGAAGGCGCGAAGCCTGACCAGCTTATCGCTCGGCTGCCACACGTCAGCCGTTCAACGCTCAACCGGGTTCTTCGTGCTTTAGTGAAGGACGGCCGTGTCCAACCAGGTGGCCTGACGAGCGACCGCGTATACCGGGTCGCGTCTTCTTCAGGGGCACTTGCTCTTGCTACCCCTGCGCCCGATGAAGTGGTGCCTCTTACAGCAGAGGCACAGCGCGTTCGTGCATACCTACGCCAACCATTGACGATGCGCACGCCAGTGGGCTATCAGCGCAAGTTCTTGGACATGTACACACCGAACGAGAGCTATTACCTCTCGGCTGCGTTGCGCAAGAAACTTCACCAACTGGGGAGGGCTGATAGTGCATGTCCTGCGGGTACGTATGCCCGCGAAATCCTCAACCGGCTCTTGATTGACTTGTCGTGGGCATCCTCGCGATTGGAGGGCAACACCTACTCGCTTCTCGATACGAGAGAACTTATCGAACACGGCACGCGTGCCGAAGGCAAGAGTGCCGAGGAAGCGACGATGATTCTCAACCACAAGAGAGCGATTGAATTCCTCGTCGATAGCGCGGAGGACCTTGGTTTTTCCCCCATGATTGTACGCAACGTCCACGGTTGTCTGGCAGATGGGTTGCTGAAAGACTCTGCGGCTGTCGGACGGCTCCGCCAGCGCGGCGTGTATATCGAAAAGTCTACGTACCTTCCGCCACAAGCCCCCCAATTGCTGGAGGAGATGTTTGCTGAGCTGTTGCGGCGAGCGTCAGAAATCGAAGACCCGTTCGAGCAGAGCTTCTTTGTGATGGTGCACCTGCCGTATCTGCAGCCTTTCGAGGACGTCAACAAACGCACGTCCCGACTGTGCGCCAACATTCCGTTCATCCGCGAGAACCTTTGTCCCCTCTCCTTCATTGACGTCACGGAGCGGGACTATGTGGATGGGTTGTTGGGAGTGTACGAGAAGCTCGACGTGTCAATTCTCCGGGATGTGGTTGAGTGGGCTTACGAACGGTCAAGCGCCCGATACAAGGCGGTTCGTGATTCTCTCGGTGAACCCGACCCGTTCCGGCTTAAGTACCGACCACAGCTGAGCAAAGCGGTCCGAGCCATCGTCGCATCGCACGTTAGCTTTGAGGCAGCGTCAAGCGCTGCGCATATACCCGAGGCTGACCAAACCAAGTTTCGAGAACTGTTGCTGAGCGAGTTGGACTCCCTTCACGAGGGTAATTTTGGGCGCTACGGACTTCGGCCGGGTGAGTTCCTCGAATGGGATAAGCAGGGTCGCCCGCGCTGATTGGCGCCCATAGGTCAACTATCTGTGTTGAGTTTTCCGACGAAATCTGTCATTTCGCGCGTGCTGGCCAGGCGGGATGTCGACGAGGTCGTCGATCATTGTCTGAGCGAGGACGCCGAGCAGGCGGCATTGGGGTCTCGGTTTCCGTTCGGGAGGAGGCAGTCGAAGCGGAAAACCGTCATGTCAAGACTTGACCCCAGCAGGTTCCACCAACAACTTGAACCCAGCGGTTCCGGCATGGCCAACGGGGCTACAACGCGGCCAGCGGAACTCCGATCAATCGATCGTCGAGCAGACGCACCCGCTCGTCGTTGTTGATGATGATGCCAAGAGGGCAGTTGCGCTCGATCACGAAATCGCGGATCGCACGGAATCGATTGCCTGGCTGTTGGGCGTGCTTGATCTCGATCGGAATCAGGCCAAATTCTCCCTCGACGATGAGGTCGATCTCGGCGCCGGCACCGGTGCGATAGTGAAACGCATCGAACGCGGTTCCCCGGGCGTGAAGGCCGCGCAGAACGGTTTCGATCGCCATGCCCTCCCACGAGGGCCCCATTCGCGGATGCGTCTGCAGCGTGTCGAGATCCTTGACGTGCAGCAGGTGATGGAGCAACCCCGAGTCGCGCAGGTAGCCTTTGGGATGCTTGACCACGCGCTTGGTCGCATTCTTTTCGTAGGGCGGCAAATGGCGCCACAGGAATGTGCCGTGGGCGATGCGGAAGTATTCGCGCGCGGTCGGCTGCGAGACTCCCAGTGCGCGTGCGACTTCCGAGTAGTTGATGATGTTGCCCGAGAGATTGGCGAGAAGTTGCAGAAAGAGCCGGAACTTCTGCCGATCAAGGCCGGGGAAAAGTTGGAGCAGATCTCGATCCAGGTAAGTCTGCAGGTAATTTTGCATCCACAGCGTGCGAAATCGAGACTGGTTTCTGATCCAGGGTTCGGGGTAGCCGCCGTGCAGCCAGTACGCGAAGAGTTGCGGCAGATCGATCCGCGGCTGCAACGCCAGAAAGTCGCGCGGCGCCGGGCGCTCGGTCAGCAGCGTGAAGAACTCGGACGGCGGTTGGGCATAGGCCTCGGCGGACGAGAAAGGCGACAACTCGAGAATTGCGACCCGGCCGGCCAGGCTCTCGGAGATCGCGCGAATCAGGTCAGGCGAACTGGATCCGGTAACGATGTACCGGCCAAGACGATCGCGGTCGCTGTCGATGGCGACGCGAAGCGCCGGAAACAGTGCCGGCAAGCGTTGTCCCTCATCGATGGCGACCTGGCGCGTGTTGAGCCGGAAAAAGACGTCGGGATCACGGGCGACCTGCTCCAGATCCGCAAGCTTCTCCAGGTCGAAGATCGTCCACGGCGCAGATAGCTGCCGGAGCAGGGTGGTCTTGCCGGTCTGCCGTGCGCCGATGATGACCACGCATGGAAACAACGTGAGGAGTTCTTCGAGAAGGGGGTAGGCGTGGCGTTTCATACAGAGCATTATCAAATGATGAGTTTGATAATGCAATATACTTTGGCAGCGATTTCGACGGTGAGTGCGGTTTCCCGGTTTCCCGACCGGCGGAGCAAGCCGTTAGCCTGAGCGCGTTGATCTCGGCGACTTCTGCCGCGGCAGCGCCAGGACCCCAGCTCGCCGTCACTACGCCGAGAGTCGCGCCCTCCGGCGCGCGATATCGGTCGCGAATTCGTCGATGTTGGACTGCGGAACCGCGTGTGCCTCGGCCCGGGCCGCAAACAAGTCGATGCTCGCCAGGACGGCATCGATGTGCGAGTCGGCATCCGGAACGGGAACGCCCCAACGATCTGCCACGGCGATCAATTGCGGCTGAGTCGGCGCAAAGCGCTCGTACTCGAACGCCAGGCAGTGCTCGCTGCGCTCACCGACGTCGGGTACAAGATCGAACGCTTCGCTCAACCGGTAGCCCGTCGCGTCGTGCACCATCCAGAAATTCTTCAGGTGGTCATCCGTGTTGCCAAAGGCCGCATTGAAGACCATCTGCCGGAAGAGGCGGTTCACATCCTCCTGCGGCGCCTCTGACACGAGACGTACGGCTTCTGCCAACTCGGTATACGACTGCGCATAGGCACCGGGACGTTCCTTGCACAGCGTGCGCAGCGAGATCATGTGCCGGCGGCCGCCGCTCGGGAGCACGTCGAAGCGACGCACCAGGAGCGCGCGGCGTTTCGTTTGACCCAGCGGCACCAGACGATGATCGGGCACCGCGATGCCCGCACCGGCAGCGAGGTCCAGGCCGACAGCTTCCAGCCCGACAACATCGAAGCGGCCATCGCGCTGTCGGCTGGGAAACTTGGCGATCCACTCGCCGGTCGCATCGGAAAGCAGCGCCTTGGGCCGCGCGCCGCCAATCGAGCTGCCGGCCGCGAAAAGCCGCTGCAAACCATCGGGGTCGTCATCGACCCCGGCCTCGAACCGCTCGGCCGCTGCAAACAGGGCAGCGAGATCGGTGTCGCTTGGCCGGGAACGATGGTGCAATGGTTTTCGCGGCTGCCCGAAAGCCAGCGCGCCCAAACCCAGTCCGTGGCGCGCCAGTTCGCGCAGGAGAAACGGCTCGCCTTGCTCGGTCCGCGGCAGCTTGCGCGAGCGAATGATCAGCGCGCGTCCCCAATCGTCCGGTAGAGCGTCTTCGAACACCGAGAGGGGCGGCTCCAGTTTGCGCGCACGAAAGCGGCCACGCCCAAGCGGCAGCGACACCGGGTCCAGCGCAAATCGCTGTGGATGGCCGAGCCATTCCTCGGCATAGGCGAACTCGCTTTCGAAGCGTCCCGCATCATCGGCATCGGTGCAGGCCAGTTCCCCGACCCGGGCGGTCGTCGCGTCCGGCAGCGTGAGCCAGACGGTGGGCAGGATCAAGCTGCCCTCCGGCTTGCCCGCTGGCGTTGCGGCTGCGATTGTCGCCGGGCAAGGTCAAGGGGCGACTCCGATTGCGCCAATACGGCGGCGATATCCGGAAGGCGATCCAAGGCCCAGAGCGCATTCGCCCAGTGCTTGATCTGGACCGTGTCCACCCCTTGCTCCATGGCGCGCAGCGTGGGGATCGACACGCCGATGCGCTGCGCGAACAGGCGCATCGGCTCGTCGCGGGCGATGCGCGCCGCGCGCAGTCTTGATCCCAGGCGCGTCAATTCATGCGAAGCGTTGGTAATGGAAACCATGGTGTTTGTTATACGGTAATATTGCTATTAACGCAAACCATGGTTACTTTTGTATTGCATCTGCCTGGATCTGGGCCCGGACCGCCATCCTCTTACCCCCG
>Ga0209254_10004805_pt1 | contig 12402 bp, 12 predicted proteins | sample FrelakmetDIP11DI_FD_187148 | JGI IMG/M metagenome (GOLD analysis project Ga0209254, IMG submission 187148) | Freshwater lake sediment microbial communities from the University of Notre Dame, USA, for methane emissions studies - DIP11 DI (SPAdes)... | ecosystem: Environmental > Aquatic >...
ACCCCCTCTTCAACCAGTTATTCTAAACAGTTAAGTGGGGACGCCATCCCGTCCCCTCCGGATCTTCACAGGAGTTCCAATCGAATGTCTACTTCAAAGCCTATGCAATATTTGGATAAAGCGATGTCTTCGCTGCGCGATCTCGGTCTGCTGCCCGAGAGTCGCGGAGCGGCGCCGATCGTCGCCCTGCTCGACCAGATCACCACTCTCGACCCTGATCGTGTGACGCTGATTGCCCGGACGCTCGACCAGATGTCCGTATTCAACGAGGTCGTTCGCGAACAGATTGGCGGCATGTCCATCGGTGAGCGCTACAAGGACATTTCAGAATCCTTCAATTCGATCCGTGACGACGCCCGCGACATGGTCCGGCAGGTGGAGGACGGCAAGGTCGACACCTTTGAGCGACTCGGCAACATCTGGCAGAAAGTGACCCGCGGCGACATTTCCGACCGCTTCGAGAAGATCAAGAAGACTTATCTCGCTGTCGCCCGGGACACTCGTGACCAGGTTGAGCGCGAGCACCGGATTTTTGACGCGTACCGGGATTTTCGCGGCGCACTGAAAGAGTCTGAAGTAATGGCCCTTGAGGTGCTTAAAAAGGCCGAGGAAAAGCTGAACGCGACGAAGCAGCGGATGGAGGAGGCCTCGAAAGCGGTCGAAGCGGCCACCCAGGCCGAACCGGCTGAGCGCGCCAAACTCGAGCTGACCCGCGATGAGCGCCTGCGCGAACTGCAGGACGAAGAAAAGCGCTACCAGATTGCCAAGGATCTCAGCGATAATCTCACGATCGGCTACAACACCTCGGAAGTGATCATGGCGCGGCTGATGCAGACCACCAGCGCCAAAGAACGAGTTTATCAGCAGGCGGTCAACTTCTTCTCCACCAACGAGTCGGTGTTGACGGCGCTGAGTGCCTCGTTCACCGGGCTGCATGGCCTGCATGAGAGCACCGAGACGCTCAACCGGATGAAGGAAGGCGTCAGCGCCAGCCTGGAGACCTTGTCCGAGATCGGCGGCAAGGTGCAGGAAGAAGCCATCAAGGCCGGCTATGGTCCTACCGTGCGCGCCGATGCGGTGAAGAAACTGGTCGACTCGGTCGTCAGCTTCCAGGAGCATTCCCGTGAGATCATCGATGAGATGCGCGTGCTCAGCACCCAGAATAGCCAGGAAATCCGTGACGCGGTCGAGGCGGGCAAGCGGCGCATGGCGCGGCTTGCGGAACAGGGTGCAGCGCTGATCCATGAGTGAGGCCATGCCCTTTGCCCTGAGCAGTGGCGGCGCCGCAGCTAAAACCGCCGCGACGCCACTCGATGACGTTATGCTTGCCATGGATGTCGTCGACACCTTACGCCATGCCGACAAATTGGTCGAACGCGAGTTGTCGTCGGAAGAACGTGACCGCCAGCTCAAGGAACGCCTGCGGCAGATATACGCTTCGCAAGGCATCGATGTTGCCGACCGGGTGCTCGATGAAGGTGTCACGGCGTTAAAGGAGGAACGCTTCGTCTACAGCCCGCCCGCGCCGGGCTTGAGCAGATCGCTGGCGTTGTTGTGGATCGAGCGCGGCCGCTGGGGCCGGCGGCTGTTCCTCGCGCTCGCCATCGCGGCCGCCGCGTGCGCAGTCTACCTGTTCGGCATCAAGCTGCCCGAGGAACAGCGGCTTGCCCGGCAAGCATCCGAACTCTCCGAGGGACTGCCGCGTGAGCTGGCGGCGGAACAGACACGCATCCGCGCGATTGCCCATGATGACACCGCGATTAAGCAGGCCGAAGCGCTTGGCGGCGAAGGCACCGCGGCACTCAAGGCCGGTGACGCCAACGCCGCCCGCAAGAAGATTGCTGAACTGAAATCGCTGCGCGGGCAGCTGGAGCAAGCCTATGTGTTACGGATCACTTCGCGGCCCGGCCAGCCGAGTGGCGTCTTCCGCATACCGGAAGCCAATCCGTCCGCACGTAACTATTATGTCATCGTCGAGACGGTGGACGCTGACGGCCGGCCCGTCCTGGTACCGGTCACCAGCGAGGAAAACAATCGCACCGCTTTGGTGAGCACGTGGGGCTTGCGGGTAGACCAGGGCACCTATGACCGTGTGCGTGCCGACAAGCAGGATGATGGCATCATCCAGAACAACCGGGTCGGGGAAAAGAAACCGGGGTTCCTGGAGCCCGAATACAATGTGCCGACCCCGGGCGGGGCGATCTTCAAATGGTGACAAATAGATGCTGAACGGCTTGCAGGTTATGGGCTCATTCGACCAGGCATTGCTGCAGGCGCAGCGAGACGCGGCCCTGGTCGACGGTGAAGTTCAATCGCTCACCGACCGACTGATCAAACTGCGCGATGCGGAAGCCACCGCCTATGGGAAACTGGCCCGGCTCCGCGTTCATGCGCTGAGCAGCAACACCATGATCGATGACCTTTCAGCCGCCGATCAGCGTGCTCGTGCGCTGCTGGCGCAGCGCTCGCAGTCTTTAAAGGCCCTGGAGGCCAGGCTCGCCGAGGTGGAACAGAAAATCGCCGCCGCTACCGGTGAACGGAACGATGCCATGGCGGAAGCCGAGAAGCGGCAACAGGCGTTGCAGCAAGCCGAGGACACGGTACGCAAACAACTGGGCGAGAACGAGACCTATCGGCAACAGCATGCCCGCGCCGAGGAGGCTGAGCAGATCACCCGCCGGGCAGAGCAGAAAGCCGCAGTCGCCGAAAAGGACCGCCTCGACAAAGGCAAGTCCTACGAAGCCGATCCCTTGTTTTACTACCTCTGGCAGCGGGGTTACGGAACCTCGGGCTACCATGCCGGCGCGCTGACTCGCTTCTTCGATCGCCACGTGGCGCGGCTGGTCCAATACGACAAGGCTCGGGCCAACTACTCGATGCTGCTGGAGATTCCTCGCCGCATCGGGGAGCACGCCACGCGCCAGCGGACGATCGCCGACGAGGAACAAGCCCGCCTGGTGGAGATGGAACGGCAGGCGCTGCAGACTGGTGAACTGAGCGACGAACGCGAGGCCATGCAGGCGGCGCAGCAACGCCTCGATGCCGCTGAAGACGCGGTCGAAGCGATCGAAGACCAGCGGCGCAAGATTCTCGATGAACGCGCCATCCTGACGCGCGGTGATGACGAGATGACTCGCCAGGCGATCGAGATCATTGAAGCGGCGCTCCGGCGCAGTGAATTGCGGACGCTACGGGAGCAGGCGCGGCGCACGCCATTGCCGGATGACGATGCCGTCGTCGTTCAGATTGAAGGCATCGAGGGCGAGATCGCACGCGTTCTGAGCGGACTGAAAACCTATAAGGAACGGCAATCGCTGCAGCGGCAACGGATGAGCGATCTGGAGGAGACGCGCCGCGAATATCGACGACGTGGTTATGGTCGTGACGCCTGGGACTTCGGCGATAACGGTTTCCTGTCAGTGTTGTTGATGGAACTGCTGCGCGGCGGTCTTTCGGGCGACGCTTTCCGGGATCAGATGCAGCGACATCGCGTGCCACAGATGCCCGACCCCTTCGGCATGGGGGGAGGCATGCCGACACCCCGCTTTCCTCAATTCCCGGATTTCGGCGGGAGCGGTGGCTTAGGTGGCGGATTCGAAGACGGCTTCCGCACCGGCGGCTCCTTCTGACCCGGCCCGCCAGACACTCGCCTGCCCTGCCACCCGCGTTATCCTCGCTAGCCATTGCCGGAGGGGAAACTGTTCTGATTTGATCATGACCACTAAAGTGACCACTAAAGAAGGAGCTTAATGAAATTCTTGGACAGAGAGGATCCGCCTGCATTGTATTGCCGGGCGGGAGAGGTCTTTATCCGGCCGGATCGGCGCGGTTATTGGGTTTACCTCTGGGACGGGAATGAGGCCCGATTGCTCGAAACGACTCCATTCGAAAGCCTCGCTGACGTCATCGCCACGGCCCAGGCAGCGGAGGAAAGACGCGAGTACGCGGAAGCGTTCGCGTAACGATCCGATTGCTTGCACGGGGTGACTTAACCAACCTCTGTTTGCTCCCGTTCGGGGGTTGGCCAATCCAGATGGAAGAACTTGCCACGGGGGCGATCCGTGCGCTCATAGGTGTGGGCGCCAAAATAATCTCGCTGTGCCTGAATCAGGTTGGCCGGCAATTGGGCGCTGCGATATCCATCAAAATAAGCCAACGCTGAGCCGAATGCGGGTGCTGGGATGCCGTGACGGACGGCGAGCGCAATCACTCGCCGCCAGTGGCTTTGCCCGGAGTGCAAGGCATTCATGAAATATGGATCGAGCATCAGATTCTTCAGGTCCGGTTTCCGGCTGAAAGCATCCGTAATCTTTTGCAGGAAACGGGCGCGAATGATGCACCCTCCCCGCCAGATTTGCGCGATGACTCCAAAATCCAGCGTCCAACCGTAGGTTTTCTGCGCCTCTGCCATCAGTTGAAACCCTTGGGCGTAGGCGCAAATCTTGGAGCAATAGAGGGCATCGCGGATCGCCTCGACCAGGCCGGCCTGGTCAACGTCCTGATGCATTGGCGGACCCTGCAGCAGTTGGCTGGCCTCGACGCGTTCTTCCTTGAGCGCCGATAAGGCCCGGGCGAAAACCGCTTCCGCGATGGCATTGGCCGGGGCGCCCAGTTCGAGGGCGCTCGCTGCGGTCCATTGGCCGGTGCCCTTTTGTCCGGCGGCATCGAGCACCTTGTCGACGAGAAAATCGCCGTGATTGAGAGGATCGCGCTGCTGCAGGATGTCGCCCGTGATTTCGATCAGATAACTGGACAGCTCGCCCGTATTCCATGCGCGGAAAATCGCTCCGATCTGGCCGGAATCGAGACCGAGCAGATTCCTCATCAGCCAGTAAGCTTCGCCGATCAACTGCATGTCGATGTATTCGATGCCGTTATGCACCATCTTGACATAATGGCCGGCGCCATTTGGCCCAATGTAAGCGGTGCAGGGCACGCCGCCTCGCACCGGGTTGCCGGGCGCGGCGCCTTCCAAGGGCGCGCCGGTCTTTGCGTCCACCTTGGCGGCAATATCCCGCCAGATCGGCTCCAACGCAGTCCAGGCTCTCGGGCTGCCGCCGGGCATCAGCGAAGGCCCGAAGCGAGCGCCGGTTTCTCCCCCGGAAACGCCAGAACCAATGTACTCGAAACCCATGCCGGTCAGCTCCTTTTCACGCCGGATGGTGTCGAGCCAGTGAGCGTTGCCACCATCAACGATGATGTCACCGGGTTCCAGGTAAGGCAGCAGGCTTTCGATGGTCTGATCAGTCGGCGCACCCGCCTTCACCAGCAAGATGATCTTGCGGGGACGTTCGATGGCCTGCACGAACTCTTCCAGATTGGCGTAACCGTGGATACGCTCGCGGGAAGGCTCTTTCCGCTCACAGTCAGCGATGAATGCCCGGGTCTTATCCGGACTGCGGTTATAGACTGCGATGCGATAGCCGTGGTCGGCGATGTTCAGCGCCAGATTCTGGCCCATGACCGCCAGTCCGACCAGGCCAATGTCGGCGTTTTTGTTGCTCATGAATGAGTGCTCCGCTAGCACGTGATTGATCGAAACAGTTTGTCCGATCGCTGCCGGTCAAACCACTGTGTTGACCGGGGTCCATTACTGATCCGGCAATTGGTCAATCGCCTGGATGTCAGCAGGATCAATGGTCAAACTCAACGCGCACAGGCTGTCCTCGATGCTGGCCACCTTGCTGGCGCCCGGAATTGGCAGAATGTGCTCGCCCTTCGCCAGAAACCAGGCCAGTGCAATGCAATAGGGGGAGGCGTGGTATTTCGCCGCCAAACGAACAAACAGGCTGTTCTGAGTCAGGCGAACGTGCCCGTGATGGCCGCCCACCGGGCTATGCGGGATATAGGTGATGCCATGTGATTGGCAAAACTCGATCATGCCGTTGCGGAAGTCGCCCTTTTCAAATGGATTACAGCGGTTCTGCACCGACACGATAGGCGCTTGTTGCAGCGCGCTCTGCAACGCACCTAATCCGACATTGGAAAGCCCGATATGGCTTATCTTGCCTTCATCCCGCAGATGAACCAATTCTTCGAGTGAGGCCGCCAAGCCGATTTTTGGATCCACCGCATGCAATTGATAGAGAGCGATGGTTTCGACATCAAGGTCCTTGAGGCTTCTTTCACAGGACTCCCGAATCCAGGCCGGACTGCCGTCAACGATCCAGTCCCCCTTCGGCCGCCGCAAACCACCCTTGGTCGCGACGAACACCTGATCGCGCTTGCCGATCCGCTTGAGAGCCTGGTCAATGAGACGCTCGTTATGGCCGAGGTCCGTATCGTCGACACAATACACATTCGCCGTATCGATGAAGTTACCGCCCCGAGCGATAAAGGTTTCGATGACCTGGAATGCCTGCTCCTCGCTGGGTCGCCCATCGATGGAAAGGGGCATCGCGCCAAGCCCGATCGCTGCAACCCTAAGGCCGGTTCGGCCAATTTCTCTCTGCATCATGCATCCACCTCACTGCAACATGAGTATGCCTGAAGCCGCAATGACGGGAGCCCATACACCAAGGCGCCCTAGACAAGGAGCCGGTATGCGCAAGCCCGCGGTCACCAGCAAGGCAATTACGGCCAAACCCAGGGCGCGTTCGCACTAGGCTTTCTCGGCGCCATCGCCGTTAGCAGACTGATGACTTCACGTCACCCGGCTGCCTCAGCATTTTGTCGACTTCGCCGACGTGCTGGCTTTCGGCGGCAATCTGCTTTCGAGCGTATTCCTCGAGCATGACGTTGCGCCCTTCGACCCGCGTGAGGAGTTGCTGATAGAGAGCAATTGCCTCTCGCTCGTGTTCCAGCGACTCGCGCAGGATGTCGCCGATGTCGTGCTTCTGAGTTTCCAGCAACTTGCCGATGCCAAGCGACGGGTGTCCCCCGAGTGTTGTGATGAGTTCGCCAGCCTCTTGAGCATGCAACAGTGATTCATCGGCCTGGGCACGAAGCCAGCTGACGATTGGGATGCGGCCGTAGCCATAAACCATGAAGGAGTAATGCGTGTAGCGGACGACACCCGCAAGTTCGGTTTCGAGAATCCTGTTGAGTGTCGCAATTACTGCTTGGGGGTCGATTTCGCTAGCAGACATGGTGATCTCCGGGTCAGGTAATCGGTTAAATTAGGGCGCAAAGTACGGAACGACCAATGCTAATACCGATTTCACCTTGCGCCAGCACCGGGTGTTTGTCAATTTGAAAATCTCGAACGGGACCCCTTCAAGCGGTTGATGCCTTCGATTTCTCGGCCACCAGGATGTAGTTGATGCCCATATAGGCAGTAAGGTGGAAGCTCGGGCCGAATGGATTCACCCTAACCCCCGTGCGGGCGATGACGGACAGGCCACCGCCAACAAGGAGGTTTTCCAGTTCCACCGGTTTGGGAAAACGTCTCCATCGATGAGTGCCTTGAGGCAGCCAGCGCAGCACGTATTCGGCCATTACGATGGCTCCGAGCCAGGAAGCCAGTGTGCGGTTGATTGTGGCGATCACCATGAGGCCTCCAGGTTTGACCAGCCGCATGCAGGCATCGAGAAAGAAAGCCAGTTCGGCTACATGTTCCACCACTTCCATATTCAGCACCACGTCATATTGTTCGCCGCGTCCGGCGAGAATTTCGGCGCTCGCGGTTTCGTAGTTGATCATAAGGCCGCTCTGCCCGGCGTGTGTGCGCGCGATCCGGACATTCTTGTCCGCCACGTCAACGCCATGGACGTCGCATCCCATGCGGGCGACCGCTTCGCTGAGTATGCCCCCGCCGCAACCGATGTCCAGCACGCGCAGCCCCGCTAGCGGCGAGGGCAAGGCCCCGTCAACACCGAAATGTTGGGTCAGCATGTCGCGAACATAGTGGACACGCAGACTGTTCATGCGGTGCAGGGGCCAGAACGGGCCCGCTAGATTCCACCAGAGGTCGGACAGGCGTTCGTAAAAGGCGACTTCGTTCGGATCGATGCTGGTGGGCTGGTTCATAATGGAATGGCCTCGCCTGTCGGGTGGGTTGCCGGCAAATCCAAGTAAGAACCCTTGCGGATGTTAAAAAAGAATAGCTCCGGCACGCTGAGAAACAGTCCCTTGAAACCCTGCCGCAGGTTCTGCCCCGAATCCCACGGCAGAGCCAGCAGACCTATGACCCCCTGCCCCAGAGCAACGATGGCATTGACACTCCCAGCAAGCGGCCTGGCCCATAGGTTATCGTCGGTAAAAAAGACAAACGCAGCATCTTGCCCTTGCCATCCATAAAGACTCGAACTCAACACGTTGGATTCACGCAGCGCCACCAGCACCGGATTCTCGGCGATATAGGCCTGACGCAGACACCGGCGACGGTAGGACGGCAGTTCCAGAGTTTTCGCGATGCGCCACGTTCCGCCAACGGCCTGAAACGAGACAAACGGAATGAAATTCAGGGACCTGCGATCAACGTAACCGCCCAGGCGCCGAATTGATTCCGCTCGCACTCGAGATTCCACCTCGTCCGCAGTAGGTGCGTCGATGGGCCCTCGCGCCGGGCGATGCGCGGCCAGCGCCGTGTCAATAATGCGAAAGATTTCCGAAACGCAATTACGGGTAATCAGATCATAACGATACAGGCCGAGTAGCTGCGCCTCGTAAGCCTCGCTATAAGCCTTCAGCTTGCCGAAATGGGCCAGCAACTGCGGCGCTGCCAGCCTGGGTAGGTATGGTTCAACGATAGCCGATTTCACCGGCATCCCGCCCGCCACCAACGAGCGAAAAGGCCGATCCTGCTGCATGGCGCTTCTGAACTCGGAAAACACGCTGGAAGCCTGTTCAATACGACTATAGGCGCGCTCGTCCAGTGCCCCCTCGCCCTTCAACGCCGCTTTCTCGGTGCTGAAATTACGGCGAGCCTCGTCAAATAGCGCCTGTCGCAGACCATCCTCGGATGAATCCTCGCCGGCCTGCGTGGGCCCGGGGAGCACGTCCAGCACGGCCAGACCTCCCGAAGCGATGGAAACCTCTAAAGCAATCAGGCGGGCCATGCCGACCAGCAAGGGGAACCCCCAATCCGGTCGATCAGACTCGACGAGCCGAAGCAGTCCCGCTTCCAGCTCACTCTTGAAACGTCGCAGCTTCGTTAGCTCGTCCTGGGCCAACCTGAACTCCGGGTAAAGCGGTCGGCGGAGCGCATCGGTGCGCAAAGCCAGGCCCCGGTCCAGGATCTGCAGAGCAACCAGGGCGGTCATCAGATCGGCATAACGCTCAGCCAACGAATACGCGGCGGGCAGAAAGCTATCCTCTGATAGGCTGGTCGGTACCGGTTCGCCGAGTTGCAGATTGTGCAGGCGCTCCTGGATTTCATGGGATTTGGCTCGCAGGAAATGGAGGCCATATTGCTCCTCCACACGCTTGCGGAAGGCGAGCAGGCTCGCATCAGCCGGCTGTCGTCGCCCGGCATCTCCTGCCATGGCAACATCCCAGCCATCGTGCAGAAATAGGCCAACCCCCTTGAGCTCCAGTCGCAATGGCGCGGACGCCAATCCGTCTCGGCCGTCCGGCGCATCGACGCATCTCGCCTGCAATGGGCTCTCCGCCATCTCCGCTACCTGGGAGGAACCCGATAGATCGGCCGAGGCGGTGTACATCTTCCCTTCAGCCCCCACACCGGCCCTGCCTGGCAGGCCATTTCGTGCCGATCCACAGACCTCGCCCTTAATGCTGCGACGGTGAAAGAGCTCAAGCAACCGGCGATCACGGTCGAGAGCTTCGCGTCTTTCGAATTGCTCGTCCTGTATCAACAGTCGACGATTGAAATTTTCCCGCAGAAGTCGGTAAGTCTCCTCGGAAACCTCGACCCTATGCAGATGGATAGTCCGGTTCTCGAGATCGCCGTACTGGCGGCGAAACCGGGCGAAGTGCTCCCGGCTCGCACGCAGCAAACCCGGTGGCACATGCTGAAAATGAAACACCTCATCGCCAAATTTGATTGCAGCGTGTCCACCGCTCGCCGTCCCTTCGCTGGCGTTCACGTACAGGTACTCGACGAAATGCGGTACGCCAGCAGAAAATGCCGGCATGGCGAGCGCCAGTGCCACCAGCGCGAAAACCGAACACGCGAAACGGCCCTGAAAAGGACCTCTATGCGGTTGTTTGAGCAAAGCGGGGCGAACTGCGCTTTCGGCTATTGGTAGCCCTGCTGGATGTATTGCATTTTTTGCGGCTGCGAACCAGCCAGGCTTGCTTTAAATGCCTCATACTGGGCTTTTGTCAGACCGCTCTTGCGCAGCCCACGACCGACGGCGAGGTAGGTGCCCTTGTCCTCCTCCCAGTTGGTGATGCCATACTTTTCTGCCAGCTTGCCCAGGCGAACGCGAAAACTCGCTGGGTCACCGCTCGACGATTTGACGAACTCAGCCGTGTAATCGCTGACGTCCCTTTCGTAACGCTGGCGCTCATTCAGCGAGGAATCGGAAATCGATGCCGAGGGGCTAGAAGCCAGATTCGAGACGCTTCCCGATGAATCGGACGAGCTTTTCGAACTGGCCGAAAACGAACAACCGGATACCCCGCTAACGGCCATCGCGGCCAACCCTAGATACACGACAAGCCTCAGCTCATTTATCATTGTCATCACTGTCGTTTAGCCTGGAAAAAATTGACATATTAATTTCGACTGAAGACGTTCGGCTTGCAACCATGCTGCAGCGTTTCCTTGTTAACGTCAACCCAGTCGGCCTCGTTGGCCAAGGCGCTTGACACCCATCCCGCAGGGATTTGCCAAGCACCAAAAGAATCAGCGACGCCGCTTCAGCGCCTCACCTTCATAGGCTACCCCCTCCCATCCCGACTTCACAAACATGCGGATATTGGCATGGTTGGCGCCTTCCGGATGCTGCAGCACGTCCTTGAAGTAATGGTCTCCGAACAGGCTGAGCGTTTCGGCTCGGGACAGCCCTTGCAGTTTCGCGAAGTAAAGAATCTTGCAGGAACCTTCGTTGATTCCCGCCTCGTTGACGACACGTCCCTCGCCGACGCCGTTAATGAAACGGGTCGGGCTGTATTCGTAGTTCGCCGAAATCACGGCGATGGTGTCGTCAAACGCGACACGTTCGCCGCTACGGACCTTGTTCAGGAATACTTCAAGTTGCATGGTTAACTCCTCCAATCAAGCCTGTAATCAAGCCTGGATCTCGTCTCCACGTTCCGCGTGGAAACCATTCTCGCAACGTGCGACGTTGCCCTGCGACGCGATGCGTCAAGTCATGGCGCCCGGCGGAACGCCGCAAGCTACCGCTAAAGCATGAGCTCCAGCCTCTCCCAGACCCGCTGGAACAAGACCGGTTGGGCGTCGCCATTGGGATGCAAGCCGTCAGGCTGCATCAGATGATTCTGACCCCCCACCCCTTGCATCAGAAAAGGGACCAGCGTCGCATCATGCTGTTTGGCCAAGGCCGGATAAACGCCTTCGAATAGATCGTTGTAGCGTTTGCCATAATTGGGCGGAATGCGCATCCCCAGCAGCAACACCCGCGCACCGGCGCTTTTCGCGCGCGTCATGATTTCAGCCAGATTGGCCTGCATGCGGGTGGGCGGAAGGCCTCGCAAGCCGTCGTTGGCCCCAAGTTCCAGAATGACGATGGAAGGCTGGTGCCGGCTGAGCAGCGTGTCGATTCGCGCCAGCCCTCCAGCACTGGTCTCGCCTGAAATGCTGGCGTTCACCACTTCGATGCGCCGGCCCGTCGCCTTCAGTTTTTCCCGCAACAAACTGACCCAGCCACTGTCTGAGTTTTCCAGACCATAGCCGGCGCTGATACTATCGCCAAGAACGAGAATCGTCCCGCCGAGAGTGATACCGGGCGCGACGCACAACAGTAACGAAAGCAGGAATTTGCGCATGAACGGAGAAAGACTCATCATCGAAGTCGAGAATCTGTGTAAACGAGTGGAAACGGCCGACGGCAGACTGGATATATTGACAGCAGTCGATCTGGCGATCAAACCGGGCGAGAGCCTGGCCATCGTGGGTGCATCCGGATCGGGCAAATCGACCTTGCTGGGACTCTTGGCCGGGCTCGATTTGCCCTCGGCAGGGTCGATCCGTCTTGCGGGCCATTCCCTGACCGGACTGAATGAGGACGGCCGGGCGGCGCTGCGCGCGCGGAACGTGGGATTCGTATTCCAGTCATTCCAATTGCTGGCCAACCTGAACACGCTGGAAAACGTCATGCTGCCCTTGGAGCTGGCGGGCGAAACCGATGCCCGGACACCGGCCAAATCCATGCTGGAGCGGGTAGGCCTGGGGCACCGGCTGAAGCACTATCCCCGCCAGCTGTCAGGCGGCGAACAACAGCGCGTGGCGCTGGCGCGGGCTTTTGTCACCCAGCCACGCATCCTGTTTGCGGACGAGCCAACGGGCAATCTCGACAGTCGCACCGGTCAGCACAT
>Ga0209254_10004806_pt1 | contig 12400 bp, 7 predicted proteins | sample FrelakmetDIP11DI_FD_187148 | JGI IMG/M metagenome (GOLD analysis project Ga0209254, IMG submission 187148) | Freshwater lake sediment microbial communities from the University of Notre Dame, USA, for methane emissions studies - DIP11 DI (SPAdes)... | ecosystem: Environmental > Aquatic >...
AGGTGATGATCGGGCGCGGATCGAGAGGCCGCGCCGGAACCGCAAGGGCCCCGGGGTCATTGACCACCTCGGCGTCTTTGAATTGGCGGGGCCTTTGGCGCAGCCCCCGGAATTAGACCAAAATAGGGCGAGCCAGGTCACGCGTCCGAGTCCTCCCATCCAGCGTCCCCCACCGAGCCCCCATGAACCTACACGAATACCAGTCCAAGCAGCTGTTCCACCAGTACCAAATCCCGATCCCCAAAGGTGTGACCGTCTCCACGCCCGAGGCGGTGGCCGATGCCTGCGCGGAGCTCGGGGGCGCCCGTTGGGTGGTGAAGGCCCAGGTCCATGCCGGCGGCCGCGGTAAGGCCGGCGGGGTGGTGCTGGTGGACAGCCCCGAGCGGGCGGCCGCCGAGGCCCGTCGCCTGCTCGGGAGCCGGCTGGTCACCCATCAGAGCGGTCCGGCAGGGCTCCCCATCGGAACCCTCTTGATCGAGGTGCCCACGCCGATCGCCCAAGAGCTCTATCTCAGCGCCCTTGTGGACCGGGAATCCAGGCAGATCCTGTTCATAGCCTCGGCGGCCGGGGGCATGGACATCGAGCAGGTGGCGGCCCAAACACCGGAACGCATCCTGCTCACCCGGGTCCACGTCGCGGCGGGTCTCCAGCCCTACCAGGTGCGGCGTCTGGGCTTTGGACTCGGGCTGGATGCCGCCCAGATCAAGGCCCTGGGCAAGTTGATGGGAGGGCTCTACAAGCTCTTCACCGAGTCCGACGCCAGCCTGGTGGAGGTGAACCCCCTCGTTGTCACCGAATCCGGGGAGCTGATCGCTCTGGATGCCAAGGTTAACCTGGACGACAACGCACTCTATCGACACCCCGACCTGGAGGCCCTGCGGGACCCGAGCCAGGAGGACCCGCGGGAGGCGGAGGCCAAGGCCCACGAGCTCAATTACATCAGCCTGGAAGGCAATATCGGCTGCATGGTCAACGGGGCTGGACTCGCCATGGCCACCATGGACCTGGTGCAGCTCCACGGCGGGACCCCGGCGAACTTTCTCGACGTGGGGGGCGGGGCGACTGCCGACCGCGTCGCCGAGGCCTTCAAGCTCATCCTCTCCGACCCCAAGGTGCGGGCGGTGCTGGTGAACATCTTCGGCGGCATCGTGCGCTGCGACCTGATTGCCGAGGGCATCATCCAGGCGGTGCGCGACGTCCACGTGGGGGTGCCGGTGGTGGTGCGCCTCGAGGGCACCAATGCACACCAGGGGTTGCAGATGCTGGCGGCGAGCGGACTCGCCCTCGAGACCGCGGCGAGCCTCGCCGAGGCGGCGGACAAGGTGGTCGCGGCCGCGGCCCGGACCCACTGAGGACCAGACCATGAGCGTATTGATCGACAAGAACACCCGGGTCATCTGCCAGGGCTTCACCGGCAAGCAGGGCAGCTTCCACAGCGAGCAGGCGATTGCCTATGGTACCCACCTGGTGGGGGGAGTAACCCCCGGCAAGGGCGGTCAACGCCACCTGGACAGACCCGTCTTCGATACGGTCCACGACGCGGTGCGCTCGACCGGAGCGGACGCCACCATGATCTATGTCCCCGCTGCCTTCGCCGGGGACGCCATCCTGGAGGCGGCGGACGCCGGGATCCGGGTCATCGTCTGCATCACCGAGGGGATCCCGGTGCTCGACATGCTGCGGGTCAAGGCGGCCCTGGCGGCCAGCGAGGCGGTGCTGATCGGGCCCAACTGCCCGGGTGTCATCACCCCTGGCGAGTGCAAGATCGGGATCATGCCGGGCAACATCCACAGCCCGGGGCGGGTGGGGATCGTCTCCCGCTCGGGTACCCTCACCTACGAGGCGGTGTTTCAGATCACCAACGCCGGACTTGGCCAGAGTACCTGCATCGGCATCGGCGGCGACCCCATCCAGGGGCTCGATTTCGTGGCCTGCCTGGACCTCTTCGAGCGGGACCCGGGCACCGAGGGGGTCATCCTGGTCGGCGAGATCGGCGGCAGCGCCGAGGAGGCGGCGGCGGAATTCATCCGCGACCACATGAGCAAGCCCGTGGTGGCCTATATCGCCGGTGTCACCGCCCCGCCCGGCAAGCGCATGGGTCACGCCGGGGCCATCGTCACCGGTGGCAAGGGGACCGCGGAGGGCAAATTCGCCGCCCTGGAGTCGGCAGGGGTTGTGACGGTGCGCTCGCCTGCAGAGATGGGGTCGCGCATGGCCGCGCTCCTGCGGAGGTAGCGACCCGTTGAGACTCGGAAGGGCCGCGTAACTCATCGAAAATTTGCACTCGCCACTCGCCACTCGCCACTCGCCATGTCCTGTCGCATCCAGATCGCTCAGTTGAACCTCAGGGTGGGGGACGTCGCCGGCAACGCCGATCGGGTCATCGCCGCGGCGGCCGAGGCCCAGCTCGCCGGTGTGGATCTCGTCGTCTTCCCGGAGCTGACGCTCACCGGCTACCCCCCGGAGGATCTGCTGCTACGGCCCGAGCTGTTGCAGCGGGTGGAATACGCCCTGGGACGCATCCAGCAAGAGACCGCTCGCTCGGCACCCGGCATGGCCCTGGTCCTGGGCTATCCGCGCAGCGCCGTGGGCGGCCTCTACAACGTGGCGGGTGTGATCCGCGACGGGGCCGTCGTCGCCGAGTACGCCAAGCAGCAACTGCCCAACTACAGCGTCTTCGATGAGAAGCGCTACTTCCAGCCGGGCGCTACCGCCACGGTCTTCGGGCACCGAGGCCTGCAATTGGCCTTAAGCGTCTGCGAGGATATCTGGCAGGAGGGCCCCAGTACCCAGGCGGCGGAGGCGGGGGCCCAGGTCCTCATCAATATCAACGCATCGCCCTTCCATGCCGGTAAGGCCGCCGAACGGGAGGCCCTCCTGGCGCGCCGGGCCACCGAGCATGGCTTCCCCATTCTCTATGCCAACCTGGTCGGCGGCCAGGACGAGCTGGTGTTCGACGGCGGCTCCTTTGCCGTGGACGCTTCAGGCCAGGTGGTGGCCCGGGCTCCCCACTTCGAGGAGTCGCTGCTCCTGGTGGACCTGGACGCGGCCGGCGCCCCCCGCGCATCGCCCCTGCCTGATCCGGATGAGGGGACGGAAGGGGACGCCGCGGTCTACCGGGCCCTGGTGCTGGGGGTGCGGGACTACGTGCGCAAGAACGGCTTCAGCGGGGCCGTGCTGGGGCTTTCGGGCGGGGTGGACTCGGCCCTGACACTGGCCATCGCGGTGGATGCCCTGGGGGCGGACCAGGTGGAGGCGGTGCTCATGCCCTCGCGCTATACCGCTGACATGAGCAATGCCGACGCGCTGGAGCAGGCCCGGCGTCTGGGGGTCCAAACCCACGTCGTGCCCATCGAGCCCGCCTTCCGGGCCTTCCTCGACATGCTCGCCCCGGTCTTCGCGGGCCAGGCCCCCGACGTGACCGAGGAGAACATCCAGGCCCGTTGCCGCGGCATCATCCTCATGGCGCTGTCCAACAAGCAGGGCCGTATGCTGCTGACCACCGGCAACAAGAGCGAGATGTCCGTGGGCTACGCCACCCTCTACGGTGACATGGCCGGCGGCTTCGCCCCCATCAAGGACGTGCCCAAGACGCTCGTCTACCGGCTGGCGCGCCATCGCAACGGCCTGTCTCCGGTAATCCCGGAACGGGTCCTGACCCGTCCACCCTCGGCGGAGCTGCGGCCCGACCAGACGGACCAGGACAGTCTGCCTCCCTACGAGGTCCTGGATCCCATACTGCGGCTCTACATCGAGGAGGACCAGGGCATCGACGCCATCGTGGCCCAAGGCTTCGAGGAGCCCGTGGTGCGCAGGGTCGCCCGATTGGTGGACCGCAACGAGTACAAGCGCCGTCAGGCCCCGCCCGGGGTGCGGATCTCCAGGCGCGCCTTCGGCCGCGACCGGCGCTATCCCATCACCAGCGGGTTCTGAGGCCGTCTCGAAGGTCGCTCAAAAAAGAAACGCCGTGGCGGATTGCCACGGCGCAGTGGGGGCTCGTTTTATTGTTGTGGTTATGAGTTGTCGGCGGCGCGGACCCGCGCCGCCGCAGGCTCATTGGAAGGGGTTGCTCAGGGCGCTGTGATCTCCCGCTCCGCGGCGGCGATCAGCACTGGCGCCTTCACGTCCTCCGGCAATTGGGTGAACTTCTGAGCCAACTCGGGCCACAGCAGGTTGTAGTAGAGCTCACCGCGCACCAGTACCACGCCATCGGCGGGGATTTCGTAGACCAACTCTCGCGTTTCGTGGGGCTTGAGCCGGGTGTCGTCGCCGGGCTTGGTGGCGGTGGGTGGCGGCGCGGGCATGCCCTTGTCGTCCTTCATGCCGTAGTAGAAATAGGCCTGAGGATCCTCCTTGGCGGGGTGCGTCTCGAAGTTCTGCCAGACCACCTCACCCTGGGCGTTATAGGCCAGGACCTTGAGGTGCATGTTCCGGAAGGGGGCGCCGGTGGGCATCGCGTGGGGCTGGAGGTTCTTGAGGAGCACCTTGGCTGTGACCTTGCCATTTGCAGCAGCCGTGTCGAGATCGAAGATTACGGCGCGTTTGAGCATGGCGTTGTTATGCCCGCCACCCATGCCATGGTCGGAGAGGCCGTCGGAGACACCCATGTGACACCCCTGGCAGTTCACCTGGGTGCCGCTTGCGACGATCTCGTTGCCGGTCTGGCACAGTGGGACGCCCTGGGGGTTGTTGCGCTGGTCATGGCAGCCCATGCAGGCGTCCGAGGACCTGAGTTGGGTGGGGTTGGAGGCAAGAGGCAGCGCCGGCACAGGCTTGCCCTGGAACTCCACGGCCTCGCCCAGATGCGGGTTGGGCTTCTTGTCTCCGCCCTCATCCACGGCACCGCCGAACAGATCGCCGGCGGCGGAGAGCTTCTGGGCGGCAACTGGGAAGCCCGCGGGCCCCTGCAGACTGTCCGCGAGCTCGTAGGCCGCGATTCCCATCCGCAGCTTGCCGCCTTCGCCCTGGATGCCCTTGTAGTTGGCCAGGGTATGACAGGCGACGCAGTTGACACCCTCACTGTAGGCCGCCATGGCGTCCAGCTTGGTGGTCTTGTCGCGCGCGGCGTTGGGGGCGTGGCAGTTCAGGCAGACGGGGAAGGTGCCGGACTTCTTGTGCACCTGGCCCTCGGCCTTCGGATCACCGACCTCCATCTGGTAGAAGGCCCCGTGGATGGGGTCTGACAAGGCCGTGCTCTTGGCGTGCATGGAACCTTGCCATTGGCGGAAGATCTCCTGGTGGCAGCCTTTGCACACCTCGGATGAGATCTGATGGGTGGGGCCGGCCTCCTCGGACATCGCCCCCGGCGCGATCAGGATGGTGACGGCGGCCAGGGTGACGCACAGTAAGATCTGCCTCTGGAATCGCTTTCTGCCTCGAGTTCGCATAGCTGTCGCTCCTCTCTGTCCTCTTGGGTCGTTGGTTATTCGGTAACGGACGCCCGGGGTCCCGCCTGATCGCCGACCCTGTACTCGACAGGGCTCAAACCTCCCGGATCGGTGCGGTCTGCGACTCACCAGACCCTGGAGCCGAAGGGCCTGGGCCGAAGATCCTCGAGGCCCCAGCGACGCCAGTCCAGGGGGTGGGAACCCGGGGTGGCGACGCCCGACTCGCCGATGGTCACGGTCCGATGGTCATGGGTCGCTATTGTTGGCCAGTGGACCGGTGTCGCGGAAGTGAGCGGGATCAATGAACCGGGCGGTTAATGTAGACTGCCGCCCCGATTCGACGCAATCCTAATCCCCGTGGAGTGGTTACGGCCCCAGGAACCTAAGCAAATAAGTAAACGCTGAAATGGCGCTGAATGATCCATCCATTTCATGACGGCTCGGGTGCTCGCGCGACGGCCCAATTCACGGGGCAGCTTCCCCGGATCAAGGGGCGGGCGCCGCGATTGGTCGCCTGCCACGGGGAAAGCGCAATCGATTGGCAGGTAAAGCGCGTCTGGGGGTCTCGCGCCTTTCGAATCGAGCGCGGAGCTGTTGCGTAGGCGCGTCGGTGGACCTCCGGCCGCCGTCCCGGGCCGCCGATGTCCGGACCCGGCAGCCGCCATGAACCACGGCGGAGCCGAGGGTGGGTGGTCCCTGTCGCCGCTCGCCGATCCGGTCTCGGCCCCTTTCATCCATCAGGAGTCCTTGGCAATGCATGATCGACGCCTCTCCCGGTGCCCCCAGGGCCTCTGCCGCTGTGCGCTCCTCATCCTCGCCCTGCTCGTCTCGGGGCCCCTCTGGGCGGCCAAGGTGAAGCTGGACGCGAGCGAATGGGGGCATCCGGCCGGGGCGGACTGCGTGAGCTGTCACACCAAGGCCTCGGCGGGGCTCACCCAGCAGTGGCACGAGAGCGCCCACCAGAAGGCCGGGGTGAACTGCATGGACTGCCACCGGGCGGACCGCTCCGAGCCGGACGCCCGGGAGCACGAAGGGCAGGTGATCGCCACCATCGTCTCCCCCAAGGATTGCGGGCGCTGCCACACGCAGGAGTACGAGGAGCAGCAGGGCTCGGTCCACGCGGAGGCCCACGCCCTGATCGAGGAGCGGGTCCCGGCCCTGGCCCACAACTTCACGGGCGCGGCCATGCAGGCGGCGGGCTGCGACCAGTGCCACGGCTCGCGGGTGAAGGTGCGGGGCGACGGCACCCTGGACCCCGCCACCTGGCCCAACTCCGGGATCGGGCGCATCAATCCGGACGGATCCAAAGGCTCCTGCTCCGCCTGTCACGGCCGCCATCGCTTCTCCAAGGCCCAGGCCCGGGAGCCGGAGGCCTGCGTGCGCTGCCATGCGGGGCCGGATTCCCCCGACAAGGAGATCTTCGAGGCCTCCAAGCACGGCATGATCTACGTGGCCGAACGTGATCGCATGAACCTGGGGGCGGACGAGTGGGTCGCCGGACGGGACTACACCGCGGCCCCCACCTGCGTCACCTGCCATATGGGTGCCGCCGGCAAGCTCCCCGCGACCCATGACGTGGGCCTGCGCAACGCCTGGAGCCTGAACAGCCCGGTCTCGGAGCGCCAGATGCTGGTGATCCTGGAGGACGGGGCCAAGCTGGAGCTGCCGTCCAGTGCTCCCCAGCCCAAGCGGGGTAGCGAGATCGCAAAAGCGGACGGGAACCTGGGCAAGGTGAAGGCGGTGGCGACCCCGGACCGCCGCCGCCAGGCGATGAACCTGGTCTGCCAGGAGTGCCACGGCAAGGCCTTCACCGAGGCCTTCATGAAACAGTTCGACTCGGTCGTCGAGCTCTTCAACACCAAGTTCGCCATCCCCGCCAAGGCCATCATGGGGGAGCTCTATCAGCGCGGCCTCCTCACTTCGACCCCCTTCGACGAGCCCATCGAGCTGACCTACTGGGAGCTCTGGCACGACGAGGGGGCTCGGGCCCGCCACGGGGCCTCCATGGCGAGCCCCAATCATGCCTGGTGGGAGGGCATGTACCTGGTGGGCCGCAACTTCTACGGGCGCTTCCTCCCCGAGGCCCGGACGCTCGCGGGTGACCAGGTGGCCGAGGTGGTGGAGGCGCACCTGCAGGGCGAGGGCCACCAATGGCTGGTCGACCCCAATCAGGCCAGCACCATCCTCGGATTCGCCAAGCCCGAGCCAGCCGCCCCCGGGACGGAGATGCCTGCTGATGCGCGGGAGGCCCAGTGATGGTCCGGCTGCGCGCACCGCTGTTCATTACACGTCACGTTCTCATCGCCCTGGTGGCCGGTGGGCTGGGCGGTGTCCTCTTCATGGTCTTCCTGATGGAGTTCGACCACTTCACCAGCAGCAACGAATTCTGCACCACCTGTCATTCCATGACCTTCGCGGATGCCTTCTATCAGAAGTCATCTCACTTTAACTCCGCCTCCGGGGTGCGCGCCTCCTGCGGGGACTGCCATGTCTCGGAGGGAGTCTTCGCCGCCACCTGGGACCACGCCGTGGGCGGCAAGGACCTGATCAAGCAGCTCAAAGGCCAGCTCTTCGGCCCCGATTATGACGACCCGGTGGTGAACGCCCTGCACCTCCCCGAGGCGGCCTTCGCCGCCCGGGAGTGGTTCCGCAAGCGGGACTCGGCGACTTGTAAGCGCTGCCACAACCTGGATGCCATCCAGGGCAAGCGGGGGGGCACGGCGGCCATCCACCAGGAGGAGGCCCCGGGCAAGACCTGCATCGACTGCCACTACAACCTGGTCCATCGTCCCGTACCCGATCAGAGCACCTTCAAACGGGAGGCCTGGAATCAGATGGTGGAGGAGGAGTTTGGGCTACCGGCCGGCCGCGCCGCGGAGTTGATTGCGGGGCATTGACCAAAGATGACTCGCGTTCAAGCTCAGCCGCGGGGCCTGGCTCGGGCATGGGCCGCCGGGGCATGCCGTGTAGACGTCCCTGTAGGCTCCACGGCGCCATCCCGGGCGCCGCGGGCCCCGTCGCCCCGTACCCGAGCCCGCATCAGCTGAGTCGCGAATCTGAATCGGATGAGTCGCGCGCAATTCAGCCCAGGAGCCGCCCCAGGACCCGGTCGACCTGCCCGATGCGCCGACCGGGTTCCGCGAGGTCTGCGAAGAAGCGGAGCTTGTCGCCGCCGTCGAGCTTGAATTCCTTGGGGGCGGACTGGACCAGCCGTATGACCCGGGTCGGGTCCACCTTGGGCTCGGGGCCGAACAGCACCCGGCCGCCCGTGGGGCCCGCCTCGATCTTCTTGATCCCATAGGGCTGGACCCGGAGCTTGAGCTGGGTGATCTCGAGCAGGTTCTGGGCGGGGGGCGGGAGGAGCCCGAAGCGGTCGATCATCTCCACCTGCAGCTCCTTCAGCTCCTCCGGGTTGGCGGCGCTGGCGATTCGCTTGTAGAGGACCAGCCGGGTGTGGACGTCCGGCAGGTAGTCCGCGGGCAGCAGGGCAGGGATCCCCAGATCGATTTCGGCCCCGTGGTCCAGGGGCCGGTCCAGCTCCGGTGTGCGTCCCGCCTTCAGCGCCTGGACGGCCCGCTCCAGGAGGTCCATGTAGAGGCTGAATCCGATCTCCTCGATCTGACCCGATTGCTCGTCCCCCAGCAGCTCCCCGGCGCCGCGGATCTCGAGATCATGGGTGGCCAGGGTGAAACCGGCCCCCAGCTCCTCCATGGACTCGATGGCCTCCAGGCGCTTCCGGGCGTCCTCGGTCATGGCCTTGGGCGGTGGGGTGATCAGGTAGGCATAGGCCCGGTGGTGGGAGCGCCCGACCCGACCGCGAAGCTGGTGGAGCTGGGCCAGCCCCAGCTTGTCCGCCCGGTTGATGACAATGGTATTGGCGCTTGGGACGTCGATGCCGCTCTCGATGATGGTCGTGCACACCAGCAGGTTGAAGCGCTGGTGGTAGAAGTCGCGCATGATGCGCTCCAGGTCGCGCTCCCGCAGCTGGCCGTGGGCGACCTGGATGCGGGCCTCCGGGATCAGGGCCTCCAGCTTCTGGGCCTGGTTCTCGATGGTCTCCACCTCGTTGTGGAGGAAGTAGACCTGGCCACCGCGTTTGAGCTCCCGCAGCACCGCCTCCTGGACCAGGGCGTCGTTCCAGGGGCTGACGAAGGTCTTGATGGGGTGCCGTTCCACCGGGGGGGTGGCGATGATGGAGAGGTCCCTTAAGCCGGACATGGCCATATTCAGGGTGCGCGGGATGGGGGTGGCGGTCAGCGTGAGGACGTCGACCTCCGCGCGCAGGGCCTTCATCTGCTCCTTGTGGCGGACCCCGAAGCGGTGCTCCTCGTCGATGATGACGAGCCCCAGGTTCTTGAACCGTACGTTGGACTGCAGGAGCTTGTGGGTCCCCACCACGATGTCGATGGTGCCGTTCGCGAGCCCCTCCAGGATCGCCTTCTGCTCCTTGGGGTTGCGGAAGCGCGAGAGTGATTCCACCCGCATGGGCCAGTCGGCGAAGCGGTCCGAGAAGTTGGCGAAGTGCTGCTCCGCGAGCAGGGTGGTGGGCACCAGCACCGCCACCTGGCGCCCGCCGTGGACCGCCATGAAGGCGGCGCGCATGGCCACCTCGGTCTTGCCGAAGCCCACATCGCCGCACACCACCCGGTCCATGGGTTTGGGGTCCGCCATGTCCGCCAGGACCCCCTCGATGGCCCGGAGCTGATCGGGCGTCTCCTCGAAGGGGAAGGCGGCGGCGAAGGCGGCGTACTCGTCCCCCGGGTCCGGGAAGGCGACCCCGGGCCGGGCGGCCCGTCTCGCATAGATGTCCAGCAGCTCGGCGGCCACGTCGTGGACCTTCTCCACGGCCTTGCGTTTGATCCGCTCCCATTGGTCGCCGCCCAGGCGATGGAGCGGTGCGTTCTCGGGCGAGACCCCGGTGTACCGTGAAATCAGGTGCAGCGAGCTGACCGGGACATAGAGCTTGTCGCCCCGCGCATACTCAAGCACCAGGAACTCGGTGGTGGTGCCCCCCACGTCCAGGGTCTGGAGCCCGAGGTAGCGCCCGACCCCGTGCTCCTCGTGGACCACGGGGGCGCCCTCGGCGAGCTCTGTAAGGTTGCGGACGATGGCCTCGCCATCGCGCTCCCGGGCGCGGCGGCGGCGCTCCTGGCGCACCCGCTCGCCGTAGAGCTGGGTCTCGGTGACCACCGCCAGGTCAGGTTCGGCCAGCCACAGGCCCTGCTCCAGGGGGGCGACCGTGAGGCCGATGGGGTCCCGGCATGTGAGGAAGGCGTCCCAGCCCTCGACCTGGAGCGGGCGGATGTCGAAGCCGCGCAGATGATCGGCGAGCATCTCCCGGCGGCCCAGGCTCTCCGCCACGAACAGGCAGCGCCGGCCCGGCTCGGCGAGGAAGCCCTGGAGGGCCTGGGCCGGTTGGGCAGCCCGTGCCTGGACGGCCAGGGGCGGCAGGGTGCGGGTGGCGAAGTTGCAGGCTGCCGCGTAGCCCTTGCGCCGGCCCTCGAGCTCGGGCCCCTGATAGAGGACGCCGGGGAGCCGGTTGAGCCGCCCCGCCAGCTCGTCCGCCGATAGATAGAGCCGGGCCGGCGGGAGGAGGGGCCGCTCGATGTCATGGCGGCGCTGCTCATAGCGCCCCTCGACCCCCTCCATGAAGGCCGCGGAGGCGTCCCGGCAGCCGGCGGACTCCAGCACCAGGGCCCCCTCGGGGAGATAGTCGAACAGGGTGGCGGTCTGCTCGAAGAAGAGCGGCAGGTAGTACTCCAGGCCACCAGGGGAGCGGCCCTCCGAGACCTCCCGGTAGATCAGGCTGGCCTTGGGGTCACCCTCGAAGGTGGCACGGTAGCGCTGGCGGAAGGCGGAGACTGCCTCCTCGTTCAGGGGGAACTCCCGCGCCGGGAGCAGGCGTACCCGCTGCAGCCGCTCCCGGGTGCGTTGCGTGTCCGGGTCGAAGCTGCGGATGCTGTCCACCTCGTCGTCCAGGAGGTCGATCCGCAGGGGCTCGATGCTCCCCATGGGGAAGCAGTCCAACAGAGAGCCCCTCACCGCGAACTCCCCGTGCTGCATCACCTGGGAGACGCAGGAATAGCCGGCCCGCTCCAGCCGGCGGCGGGTGGCGTCCAGGTCCAGCCGTTCCCCAACGGCCAGCACCAGGGAATGCCCATCCACAAAGTCCCGCGGGGCCAGGCGCTGCATCAGGGTGGCCACCGGCGCCACCAGGACGCCGGTCTTCAGGTCCGGCAGTCGGTGCAGGGTGAGGAGGCGCTCCGAGACCAGCTCCGGCAGTGGCGAGAAGACGTCGTAGGGCAGGGTCTCCCAATCCGGGAAGCCGAGCAGAGGGGGCGCCTTCTCGGACTGCTCCCCGGCGAGGAAGAACTGGAGCTCCGCGCGCAGGCCGGCCGCCGCCTGCACGTCCTCCACCAGGGCCAACACCAGCCCCGGATGACGCCGTGCCGCCTGAGCGATGGCGAGGCCCGCCCCTGCACCATAGAGCCTGCCCCACAACAATCGTTCGCCGGGCCGGGCGGGCAGAGGGGGGGTCAGGGCGGAGTGCAGGGTTTCATTCGGCTCGGGGGCGTTCATTCGGGGACAGGGTTCGGGGTTACGACAGAGGGGCCGCGGATTGTCGCACAGGCGGGGAGTAGGGACGCAGGACCCTGCCGCCGCGAATACTCGTGGGGTCTTGGCCCCTGGGTCTCCAAGTTGCTGGTGCCGCCCGCTGGCCGCCACGGTGCGCAGGGGGTTCTTCTACCTCTACCTGATCATGGACCTTTACAGCCGCAAGATCGTCGGCTGGGAGGTCTACCCCGAGGAGTCCGCCGCGCACGCTGCAACCGTCTTCCACAAGGCCCACCTGCGCGAAGGCGTTGGCACCACTGCCCTCGTCCTGCACTCCGACAACGGTGCGCCCATGAAGGGCGCTACCATGCTCGCGACCTTGCAACGCCTGGGGGTGGTGCCCTCTTTCAGCCGCCCTGCAGTGAGCAACGATAACCCCTTCTCCGAGTCCTTATTCA
>Ga0209254_10004807_pt1 | contig 12400 bp, 13 predicted proteins | sample FrelakmetDIP11DI_FD_187148 | JGI IMG/M metagenome (GOLD analysis project Ga0209254, IMG submission 187148) | Freshwater lake sediment microbial communities from the University of Notre Dame, USA, for methane emissions studies - DIP11 DI (SPAdes)... | ecosystem: Environmental > Aquatic >...
CGGGTCCTTGATGACCTGCACCATCAGGGCCTGCCCGTCAAAAACCTGCTTTTCTATGGGTAGCGGTGTCGCAGCGGCTTTCGCCGTTCCGCTGACATCAATTTCACTGGAACGATGCCCGCCAGAGGCAGACATGAGGTCTGCCACATGCAGAAAAGCGGCGCGCTCCAGGCCAATGTCGATGAACGCCGACTGCATGCCGGGCAGTACCCGCGCCACCTTGCCAAGGTACACATTGCCTACCAGGCCGCGCTCCAGTGTGCGCTCCACATGCAACTCCTGAACCGCGCCGTTCTCCACGATCGCGACCCGGGTTTCCTGGGGCGACCAGTTGATCAAGATGTCTTGTTGCATGAATGGGGGGATCCGTTTCTGATGGGCTCAGCACTTGAAGCCAAACTGGCGCAACAGCACCGCTGTTTCAAACACTGGCAATCCCATGATGCCAGAGTAGCTTCCGGCAATGTGCTCGATGAAAGTCGCGGCGCTCCCCTGCACCGCGTAGGCTCCAGCCTTGCCCAGCGGCTCGCCAGTGGCGACGTAGGCCCGGATTCGGGCGGGCGAGAGAGCGCAGAAGCGCACCCGCGACTCACTGAGCGTCTCAAGACGCTTCTTGCCGTGTTGCACGGCCACGGCGGTCAGCACCCGGTGGGTCCGGCCTTCGAGTTCGCCCAGCATACGCCGGGCATCGGCCGCGTTGTCCGGTTTACCGTAGATGGTGCGCCCCAGCGCCACCGTGGTGTCAGAACAAAGCACCGGCCCTGCCGCCAGACCACGTCGCTTCAGGCGCGCAACAGCAGCGTCAAGCTTGAGCGCCGTCACGCGCTTTACGTAAGCTGCTGGAAGCTCACCGGTCTGGATCGCTTCGAGGGCTTCTGCGTCCTCGCTGGCGTCTGGCAGCAGCAATTCATGGCGAATCCCGATCTGTTCCAGCAACTGCCGCCGGCGCGGGCTTTGCGACGCGAGATAAACAAAATCAGGCATATTTCAACCCGTATCAGGCACGCCGCCGCGCCGGGCCGCCCCAAGCAAGGCGGGCCCCCGAGGGGCCGAGGGTTGCGGCTCCGGCCCTGCCTGCGCAGGGGCGGACAGACCGAAGAAGAGCCGGCTCTGACGGCTCTGCGGCCTGCAAGGCCAGCACAGCACACGAAGTGGCAAGCGTGGGGGCCATTTCACTCGCGATGGTAGGGATGGTTGACATTGATCGACCAGGCCCGGTAGAGCTGTTCGATGAGCAGCACCCGCGCAAAAGCATGCGGCAAGGTCAGGTCGGACAGTCGGATCCGCTCATGGGCGGCCTGGCGAAACGCCGGGTCAAGCCCGTCCGGCCCGCCAATCACCATGGCCACATCGTCACTTTCAAGCTGCCAGGCCTTCAGCTTTGCAGCAAGCGCCATCGTGGTCAGTGAGGTGCCCCGTTCATCGAGCGCCACGATGCGGGCACCTCTGGGCAGGACCGCCTCGATGCGCTGGCGCTCGGCGGCATAAAGGGTCTCAAGCGTCTTGGAGCCTCGTGGCTCGGTCTTGACGGCCTTGAGTTCAACTTTCAGTTCGGACGGAAAACGTTTGACATAGTCATCCCAGGCGCTCTGCGCCCAATCGGGCATGCGCTGACCCACGGCCACGATCAGCAATTTCATCGGTACGCGGCGTCAGGCCTTGCCGGGTGGGACTCTCCTGGCGGGGGCCCTCTTTGGCGCGCCAGCCTTGTCCGACGGGATCGCTTTCTTGGCAGGCGTTCTTTTCGGGGTGGCTGCGATCACGACCTTCGCAACTACGGATTTTGTAGCGGAAGGTGCCCTTTTCACGATGGGTTTTCCCGGCTTTGGTTCAAACACTGGCGTGTCGGAGCGCTGTCGGGTAGGTTCACCACCGCCCGGTGCCGCTTTGCGTCGGGCGGGCGCCTTGGCGGGTGGTCGTGCGCTACCCGGCGCGGACGTCGGCTCGGATGAGCCTGCCTTGGAACGGGCAGACTTGGCGACGGCCTTCTTTGCCGCAGGAACTTCGGCCTTTACCAACGGCCTCGGCGCACCAAACTTCAGCCGCACCGGCTTCTCGCCCCAGATTTCTTCGAGGTTGTAGTACTGGCGGATGGTCGGCTGCATGATGTGGACGACCACGGCGCCGCAGTCGACGATGATCCATTCCCCGTTGTCCTCGCCTTCGATGCGCGGCTTGGGAAAACCCGCTTCGCGGACCTTGTCGCGCACGCTGGCTGCGAGCGCCTTGGTCTGGCGGTTGGAGGTACCGGTCGCGATGATCACGCGCTCGAACAAGGCCGAAAGATGCTCGGTATCGAACACCTTGATCTCTTGCGCCTTCACATCCTCGAGCGCATCAACGACGGCGCGTTGCATTTTCTGGGTGTCTTTTTTGCCGGTTGTATCGTGATCAGTCATGGAGCAAGGTAGAGGTGGTGTTGGTCAATATAACGCGCAACGCCTGCGGGAACCAGATGGGCAATCCCGAGGCCGGCGGCAACCCGGCGGCGTACTTCGGTAGCGCTCAGGTTCATGGCAGGCATCTGAAGCGCCTGAAAACATCCTTCATCGAGATCAAGAGGCGTGGATTCAGGCAAATAACGGGCTCTTTCCAGCGCCGATGGGTCGCGGGAAGCTACGGAAATTATAGCAATTTTCAGAATATCCCGCCAACGATGCCAGGTTGGCAGTGCAGCGGCCTGGTCCCCCCCCAGGAGCAGAACCAGCTCCGCCCCCGGCCGTTCGGCATGAAGTTCGCTCAAGGTGTCGATGGTGTAGCTGGGGCCGGGCCGATGCATCTCACGGGGATCGACAGACACCTTCGGGCAATCCGAAAATGCCAGCTGAGCCATGGCGAGCCGGTCAGCCGCCGGGCTGAGGGGCCGCGCCTTGTGCCAGGCATGGCCGGTAGGGAACACGATCAGCTCATCGAGAGAAAGCCTCGAAAGTGCCGCCTGGACCAACGCAAGATGGGCATTGTGCGGCGGATCGAAGGCGCCGCCAAACACGCCGATACGCTGCGCCCGATCGGTCAAACCCAGTCCTTGCGCACCAGGAATTTGCGGTACAGATCGTCTTCGGGCGTGCCCGGCTCGGTCGTCCGGTTGTAGGACCAGCTGACCAGAGGTGGCATGGACAGCAGGATCGATTCGCTGCGCCCGCCCGACTGCAGGCCGAAGTGCGTGCCCCGGTCCCACACCAGGTTGAACTCCACATATCGCCCGCGCCGATACAGCTGGAAGTCGCGCTCGCGCTCGCCATAGGGACTATCGCGGCGCCGCTTGACGATGGGCAGGTAGGCATCCAGGAAGGCGTCACCGACCGAGGACATCATGGCGAAGCCATTGTCGAAGCCGCCCTCGGAGAAATCGTCAAAAAACACCCCGCCGACACCGCGCTGCTCGCTGCGGTGCTTCAGATAGAAATATTCGTCGCACCAGGTCTTGAAACGCGGGTATTTGTCAGCGCCGAAAGGCACCAGTGCCTGTCGGCACACGGTGTGGAAGTGCACCGCGTCTTCGTCGTAACCGTAGTACGGAGTGAGGTCCATTCCACCACCAAACCAGCACACGGGCGCCTGTCCGGCCGCCGTGGCGGCAATCATGCGCACGTTCATATGCACCGTGGGCACGTAGGGGTTGCGCGGGTGAAACACCAGGGACACCCCCATCGCCTCGAAGGGTGCACCCGCCAGTTCCGGGCGGTGCTGGGTCGCCGACGGTGGCAGCCTCAAACCGCTCACGTGCGAGAAACCGCAGCCGGCCCGCTCAAAGACAGGGCCTCCCTCCAGGATGCGGGTGATGCCGCTGCCCTGCAAAGCCTCGCCGGGCGCCTTGGTCCACGCGTCCTCCAGAAAGCGCGTGCCATCGATCGCCGCGATGGCGGTGGTGATGCGCGCCTGCAAGTCGAGCAGATAGCTGCGGACCGATGCAACCGTTGCCGTTGTGGTTGCCGCTGTCATTCGGCCCGCCCCGTCGGCTTGATCGCCCGGAACCCGATATCGTGGCGATACTGCATGCCATCGAAGTGAATGCCCCGGGCGGCGTCGTAAGCGTGCTGTTGTGCCTGCTTCACGGAATCGGCCAGCGCTGTGACGCACAAAACCCGACCACCCGCGCTCAGGATCGCCCCGTCTTTTTCGACCGTGCCGGCGTGGAACACCATCACGTCATCGGCGTCTTTCGGCAGGCCCGTGATCACGTCGCCCTTGCGCGGGGCGTGCGGATAGCCAGCGGCCGCCATCACCACCCCGAGTGCCGGGCGCCGATCCCACTCCAGATCAATCGAGTCAAGCTGGCCTGCCGTGGCGGCCAGCATCACGTCGAGCAGGTCGGTCTTCAGGCGCATCATGATGGGCTGCGTCTCCGGGTCGCCCATGCGGCAGTTGAACTCGAGCGTCCTGGGATGGCCGCTGGCGTCGATCATCAGCCCCGCATACAGGAACCCGGTGAAGGGAATGCCATCCTTTTCCATGCCGCGGATCGTTGGCAGGATGATTTCCCGCATGGCACGGGCATGCACCTCGGCGGTCACCACCGGCGCCGGCGAGTAGGCGCCCATGCCACCGGTGTTGGGTCCGACATCGCCGTCGAGCAGGCGCTTGTGATCCTGCGAGGTGGCCATCGCAGCGACATGCTTGCCGTCACACATCACGATGAAGCTGGCCTCCTCACCTTGCAAAAACTCCTCGATGACCACCCGCGGCACGGCCAGTCCATCCACGCCGGCGTTGTGGCTGACACCCAGTGCGTTGTCCAGCAACATGAAGTCAATGGCCTCGTGGGCCTCCGCAAGGCTCATCGCCACGACCACACCCTTGCCTGCGGCCAGGCCGTCAGCCTTGACCACGATGGGCGCGCCCATCCGGTCGACGTAGGCATGCGCCGCCCCGACGTCTGAAAACGTGTCGTACGCCGCCGTGGGAATGCCGTGGCGCTTCATGAACGCCTTGGAAAACGCCTTTGAGCTTTCCAGCTGCGCCGCCGCCCTCGTCGGACCGAAGATCCGCATGTTGTGCGCCCGGAATTCGTCCACGATGCCGGCCGCCAGTGGCCCTTCGGGGCCGACCACGGTGACGGCAATTTTCTCGGCCGCCGCCCAGTGCCGCAACTCGGCAATGTCCGTGATCGGCACATTCACCAGTTCCGGGTCCAGCGCCGTGCCGCCATTGCCGGGCGCCACGTAGACCTGCTGCACCTTGGGCGACTGCGCCAGTTTCCAGGCCAGCGCGTGCTCGCGGCCTCCACCCCCGACGACCAGTACTTTCATTCGAACGCCCTCATTGCGCGATCTCTGCGTTGTGGAAGACATCCTGCACGTCGTCCAGGTCTTCCAGCACGTCGAGCAGTTTCTGCATGCGCGTGGCGTCATCACCGGTCAGTTCGACGGTGTTTTCCGGGCGCATCGTGACTTCAGCGACCTCCGCCTTGAGCCCGGCGGCCTCGAGGGCGTTTTTCACGGGCTCGAATTCGCCAGGGGAGGTCAGCACCTCGATGGCGCCTTCCTCGTCGGCGATAATATCTTCCGCACCGGCTTCCAGCGCCACGTCCATCACCCGGTCCTCGCTTGTCCCAGGCGCAAAGATCAACTGGCCGCAGTGCTTGAACTGGAACGCCACCGAACCCTCGGTGCCCATGTTGCCGCCGTATTTGCTGAAGGCGTGGCGCACTTCGGCCACGGTGCGCACGCGGTTGTCGGTCATGGTGTCCACGATGATCGCGGCGCCGCCAATGCCATAGCCCTCATAGCGGATCTCCTCGTAGTTCACACCCTCGAGGTTGCCGGTGGCCTTGTCGATGTTGCGTTTGACCGTGTCGGCCGGCATATTGGCGGCCTTGGCCTTCTCGATGGCCAGTCTCAGGCGCGGATTGGTCGTCGGATCGCCTCCTCCGGTACGGGCCGCCACCATGATCTCACGCACCACCCGCGTCCATATCCGTTGGCGCTTTTCGTCCTGTCTGCCCTTGCGATGCTGGATATTTGCCCATTTACTGTGGCCGGCCATCGGAAATCCTTGTCTGTTGATTTAATCTGTCGGGTGTGATTTTACTTTTCCACTTCCAGGACACCCTCCACCATGGCCGAGCCAATGCTGATTGCAAAGAATTCCACCGCTGAATGCCACCTGTTGCCAGGACTGGCCAACCGCCACGGCCTGATCACCGGCGCCACAGGCACCGGCAAGACCGTCACCCTGCAAACGCTGGCGGAGAATTTCTCGAAGATCGGTGTCCCGGTCTTCATGGCCGACGTCAAAGGCGACCTGACCGGCATCAGCCAGGCCGGCCACATTGGCGACAAACTGGCCGCCGTGCTCAAGGAGCGGGGTCTTGAGTTGCCCGCATCGCGCGCCTGTCCGACCACCCTGTGGGACGTGTTTGGCGAGCAGGGCCACCCGGTGCGCGCCACGGTCTCCGACATGGGCCCCCTGCTGCTGGGCCGGATGCTGAACCTGAACGAAACCCAGGCCGGTGTGCTCAACCTGGTGTTCAAGATCGCCGACGACAACGGCCTGCTGCTGCTCGACCTGAAAGACCTGCGCGCCATGCTGCAGTACGTCGGTGACAACGCGTCCGATTTCACCACGCAGTATGGCAACGTCAGCGCGGCGAGCGTCGGCGCGATACAGCGAGGGCTCCTGCAGATCGAGAGCCAGGGTGGCGAACAGTTTTTTGGCGAGCCGATGCTCAACATCACCGATTTCATGCAGACCGACGGCGACGGGCGCGGGGTGATCAACGTCCTGGCCGCCGACAAGCTCATGAACTCGCCGCGCCTCTATGCCACCTTCCTGCTGTGGATGCTGTCGGAGCTGTTCGAGCAACTGCCGGAGATCGGCGACCCGGAGAAGCCGAAGCTGGTATTTTTCTTCGACGAAGCGCATTTGCTGTTCACCGACGCGCCCAAGGCGCTGGTCGAGCGCATCGAACTGGTGGTGCGCCTGGTGCGGTCCAAGGGCGTGGGCGTGTATTTCGTCACGCAGAACCCGCTGGACATCCCCGACAGTGTGCTGGCGCAACTCGGCAACCGGGTGCAGCACGCACTGCGGGCCTACACACCGCGCGACCAGAAGGCCGTCAAGGCCACCGCCCAGACCATGCGGCAAAAACCCGGCCTCGACATCGAAACCGCCATCACCGAACTGGCCGTGGGCGAAGCGCTGGTGAGCCTGCTGGACGCCAAGGGCCGCCCTGGCATCACCGAACGCGTCTACGTGCTGCCGCCGGGCAGCCAGCTCGGCCCGATCACGCCGGCCCAGCGCCAGGCGCTGCTGCAGACTTCCCTGGTTGCCGGTGTCTACGAGAAAGCCGTGGACCGCGAATCCGCCTATGAAAAGCTCAAGGGCCGCGCCGAAGCCTCTGCCACCTCCGCGAGCCAGACCGGTAAAGGCGCGGACGGTAAAGCAGAAGCCGAAAGCGGCGGCCTGCTCGGGGGCCTGAACGACGTGCTGTTCGGCACCACCGGTCCACGAGGCGCCAAGCACGACGGCCTGGCCCAGTCCATGGCGAAGTCCGCCGTGCGCACCATGGGCTCGACTGTGGGCCGCGAGATCATCCGCGGCGTGCTGGGTGGCCTTTTCGGCGGCAAGAAACGGTAACCCTTGAAAGAACTCACCATGAACCAGGTTCACCACATCACCCACCCGCTGGTCCAGCACAAGCTCACTCTGATGCGCAAGAAGGACGCCAGCACCAACACCTTTCGCACCCTGCTCAACGAGCTGAGCACGCTGATGGCCTACGAGGTCCTGCGAGACATGCCGCTGCACGCCGTGGCGATCGAAACCCCGCTGGAGACAATGACCAGTCAGGTTATCGACGGCAAGAAGCTGGTTTTCGTGCCCATCCTGCGCGCGGGCCTCGGCATCCTGGACGGCATGCTCAGCGTGGTGCCCGGCGCGCGCGTGGGCCATATCGGCCTGTACCGGGACCATGCCACGCTGCAGGCCGTGCAGTACTACTTCAAGATGCCGTCCGACATGCAGGAGCGCGACGTCATCGTGCTGGACCCCATGCTGGCCACCGGCAACTCGGCGGTGGCCGCCCTCGACAAGCTCAAGGCCCTCACACCGCGCTCGATCAAGTTCGTGTGCCTGCTGACCTGCCCCGAGGGCCTCGCCACGGTGCACAAAGCCCACCCGGACGTGCCAATCTACACCGCCGCCATCGACCGCGAGCTGAATGAACACGGCTACATCCTGCCGGGCCTGGGCGATGCCGGCGACAGGATCTTTGGCACCACCTGAAACCGGACTTCTCCCGGAAGTCCACCCTGCCGGCATGCGCCGCGATACGTCTTTTCCATCTGCGGCATGCGATCAGCGCGGCTTTCTGCCTGATCGGGACGCCCATGGCTTCTTTCAGGAACTGAGGTGGCCCAGTACCGCTACAGCGGCCACTTGCAGCCGCTGGCGCATTCGGGAACTACTGCGCTGGACGCCCCGCATCCTGAGTACCCTGCGCGCGCGCCGAGAGCCAGGCGTAAAGATCCAGGACATGGGCGTCTACGCTGGGTTCGCCTTGCCAGGCAGGCATCGTGACCGGCACGTCCTTGCGCTGCATGATCAGATCGACCGCGACCTCCCGCGCGCTGCTGTCGCTTCGGGCCTGCGGCGTCTGCTGGTTCCAGTCGTAGCGCTGCAGCACCAGACTCACAAACTGGCGCGTGCCCATTTCCCGGACGATAGGCAGCAAATCCGGCGCTTTGGCCGTGCCGGTTGCCGCAGTCCCATGGCAGCGCGCGCACTTGTCCTGGAACACGCGCCAGCCGGTATAGACGGAACCGGAGGGATTCGTGAGCTGGCCAGCTTCCTTGGCGGGCTGCAGATTCTCAAATTCCACACTGCAACCGGCCAGCAGCAGGACCGGCACAAATGCACCGACGTACAACAGGCTGCGGCGCGCCGGTGGCATGGGGTTCAAGGGCTGTTTCAGCGAAGAAATAGAGAATCTTGTCATTTGAATCACCTTCCATGAAGCCGGCAGCAATGCCGCAATTCCCGAGGATTGCGCGAAACAACGTGCCCGTGCTGCATTCCATTGTGGGCACTGGCGGATGCCGTTGACTTGCCGCAGATCAAGGCATGCCACTGTCTGCACCGGTTCCAGACGCAGTTCACCTGTTGCGGGGAAGTTCTGACGCGATGGGTGAAATCCGGCCTGGCGCACAGCCTGCGAGAATCAAGCAACATCCCCCAACATCAAGGAACCTCCAAAATGGGCGCGCAGTGGAAAGCAAAAGGCAAGGAACTGGCGGCAAATGCCAAGGGCAAGCTGTTTGGCCGCCTGGCCAAGGACATCATGGTCGCGGCGCGCAACGGGGCCGACCCGGCCTCCAATTCTCGGCTGCGCCTGGTCGTGGAGCAGGCGCGCAAGGTGTCCATGCCCAAGGAAACGCTGGATCGGGCGATCAAGAAGGGCGCCGGTCTCACCGGGGAGGTGGTGCATTTCGAGCACGTGATGTACGAAGGCTTTGCCCCGCATCGGGTGGCGGTGATGGTGGAGTGCCTCACAGACAACGTGAACCGTACCGCGCCAGAGATGCGCGTGCTGTTCCGCAAGGGGCAACTGGGCACTTCCGGATCGGTGGCCTGGGATTTTGACCACGTGGGCCTGATCGAAGCGGAGCCAGTGACCCAGGGCACTGACCCTGAAGTGGCCGCCATTGAGGCCGGCGCGCAAGACCTGGAGCCGGGCGACGCCGAGGGCAGCACGCTGTTCATCACCAGCGCGACGGACCTTGATCTGGTCAGCCGAGCCCTCCCGGCGCAAGGCTTTTCAGTGCTGTCGGCCAAGCTGGGCTACCGGCCCAAGAACCCGATCGACCCGGCGAGCCTGAGCGCCGCCGATCTGGAGGAAGTGGAGTCCTTTCTCGCCGCCATTGACGCGAACGACGACGTGCAGAATGTGTTTGTCAGCCTGGCCGGCTAGCGGATCGCAGGCGCGCTGGCCATGAATTACTGGCTCATGAAGTCCGAGCCCGGGGAATGCTCGGTGGACGATGCACTGGCCGCGCCGCGCGCCACTGTGCCTTGGGTGGGCGTGCGCAACTACCAGGCGCGCAACTTCATGCGCGACGCCATGCGCGTGGACGACGGCGTGCTGTTCTACCACTCCAGTTGCGCCGAACCCGGCATCGTCGGCATCGCGCGAGTGGCCGCGCCACCCTACCCCGACCCGACCCAGTTCGACCCGGGATCACCTTACTTCGATCCGGGCTCAAAGACTGAATCGCCGCGCTGGCTGCTGGTCGATGTCCAGGTGTTGCGCAAAACCCGCAATCTCGGGCTGCGCGAGCTCCGCGGCAACGCCGACCTGCAGGACTTGCTGGTGCTGCACAAGGGCAACCGGCTGTCCATCACGCCCATCGAGCCTCGGCACTGGCAATTGATCGTCAAACTGCTGGGCAGCACCCCGGCAAGCGCAGCATGAAACCTCGCAACCGAAAGATCATCATGAGCCTGATTGCCATCGTGGTGCTGGCGCCTGCCCTGCTGATCGGGGCGGCACAGCTTGGCGCCTTCTCGGGCTTACAACCGGGCGACCTCGGCGTGAAAGCCGGCCGGCTCAAGCCGCCCTCGTCCACGCCCAACAGCGTGAGCAGCCAGGCCGCGCTCTGGCCGGACACCCCTCAGGCCCGCTACGCCGCGATCGAGCCGCTGCGCTATCCAGGCGACGGCCTGGTCGCGATGCGCAAGCTGGCAGCGATCCTGCCTGCCATGGAGCGCACCGTGCTGGTCACCGACGAGCCCGCCTATCTTTATGCGCAGTCCACCACGAAGCTGATGCGCTTTACTGACGATGTGGAGTTCTATCTGGATGAAGGGGCGGGCGTGATCCAGGTCCGTTCCGCCAGCCGCATCGGCCACGGCGACCGGGGCGTGAACCGGGCCCGGGTGGAGTCGATTCGCGCCTTGTTCAATGCCTCGGTGGCCGTCGCGCCCCAGGCGCTTTCGAGCGGTTCGCCGGCCAACTGAATCACTTTTTTGATAGCATAAACTGACCATTCGACGCTGGGAAAAGGCTGTTCTCATTCAATTTCTGGCGCGATGGCCGTGGCGTAGTCGTACAAGGCGCCCAATATCGCCTCGCCGCGGTCGTCCGCGGCCTCTGACAGCGTGTCGATCTCGCCGAACAGTTGCTCCACGGTGCGGGCGCCGCCCGCGCCTTCGAGCAGGCGCGCAGCCCGGTGTGCATCCCAGCGCTGGACTTCTTCGGGCGTGAGCGTGGCGGGAAAGTTGCGTGCGCGATAGCGAAACACGATTTCCTCCAGCCGCGCGTCGTCAAAGCTGCTGCGCGCCGTTGACAGCTGCGCCGGCGACAAGGCACGCAACTGGTTCAGCCGGCGCCGGTCGCCGTTTCCGATGAATCCGCCATACAGGTCCTGTTCGACGTCGATCGGCCCCGCGCCGGTGTCTGCGTGCCGGCGGAACACCTCGGTCCAGATGGCGCTCATGTCGGGCAGGTCTCGGGCCACCGCGGCAAATTGCAGCGCCTGATCCACATCGATGCCCCAGCGTGCGGCCATCGCTGGCGACAGGGTTTTCAGGTTGCCGATCACCATTGGTGACTTGTTCAGGTGGATGGTCTTGACAGGCAGGCGCGCCATGCCCTCGGGAAGGTCGGCCGCGCGGGTGAACAAGCGCTGGCGCAGGATGTCGGCGTTGAGGCTGGCCAATTCGGCCGGATCGTGCGTCAGATCCCAGGCGATCAGCTCGTTTTTGTTGGTCGGGTGGCTGGCCAGCGGCCACATGACGGCCAGGCAGCCGCGCTCCGCCGGGAACATGCCCGAGATGTGCAGGAACGGTTTGGCGTGCTGCGGCGTGGTGGGCAGGCCCAGTTCGGCCGCAACACGGTCCTTTTTGTGCAGCGCCAGGCAGAAATCGAACAGTTTGGGCTGCCGGTCACGAATCAGCCGCGCCAGCGCGATGGTGGCGCGCACGTCCGACAAGGCATCGTGCGCGGCCTCGTGCACCAGACCATTGACCTTCGACAGGTGTTCCAGCTTGAAGCTGGGAGAACCATCCTCTTTTTTGGGCCAGTGGACGCCCTCGGGCCGCAGGGCATAGGCGGTCCGTGCCACGTCCATGATGTCCCAGCGGCCGCAGTCGTTCTGCCACTCGCGCGCGTAGGGGTCGATCAGATTGCGCCAGAACATGAAGCGTGTGATCTCGTCGTCGAAGCGGATCGTGTTGTAGCCCACGCCGATGGTGCCGGGCTGCGAAAACGCGGTTTCGATCCGGGCCGCGAATTCATGTTCAGGCACGCCAAGCTCCAGGCACTTCTGGGGTGTGATGCCGGTGATCAGGCAAGAGGCGGGGTCCGGCAGGTAGTCGGGTGCGGGCTGGCAGTACAACATCATCGGCGCGCCGATCTCGTTCAGTTCAGCGTCGGTCCGAATGGCGGCGAACTGCGCCGGCC
>Ga0209254_10004808_pt1 | contig 12400 bp, 8 predicted proteins | sample FrelakmetDIP11DI_FD_187148 | JGI IMG/M metagenome (GOLD analysis project Ga0209254, IMG submission 187148) | Freshwater lake sediment microbial communities from the University of Notre Dame, USA, for methane emissions studies - DIP11 DI (SPAdes)... | ecosystem: Environmental > Aquatic >...
CGCGATGCGCGCAGCGATCCGCTCGACGTCGGCGGTGCGCGCGAGTTCCTGCGCAAGCGCAACGCGGGCGGCGCGGTCGTCGACCCAGACGGCGATCGCAGCGTGCCGGGCCGCGGCGGCACCCTGCGCCCGCAGCGGATGCGTGAGCCAGTGACGCAGCAGGCGGCTGCCGGCCGGCGTGCCGCAGGCGTCGAGCAACGACAGCAGCGTGGGCGTGGGCTCGCCGCGCAATGTCGCGGTGATCTCGAGGTTGCGCCGGGTCGCGGCGTCAAGGGCGATGTATTCGCTCGGGGCCTCGACGGCGAGCGAGCGCACGTGCGCCAGCGCCGACTGCTGCGTCGCCGCGGCGTACGAAAAGAGCGCCCCCGCGGCCCCGATGGCGAGATCGCGGTCCTCGACGTTGAACGCGGCGAGATCGCGCGTGCCGAAATGCTTCGCGAGCGCCCGGGTCGCGGCGGCGGCATCGAAATGCCACGTCGGCAGCGCGCGCGTCGGCACGCCGTTGCCTCGCATCGGTGACGGCACGCCGTCGGGAACGAGCAGTTCGGCGACGTCCAGCCGCTCGAGCGCCGCCGCGGCCTCGCCCGCCGGCACCTCGGTCAGCGTGAACTGTCCGGAGGCCAGATTGATCCACGCGATGCCGCTGCGGTGCCGGCCCGAATTGACCGCGACGAGGAGGCTGTCGCGCCTTGCGTCGAGCAATCCGGCATCGGTGAGCGTGCCCGGCGTGACCACGCGCAGCACCTTGCGCTCGACCGGACCCTTGCTCGTCGCGGGGTCGCCGATCTGCTCGCAGATCGCGACCGATTCGCCGAGCTTCATCAGCTTCGCGAGGTAACCGTCGACCGCGTGGTAGGGCACGCCGGCCATCGGTATGGGCGCGCCCGCCGATTGCCCGCGCGCGGTCAGCGTGATGTCGAGCAGGCGCGCGGCGCGCTGCGCGTCCTCGTAGAACAATTCGTAGAAGTCACCCATCCGGTAGAACAAGAGCTTGTCCGGATGCTCCGCCTTGGCGCGGAGGTACTGCTGCATCATCGGCGTATGGGGAGCAATGTCAGCCATCAAAAAAAGCCTGCTTTCCCTCTGGAATTCGTGACCCTGCAGGGAAGATGGCCCAACTGCTGGTTGGGTCATTCCCCGCATTATCCCTCGCCGACGCAATCCTCGACCGCCTCATGCACAATGCCCACAAGATCCACCTCGTAGCGGAGGAATCGATTCGCAAGTGGCGGGGCCGGTGGGCGGAGCATGTGGCGGGAATCGTCGCGCCGCGACCCAAATTCGGGCGTGCGAAACGGTAAGGCGCACGCCACGTTGTTTTTGATCAATGGGTAAACAATATTATTAAGATCAATGAACCGTTGCTACATCGTGCGGCGCAAGAGCGACGATCACCGCTTCGCATTGACTAAACATACCTGTCTTGGTATATATTCGCATGTCCCTGATTCCGCCGACCCTGTTCCGCGAAAAACCGCTGCACTGGGTGGCATCGGCGAAAAAGGACTACCAGAGCTTCCCGGCCGAGGTGCAAGACGAGATGGGGTATGCGCTGGGACTGGCTCAGCTTGGCGCAAGGCATCCGAACGCCAAGCCCTGGAAAGGGGAGGGGCCGGGGATTCTGGAAATCGTCGAGGATCATCGCGGCGACACTTACCGCGCAGTTTATGCGGTGCGCTTTGCCGACGTGGTGTACGTGCTGCATGCCTTCCAGAAGAAATCGAAGCAAGGCATCAAGACACCACAAACGGACGTGAAGTTGATTGCAGAGCGCCTCAAGCGCGCGCAAGCCGATTACCAAAGCAGAGGTAAGCCATGACCAGGATCACCCGCGGAACCACCAACGTCTTCGCAGATTTGGGCTATCCCGATGCCGCTGAGCGGCAGACCAAGACGCGCCTGGCGCTGGCCGTCAATGAACTGCTCGAGGCGCGCAAGTTGAAACAACGCGAGATCGGCACCTTGCTCGGTGTACCGCAACCCAAAGTCTCAGCCCTGAAGAACTACCGCCTTGACCAATTCTCCGTCGAACGGCTGATGGAGTTTCTCACCGCGCTCAATCAAGACATTGAGATCATGATCCGGCCGCGCGCCAATACGAGCGAGACCGGCCACATTTCGGTGCTGGCGGTGCAGCGGACGCCGGGTCCTTGATCAGATCACCGCTTCCAGTCCCTTGCGATCAAGCAGGTTGAGCACGCGATCGTTCGGGACGCCGCAGCGGTCCCTGCAAACAGGCCGGCGCCAGCCGATAGGCTTTCTGCTTACCGGGTTGGTCGCAGCCAAGCCCGCGCCAATTGCTTGCCGCCCGCTTGTTCACGCGTCCCCCAGGTAAGCACGAAGGGTCGCCACCGGGATGTTCCCGAAGCTCTCGAGGGCGAGCAGGACCTTGTCTCCCGTCACGATGGCTTCCGCGCGTCCCGCGAGAGCACATTCGAGGATTGGATTGTCGGCGTCGTCCTGCAGGATGCGAAGCCTGCGCCTTGGCGCGACGACTATGGCAAGTTCCGAGAAGAACACCGCGACATGCTGTTGGGGAGTGAGTCGTCAGTTAGCCAGATAACGCGCAAGGTCCCTTTCGGTGAGGATCCTCTTGTCGCGGGCCTTGCGGCTCCGGAAGGCCTGCATGCCACTCAGCTCCTGCAGGCGCCGCTCGATGCCCGCCTGCCGCAGCGCATCCCGGTGGCGACCTGTTGCACGATTATTGCTTGTCGTCTTCCGGCAGGGCGTCCCCCGGACCCCGGACGGCGCTTTCGCGCGAGCGTGGACGCATGTCCTTCGGGCCGGTGGGCGACGCCAATTCGCATCGCCCAGGTGCGGCGCGGTTCGATCCGGGCCTCCCGGCAACAAGGGTGGGGAATACACGATGGCAGTCGACGATTCGGTCCTTGAACGCATCTCGGTTGGGGTGGGAAACACCTCCGCCGGGGTGGCGCGGCCCGGTCCCGGAGAATTCGTCGGCAACTCACTTGCGGACGACCTCGGCATTCGGAGCGACGCGAAGATCGTGATCGTCGACGACGAACCGTTGAATGTCGAAAGCCTTGAAGCCTTCCTGGTGGCGGCGGGCTACGCCAATGTCGTTTCGACCAGCGATGCGAGAGGCGTGCAGGACCTGCTGTTCAACGAACAGCCCGATGTGGTGCTGCTCGATCCCGTGATGCCTTCGCAGGACGGCTTCGAAATCCTCGCGTGGATGCGCACTGAAAAGACGCTCCGGCACGTCCCGGTCATCATCCTGACGTCTGCGGCCGACGCTGGGACCAAGCTGCGCGCGCTCGAATTGGGCGCGACGGATTTTCTCGCCAAGCCCGTGGATGCCAGCGAACTCGCGTTGCGCCTGCGCAACACGCTCGTCGCGAAGATCTACCACGACCGACTCGCGTACTTCGACTCGCTGACGGGCCTTCCCAACCGCGAGCGGTACCTGGATTGCGTGGACTGGGCTCTGCGTTACGCCAAGCGCTACGGCACGGTGGGCGCCGTGCTGCAGGTGGGCGTCGACCGCTTCAAGCAGATCAACGAGGCGCTGGGACCGGCGATCGGCGACCATCTGCTGCGCGCGGTCGCGCTGCGGCTGCAGCAATGCGTGCGCGAGACCGACTTCATCGCGCGGGCCGGCGTGCGCAGTGCCGAGACCGTAGTGTCGCGCCTGGGTGGCGACGAATTCACGGTGCTGCTGCCGGTCATGGCGCGGCCGGAGAACGCTGCCATCGTCGCGCAGCGGATCCTGGACATGAGTGCCGCCCCCTTCCGGGCGGGCTCGCGCGAGGTGTTCATCACTTGCCGCATCGGCATCGCCGTGTTCCCCACCGACGGTCTGACCAGGGATACGATCCTGCGGGACGCGGGTGTCGCGATGCGCCACGCGAAGCTGAGTGGTGATGGCTACAAATTCTATTCGAAGGATCTGAACGCCAAGTCTCTGCATGGCCTGAGCCTGGAAGGCGAGCTGCGCCGGGGGATCGAGCGCGAGGAGTTGCGACTTTACTACCAGCCCAAGGTCGACCTCAGGACGGGCCTGCTGTGCGGCGCCGAGGCCCTCGTGCGCTGGCTGCATCCGACGCGCGGGCTCGTCAATCCGGAGGATTTCGTTCCCATCGCGGAAGAAACGGGGCTCATCATCGGCCTCGGCGATTGGGTCCTGGCCGCGGCATGCGGGCAGCTTAAGGCGTGGCGGGCGCACGGATTGGCGCCATCGCGGATTGCCGTCAACTTGTCGAGCCTGCAGTTTCGCCAGCGCCGGCTGGCGCAGACCGTGCGCGACGCGCTGGCCAATGCCGGCGTGGAACCCGGCGACCTCATCGTGGAACTGACCGAGTCGGCCATCATGGATGGCGGGCCGGAAAACAACGTCGTGCTGAACGAGCTCAAGGCGATCGGGGTTGGCTTGTCGATCGACGATTTCGGCACCGGCTACTCGTCGCTCAGCAACCTCAAGCGCTTTCCCCTCGACGAGATCAAGATCGACCGCACGTTCCTGGCCGACGTCACGTCCGATCGCGACAACGCCGGCATCGCCATCGCCATCATCGGAATGGGTCACAGTCTGGGGCTGAGGGTGGTGGCGGAGGGCGTGGAAACCGCGGAACAACTGGCGTTTGTGCGCGCGCAGGACTGCGACGAAGCCCAGGGATTCCTGTTCGGTCGACCGATGCCGGCGGAGGAGTTCGGCGCGTTGCTCCAGACCCGCGGCTTGCCTCCTTGTCCGCCACGGGCATGATCAGCCCCTCTGTGGCGTAGAAGCGCGCCCGCGCCCGGCGGCGGCAAGTTGCCCGTCACGGGTCATTCCTGCCGCTTTCCGACCTGGTCCGGCCGAGACTGGCCGATAACCCGACTGGAGTCCCTGCGGCCGGCCCAGGCTCACTCTTGGCATGGATTATGCGTAGTCATCTTGTCGACTACCTATGGAAATCCGGCTCCTGGCATTGGCAGGGGTCGTCGACATTCAGGCTTGAGAGGTCGCAATGGCGCCCGCCACCGCAACGGCAATTCAACGTTGGCTGCAAACGTACTGTGACCAATCCACTCAGGTCGCGGGAGGGGTCGTCGTCGTTCCCGGCGTGGGCGACGAGGCAATGCAGACGGCCGCCGAGTGGCCCCTCGAGAGCAGTCTGACGGCCCCGCTGGTCGCGGCTGCCAAGGCCGCGGTGCAGCGCGCCCGGCCCGTGGTGGTCGTCCCGGCCGTGACCGAGCGCGATGCCAACCACTCGCGGGTCATTTCGCTGCCGCTGCGGGCTGGCGCGCGCTCGCTCGGAGCGGTTGCCCTCGCGGTGCGCACGCCGGACGCCGACACGACGCGCGGCCTGATGCAGGATCTCGAGAGTGCCGCTGCCGCGCTGGCGGTGGCGTTGACTCCCCTCGCGGCGCCGACGCAGCTCGTCAACGCGGCCAGCCTGCTCCGGTTCCAGGCGGCGCTGATGGGCCAGGCGAAGCTGCCGGAAGGCGCCGCCGCCCTTGCCGGCGAACTCGCCGCCGCGCTGGGATTCGATCGCGTCAGCGTGGGCGTCAAGGACGGCAGCCGCATCGACGTCGTGGCGCTGTCCAACAGCGCGGAATTCAAGAGCGAACACGAGTTGCTGCGGTCCCTTGCTGCAGCAATGGAGGAAGCGGCCGATCAGGGCGTCTCGGTCGTCTATCCGGCCGCATTGAGCGACAAGCCACGGATTGTTCTCGCGCACGCCGAACTGGTCGCGCGCACCGGCATGGCCGTCTGCACGGTCCCCCTGGTCAGCGCCGCCCGGATCGTGGGCGCACTCGTATTCGAGCGCGCGGGTGCGGCACCGCCCTCGCCACGGGAAATCGAACTGTGCGAGCACATCGCCTGTTTGCTGGGCCCGGTCGTCGAACTCAAGCATCACGCCGGACGCTCGTGGGGCGCGCGTGCCGCGGAGACCGCTGGAGCGGGCTGGGCGAAGCTCACGGGGCGTGGCGATCCCTGGCCCAAGGTCATCGGCGCCGGCCTCATCCTGGCGGCGGTGGCCGCCGCCTCGATCCCCGTTCAATATCGGATCGGCGCCCCGGCCCGGCTCGAAGGCGCCGAGCAGCGCGTGGTGGCCGCGCCGATGGATGGGTACGTTCGGCAGGCGCACGCCCGTCCGGGCGACGTCGTGCGCGCAGGCGACCTGCTGGTCGAACTCGCCGACCAGGATCTGGTGCTCGAAGGCCGCAAGTGGGAAAGCGCGCTGGCCCAGCACGAGAATGGCTATACCGCGGCCCTGACCCGGGCCGATCGCACGCAGTTCGTGATCAGCCAGGCGAAGGCCACGGAGGCGCGGGCCCAGCTCGACCTCGTGCGCCAGCAACTCGGGCGCACGCGCCTCGTGGCACCCATCGACGGCGTCGTGATCAAGGGCGACCTCAGCCAGTCCCTTGGCGCACCGGTGCAGCGCGGCGAGGCGCTGATGACGATCGCTCCGCGCGATCAGTATCGGCTCATCGTCGAGGTCGACGAGCGCGACATCGGCGACGTCCGCGCGGGACAGTCCGGGCACCTGGCGCTGTCCGCGCTGCCCGTGGAAACAATCGCATTCACGATCGAGCGCGTCACCCCCGTGGCGACGATCAGGGACGGGCGCAATACGTTCGAGGTCGAGGCCAGGCTCGAACCCGGTGATGCGCCGCTGCGACCCGGACTGCAGGGTGTGGCGAAGATCGACGCCGGCACCCAATCGTTCGCCTGGATCTGGACCCATCGCATCACCGACTGGCTGCGCCTGGCCCTGTGGTCCTGGGGAGGCTGAATTGGCCGCATCGCTGTTCAGCGAAAAGTGGCACAGCGTCGCGCGGCTGCAACCGCGCCTGCGCGCGCAGACGCGCGTGCGGCGCCAGCGCTGGCGCGATCAGCAGTGGTATGTCCTGTCCGACGACGCCACGGGCCGCCAGCACCGCGTCAATGAAGCGGCCTACCAGTTCATCGGCCGCTGCGACGGCACGCGCACGGTGCAGGAGGTCTGGGACGCCGTGCTCGAAAGCTGCGGGGACGCCGCGCCCACGCAGGACGAGGTCATCCGCCTGCTGGGGCAGCTGAACGAACAGGAGCTGCTGCAGTCCGAGCGCGCGCCGGACACCGACCGGGTCTTCGAGCGGCACGGCGAACGCCGCGGCCGTCAGCGTCGGGCGCGCGTCAATCCGTTCGCCTTTCGGTTGCCGCTGTTCGACCCCACGGATTTGCTGCTGCGGCTCGATCCGCTGGGCAAGCTGCTGTTTCGTCCCGTGGTGTTCTGGCTCTGGCTGATCGGCGTCGGCATCGCCGTGCTCGCTGCCGGTGCCGAAGCGGACGCGCTGTGGGCCCACGCCCGGCTGCACATGCTCACGCCCGGACACGTGGCGATGATGTGGCTGTGCTTTCCGGTGATCAAGCTGCTGCACGAGCTGGCGCACGCGATGGCGGTGCGCCGCTGGGGCGGCGAAGTGCACGAGATGGGAATCGGCCTGCTGGTCCTGCTTCCGGCGCCGTATGTCGACGCCTCGGCAGCTTCGGCGTTTCCGCGCCGCGAGCAACGGGCGATGGTCAGCGCCGCCGGCATCATGGTGGAACTGGCGCTCGCCGCGATCGCGCTGTGGTTCTGGCTCAACCTGCAGCCCGGGGTCGCGCGGGATGTCGCGTTCGTCGTGCTGTTCATCGGCAGCGTGTCCACGCTCGTGTTCAACGGCAATCCGTTGCTGCGGTTCGACGCCTACTACGTGCTGTGCGACCTGCTGGATTTGCCCAATCTCGCATCGCGCAGCAGCGCGTACTGGACTTTTCTCCTGCGGCGGCACGTCTTGCGTGCGCATGCCGACGCGCCGCCGCTCGCCCGCGGCGAACGCAAGTGGCTGCTGGCCTATGCCCCGTTGTCGGCTGCCTATCGCGTGGTGATTTCCGTGGCCATCGTGCTGTGGCTGGGCGGCAAATGGCTGCTGCTGGGGCTGGCGGCGAGCGTCTATCTCGTCATCAGCATGTTGCTGCGACCGCTCGCGAAGTGGTCGCGCCAGACGCTCTCGGCGGCGGAGCCGGGACGAGAGCATGCCCGCGTGCGCCTCGGTCTCGGTCTGCTCGCGACCGGCGCGCTTTTCCTCCTGTGCGTGCTGCCGATGCCGTTTTCCACGGTGGCGCCGGCCGTCGTGTGGTTGCCGGACGAGGCGCAGGTGCGTCCCGAAGTCGACGGCTTCGTCACCGCGCTGCCGGTGCGCGACGGCGAAGCGGTGGAGCCGGGCCAGCTGCTGGCGGTATTGGACAACCCGGAGCTGAGTGTCGAACGGGACAAGCTGGGGAGTCGCCTCGAGGGTCTGCGCGCGGAGCAGTTTCGACTCATGCTGCGCGATCCCGGCGCCGCGGACAATCTGGCGCGGGACATCGAGCGCACCGAAGCCGAGCTCGCGCGCGCGCTGGAACGCATCGGGCAGCTAGAGGTGCGGGCGCAGACGTCCGGCAAGCTCGTGATGCCACGCCAAGCGGATCTCGTCGCCACGTACGCCCGCCACGGCACGACGCTGGGTTACGTGCTGGCCAGTGGCGATCTGCGCGTGCGCGCCGCCGTGGCCGAGGAGGACGCCTATCTGGTGCGCAATCGCGCCCGGCACGCGGTGGTGCGGCTTGCCGAGGCTCCCGGCGTCACCTTGCACGCAGTGGTCAGCGGGGACATGCCGGCGGCCACGCGTCGTCTCCCCAGTCCGGCGCTCGGCGATCGCGGCGGCGGACCCTATGCGAGCGACCCCGCCGACAAGGACGGCGTCCAGAGCCTCGAGCCGGTGTTCCTGTTCGATCTCACACTCGACGGCCGCGATCTCGAGCGCGTCGGCGGCCGCGCCTGGGTGCGCTTCGATCACGGTTTCGAGCCGCTGGCCGCGCAGGGCTACCGCCGGGCGGCCCAGCTCTTCCTGAAGCACTTCTCCCCGCATGAGTGAACGCAAACAAGAGACATGAACTCGTTCACGAGAACCGCCGAACTGCCGATCCCGGGGCTGCTGCTGGGCGCCTATCCGGAGCGCCGGCACGCCCGGCGCGCCGACTCGCCCGTGCTGCCGGCATGGGTCCGCCTGCTGGGCGACGGCATCGGCGCTCTGGAAATCGGCGGGTCGGGACGCTTCGTCGCGCAGGTCCGGGCGTGCGAACAGACGTTGCAGGGACAGGGAGAAGAACAGATCGGCTCGGCGCTGCGCGCGCTGCGGCTCGCCCTTGGCCGGGACGGCTTTCGCAGCGAACACGTTGCGCAGGCGTTCGCGCTGGTCGGCGTGACGTCCTCGCGCGTGCTCCGCGTGCGCCCGTTCGACACGCAACTCATCGCCGGGCGCATCGTGCTCGACAATCGACTGGCGGAGATGGCGACGGGCGAAGGCAAGACGCTGGCCGTGGCGCTGGCAGCCGCCACGGCCGCGCTCGCCGGAATTCCGGTGCACGTCATCACCGCCAACGACTATCTGGTGACGCGGGACGCCGGGCAGCTGGCCCCGCTCTACCGCGCGTTGGGTCTCTCGGCAGGTGCCGTGACGCAGCCGCAGGACGCCGCGCAGCGCCGCGTTGCGTATGCCTGCGACATCACCTACTGCACCGCCAAGGAACTGGTCTTCGACTACCTGCGCGATGGCCTCCACCGCACCCGCGATCCGCTGCGTTGGCGCCTCGAGCAGCTCGCGGGCGAAAGTGTCGACGGGCCCGTGCTGCGCGGCCTCTGCATGGCGATCATCGACGAGGCGGACAGCATTCTGATCGACGAGGCACGGGTGCCGCTCATACTGTCGCAGGCGGACGACGACGGCCAGAAGCGCGAATATCTCGCGCAGTCGCTCGACCTCGCGCGCGCGATGCGCGCCGGCGCGGACTTCAGGCTCGACGAGACCGCGCTTTCCGCGGAACTCACCGACGCGGGGCGCGAGCGGCTCGAGCACGATGCGGCAGCGCTGCCGCCGATGTGGCGCAACCGCCTGCATCGCGAGGAAGCGGTCAGCACCGCGCTTGCGGCGCTGCACCTGTTCCGGCCCGACCGCCACTATCTGGTGCGCGAAGGCAAGGTTCAGATCATCGACGAGACGACAGGGCGCGTTGCCCCGGGCCGCGCGTGGTCGCGCGGCCTGCATCAGCTGATCGAGCTCAAGGAAGGCTCTTTGCCGAGCGCGGAGCTTCGCACTGCGGCCCAGATCACGTACCAGCGCTTCTTTCCGCGTTACCTGCGCCTGGGCGGCTTGAGCGGCACGCTCCGCGAGGCGCGCGCCGAACTGCTCGCCGTATACCGGCTCTCCGTGCGGCGCGTGCCGCTCGCCAAGCCGTGCCGACGCGTCGTGCTGCCGCGACGCCTGTTCCCCGACCGCGCATCGTTGTGGGATGCGGTCGCGGCGCGCGTCGCCCGGTTGCACGGCGCGGGACGGCCGGTCCTCGTGGGCACGGACTCGGTCGCGGATTCCGAAGCGCTGGCGCGGCGGCTCGGCGAGGCCGGCCTGCCGCACGCGGTGCTCAATGCGCGGCACGACCGGGACGAAGCCGACATCGTGGCGCAGGCCGGCGCGCGTGGCGCCATCACGGTCGCGACCAACATGGCCGGTCGCGGCACCGACATTCCGCTGGCCGACGGGGTCGCGGACCTGGGCGGCCTGCACATCATCTGCTGCCAGCTCAATGCCGCGCGCCGCATCGACCGCCAGCTCGCCGGCCGCGCCGCCCGCCAGGGCGATCACGGATCGGTCGAGACCTGGCTCTCGCTGGACGCACCACTCCTCGCCCGAGCCCTGCCACGCCGCCTGACGCCCCTGCTGCGCCCGCGCAGCGGCAAGCTGCCCGGAATGCTGTTGCAGGCGCTCGCCGGCCTCCCGCAGCGGCAGGCGGAGCGACGCCATTTTCTGCAGCGCAAGCGCATGTTCGAGCACGACCAACGGATGGACCGTCAGCTCTCCTTCGGCGGTTCCCATGAATGAAGGAACCGAACCATGATCTCAAAAAAGAAGTGGATGCTGTTGCTGGTGGCCGCGGTCACCGCGCCGTCCTGGGCGGCACAGCCCATGGGTTGTCTGATCGAGCCGGAGCGTGTGGCCGACGTCGGCAGCCAGGTCGTGGGCGTGATCGAATCGATGAGCGTCGAGCGCGGCGATCTCGTGAAAAAGGGACAGGTGATCGCGACGCTGCGCGCCGATGTCGAGCGCGCTTCGGTCGTCGTCGCCAGCTCCCGGGCCGAGGCCCAGGCCGACCTGCAGGCGGCCGCCGCGAACCTCAGCTTCTACCGCCAGCGGCTCACTCGCGCCGAGGATCTCCTCGCCAAGAAGTTCATCTCGCAGCAGGCGTTCGATCAGACCCGGACCGAGGCCGAAGTGGCGGAGCAGAAGCTGGCGCAGGCACGCGAGCAGCAGCGCGTATTGTCCCGCGAACGCGAACTGGCAACGGCGCAGCTCTCGCAGCGCACCATTCGCAGCCCGATCGACGGCATCGTGGCGGAGCGCTACCTGGCAGCCGGCGAGCGGGTCGAGGACAAGCCCCTCATTCGCGTCGCCAAGGTCGATCCGCTGCGCGTCCAGGTGGTGGTGCCGACCGCTTACTTCGGGAAGATCCAGCCGGGCAGCACGGCCAGGATCATGCCGGAGCTGCCGGATACTCAATCGGTGATTGCGCGCGTGACACTGGTGGACAAGGTCATCGATGCCGCCAGCAACACCTTCCGCGTCCAGCTCGAATTGCCGAACCCGGATCTCGCGCTGCCTGCCGGATTGCGGTGCAAGGCCGATTTCGGGCTGGAACCGCCCGCGGCGCGAAACACGGCGCAGGCAAGCCCTCCGCCGGCAGCGCCGGTCCAGCCCGTGGCGCTGAAGACCGACAACAAGCTCGCCAGCGGGAAGCCCGCGTCGGCGAGTGCCGAAAAGCGCGCGTTCTGACCGCGGGACCACCGCTTCGGCGCATGCCCCCGCCCGCAACGTGAAGAAGCGTTCCGCGCCCCGTCGCCAGCTCCTCGTCGAGGAGCTGGAGCCGCGCATCCTCTATTCGGCAGACGTGGCGACGCTGTTCGGCGCGGGTCTCTCCACGCCTGGCGCAGAAGTGCGGGTGATGGAGGCCGTGGCGCCACCCGTGACAAGTCCGCAGCTGGCCGTTGCGACCGCGCAGCAGTCGGCGCGTGAGATCGTCTTCATCGACAGCCGCGTGCCCGATGCGATGCAGCTCGCCGACCTGCTGATGCAACAGCGCGGCAACGGCCGCACGTTCGACATCGTGATGCTCGATGCCGCCGAAGACGGCATCGAGCAGATCAGCCGCGTGCTCGCCGGCGAGCACGACCTGGCGGCCATTCACATCATTTCGCACGGCGACGCCGGCGCGTTGCAGCTTGGCAGCAGCCTGCTCGACGCCGACGAACTGTCGCGCAACAGCGCGGCCGTGACCGCCTGGGGCCGGGCCTTGAGCACCGACGGCGACCTGCTGCTGTATGGCTGCGATGTGGGC
>Ga0209254_10004809_pt1 | contig 12399 bp, 14 predicted proteins | sample FrelakmetDIP11DI_FD_187148 | JGI IMG/M metagenome (GOLD analysis project Ga0209254, IMG submission 187148) | Freshwater lake sediment microbial communities from the University of Notre Dame, USA, for methane emissions studies - DIP11 DI (SPAdes)... | ecosystem: Environmental > Aquatic >...
AAGGAAGAGGAGGGGTCCCCATTGCGATTTTAGGATTGCTGGTTTATGGTTATTCTTGGGTGGGATGTTGAGATGAAAGAACGTATTTCAGAACCCGGGATCATCGAAGATCGTAAACTTGCCGAATATTACAGCCTTATGGCCAAGCGGCACATGAGGATTCCCTGCCAGAGGGTGCTCAGCCGGATAAAAGCAAAGGGAATCGAAAAGGGGAAAGCTCTTGATATCGGAACCGGTCCCGGAATTTTTCCTATTTTTTTATCGAAGGCGCTCCCGAATGTCCAGTTTAAAGCAATCGATCTTTCCCCGGTCATGGTAGAAATTTCCCGGAAAAATGCCATTGAGGCGGGCTTAAGGGATGGAATTGACTTTCAGGTGGGTTCTGCTTACTCCCTTCCCTGCGAGGACCATTCTCTCGATCTTCTGCTCTGCATCAACACGCTTCACCATTTAGACCAGCCCGTTACGTTCTTCAATGAGGTAGCCCGTACATTGAAGCCCGAAGGGAGCTTTGTTATAGTTGATTTTCACAGGGATGCTTCTTTTATCTGGATAGGCTTATTTGATCTTTTCTGGAAGATTTTCTTCGGAAAACATCCCAAGGCCAAGGATGGTTTTATCGAATCGGTCAATTCCTCCTATACGCTGGAAGAATGTCGGGCCTTTTTGAATCAATCAAAGTTAACCAACTGGAAGCTTTACACCCGCACCATCGAGATGTGGATCGAATCGATTCCCACTCAAGACCGGAGATGAGCAAGAAAATAGATGTTGAGATGGAAGAGGTTTCCTGTCCTTTCTGTGGGAGGGCGGAGTATCGCCTGCTCCATCGGGAAGATCCCTTTCAAATGGTAAAATGTTCCTCGTGTCAATTCATCTACCTCAATCCGAGACCGACCGGTGACGCTCTTCTCCGATTTTATCAGGACTATCTTCCGGAGGACGAATCTTCAGTCGAGGCCTGGAAGAGAATGATGGAGTCGGTCTTCGAAAAGGCCGCCAATCTGATAGAACGTTATAAAAAGAGAGGCAGGCTGTTAGATGTGGGGTGTGGTTTTGGGTTCTTTCTCTCGGAGATGGGGGGGAGGGGATGGGAGGTCCTGGGTGTGGAGATTTCTCAAAAAGCCATCGATTATGCAAAACAGAGTTTGGGATTAACCGTCTACCCCGGGCCGCTGGAAAGGATTGCTTTCCCGGAAAGCGATTTCGATGTGGTGAGCGGTTTCTATGTGATTGAACATCTCCCCCAGCCGATGGAGTTTCTCAAAGAGTGTTATCGAATCCTTAAACCCGGAGGGCTTCTCCTGTTGAGATATCCTCATACCACGCCGATCAAGACCCTCCTCCGTTTCTTTGGCATCGAGAATCGCCTCTATGACCTGCCCGCTCATCTCTCTGACTTTTCACCAGAAATGATCCAGCGATGTCTGGAAAAGGTAGGATTTAAGGAATGGAAGCATTTTATCGGCGGATATACGCTTCCACGGGAGCCGGGAAAGAAAATGGCTTCATCTGTCTTTGGGAATCTTTCCGAAGCCCTCTTCTACATTAGTGGTCAAAAATTTCTTTTTCCGGGAGTAAGCAAAACAGTGTTAGCCTTCAAAGGGGAATGAAGGCTCCTCTCTCTTTGAAAAAATGGAAAGGAGCCATTTTCATCAGGACAAGACTAAAGATCAAATGAGAAAGAGGGTTGTCGTCACAGGCCTGGGTGTTGTAAGTGCGGTGGGGAACAGTGTCCCTGAATTCTGGAATTCCCTGATTGAAGGAAAGGATGGAACCAAAGAAATTACTGCTTTTGATGCTTCGCCGTATCGGACTAAGAAGGCGGCTGAGGTTTCAGGGCTGAATTCTCAGACTCATTTCTCCGGAAGAGAACTTCGCAGACTTTCACGGTGTGACCAATTCGGACTGGTCGCCTTCAGGGAGGCGTGGAGGTCTGCTCATCTCGATAAAGACCTCATCGACAAAGAAAGGGCTGGGATCATCCTGGGAGCAGGATCAGGAGGGATCCTCTCAGTTGAAAAGTATTTCAGAGATTTCTATCAAGGAAAGGGGAGGCCTTCCCCTTCTCTCCTCGTCTCTTACTCCCTCGCCACCACCACCGACCTCATCGCCATGGAATCAGGGCTGAAAGGTCCCCGGACGACCACCGCAACGGTCTGTTCTTCAAGCTCTGCTTCGATTGGTGTGGCCTACGACCTGATTCAAATGGGTCTGGCCGATGTGATGGTGACGGGTGGAAGCGACTCCCTTTGCGAGGTCTCCTACAGCGGATTCAGCAGTCTGAAGTTGGTCGATCCCGAAGGTTGCAGGCCCTTTGACAAAAGGAGGCAGGGCCTGGTTATTGGTGAAGGAGCAGGCATTCTCATTCTGGAAGAATTGGAACATGCCCTGAGAAGGGATGCTTTGATCCACGCTGAGTTTTTAGGATACGGGATCTGCGCCGACGCCTATCATCTCACGGCCCCAGAACCCAATGGGGAAGGTGTAGAAAGGGTGATACGGACGGCTTTGAATCATGCCGGTGTTTCTCCGGAGGAGGTGGATACGATCAATGCCCATGGCACGGCTACGCCTTTCAATGACATCGCTGAGACAAGAGGCATCAGAAGAGTATTTGGAGAGAGGGCAAAGGCGATTCCCATCAGCGGGATCAAATCGATGGTAGGGCATTGCCTCGGTTCTGCAGGGGGAATTGAAGCTGTGGCAACGGTTCTGACGATAAAGAACGGAGTCATCCCTCCCACGATTCACTATGAGGTGCCTGATCCCCATTGCGATCTCAACTATACGCCGAATCATTCGATCAAGAGAGATGTCCGAGTCGCCCTCTCAAACTCTTTTGCTTTTGGTGGAAACAACTGCTGTTTAGTATTTGGGAAATACATTTCAAATGCGGAATGCGGAGTGCGGAATGCGGAATAAAAATCCGAAATCCGAAATCTCTCCGAGCCAGAGGCTCTTCCGAGCCGGAGGCCGAAATCCGAAATCAACAAGGGGGCAGCGCATCGTTATTACCGGTTTGGGAATGGTCTCTGCTATCGGGGTGGGTCGAGAGGCGTTCTGGGAGAGCTGCCTTCTGGGAACCTCTGGGATCAAACCGGTCCAAAGGTTTGATGTGAGTTCCTACCGTTCAAAATTGGGAGGACAACTCCCTGAAATCGATTTCAAGACCTTCATCAAACCCGCCAATCTCAGGAGGATGGACCGGATTGGAAAGATCATGGTTTCGGCAGTGAGACTGGCCCTTGATGATTCGGGTCTTGATTTAGGGAAGGAGGATCCCAATCGAATGGGAATCTCCATTGGCACGGGTCTTGGAAGTTCGGATACGGTAGACCAGTTTTTCCGTTCTATTTTGAGGGAGGGGCCCGTTGGGGCACAACCCCTTCTCTTCCAGACTGCTGTGCCCAACGCCATTACAAGCCATTGCGCGATTGAGTATGGAATCAAAGGGATAAACATCACCTTTTCCCATAAAGAAACCTCAACAGAGATGGCGATGGTTTATGCCTATCATCTGTTAAAAGAGGGAAGGGCAGAGGTTATCCTTGCGGGAGGGGGGGATGAGTTGAGCGAACCTCTCCACCATGTCTATTCCATGCTGGGCGCCCTTTCTCCTGGAAGAGGGAAGGGAATGGAAGGAATGAGGCCGTTTGATCGAGAAAGGAATGGAATTGTTCTGGGTGAGGGAAGTGGGATAATTGTTTTAGAGACATTGGAGCATGCAGAGAAAAGGGGAGCAGGGATCTATGCAGAGATGGCCGGGGTGGGTCTTTCGGGAAGCACAGACGGGGTTCTTCGGTATGACCTGAATGGAGATTCAATTGCCAGGGCGATGTCGATGGCTGCGGAAGAACCTGCCGGGGTCAATTATATCTCTGCGGCGGCAAATTCCACTCCGGAACTGGATCGGGCAGAGGCCTCAGCTATCCGAAAGGCCTTTGGAGAGAGGACAAAAGAAATTTTCGTGAGCAGCCTCAAATCGATGATCGGGGAATTCGATGGTTCAGGAGGAATTAGGGCCTGCGGGTTGGCATTAAGTCTTTATCATGGGATGATTCCTCCCACGATTGGAACGGATCATCTTGACCCACAATGTGATTTGAATGTGGTCCTTGGACAGTCGATAAAAAAGGAAATCCGATCTGCTTTACTTAATAGTTGCTCGAATGGTGGTTCAAATATTTCCGTTTGGTTTAAGCGCTATGCATAATTTAAATCTCAGGGTGTGAAGCTTGAACCCTAAACCTTAATTCCCCTTACGGTCTTCGCTCTTTTCCGGGGGGAGGCATCTCCCGACCTGATCCCGCATCTGGTGGTCTGACTCCCTGGCTTCCTTGAGGGGCGGTTTGCCTTGGTTTATCACTCTCTCTTACCGGGGGTTTTATCTCCTGTGTTTTTTCAATTCCTCGTTCCGGTCGCACTTCTTTCTGGATTTGGCGTTCCCTCTCTGGAGATTTCTGTTCGGGAGGTTTTTGAATCTCTCTTTCGCGGACAGGAGCACTCCCTTGGCCAGGAGTTGATTTTTCTCTCGTTTTCTCTCTTTCGAGTTCTATGGGCTTCCGATCTTCTCTCGGACGTTCAATACCTGGCTGTGGGGCTTTTCCTTTGGGTATTTCAATCATTTTTTCTTGAGGTTTGAGCTCTGGTTGTTTCCCAGTTTTTTCAGAGGGAGATTTTTGCTCCCTCGATTGCTCCACCCCTTTTCCCATGGGTTTAGTCTCGGCAGGTTTCTCAATCCTTTCTACAGGCTTTCGATCGATTGGTTTCTCAGCCCCCTTAACGGGAGCTTTAGGTTCTTTCCCTTTTTCTATCACTTTCGCGCCGGGCCGTTCCCCTATTCGATCCATCCCTTTCTCCGCAGGAACTCCTTCCCTTCTTTTTATCGTCATCTCCCTGGGAGGGGATTCCGGTCTCAGAACCGAGACTTCCCGCTCCTTTGCCAGGGGCCGCGTTTCTTTTACATCCCTTACTTTGATCTCCCTGATCTTTTCAGGCGGTCTCTTGACCTGCGGGATTTCGCGAAGGACAGGCATCACCGTGGTTCTTTCTGGTTTGATATTGGGTCTTCCAACGTTTATCTTTTCTCTCAGGAAGGGATTTTCTCTTTCCCTCACCTCCACATGCCTTCCTTGAACAAACGTGTCATGGTGGACGACTGTTACGGCGTTACGAACATGAACATTCCTATAGACTACTTTTCCGACATTGATCGTGTTTATGTTGATATTCGTGATATTGACGCTGTGAGGACCATAAAATCCGTAACCGTAGTAGATCTCCCTCGGCGCCAGAGGAACCCAGGAGACATGAGTGGGTGTGCGAACCCAACCCACAAATCCAGGCCCCCAGTATACGGCTCCTCTCGTAGGTGGGACCCAACACCATCCGAAAGAAGACACAAAGGCCCATCTTCCGTAGTGATAGGGCACCCACCCCCAGGGTTCGTAGGAGATCCAGACAAAGTCGCCTCTGATCCACACCCATCTTCCCATCCGGTACGGGGCCCATCCGGCGGATACCACCACCGTAGGGGTCCAGACATGGCCGTATTCTCTCACGTAAACCCATCTCCCATTATCTTCGAAGTCACTGGAATAAGTATACAGCTCTTCAGGGAGATAACGGGAAGGGGCTCGACGGTAAGCGTACTTTTGATTACGGTTTCGATTCCATTCTTCCCACCCATCCGGGGGGGCCATGGGGCCGAGCTCTCCCGGAGATCCTTCTCTCAGGGCAAGGGTTCTATCTTGATCCACCCTGAGTCTCCCATCCTGGTTTTCTGCAAACACAGAACCCTGATAAACGGATATGTCCGTATCGCGATCATCCAGTATATCAATTCGAAAGATTGCCCGGTCATAAGCCCTTACGGATGACATCGGTGTGTCAATCTGGAGGACGGTGCCTCTCAATCCCCTGAAATTGGCATAGGCCCGACCTTCCGGGAGATAAAACTGATAGGAATCCTTTTCAAGAGTGAGAATGTCGAGGGCAGTTTTTTCATCAAGCCTTAGGGCGGTTCCGTCTCTCAACTGAAGTTCGATTCGGCTCCCTTCAGGAACCCAGATTCGATCCCCATCTTTCAATGGCATGTTGATGGATGCAGGGACCCAATCCCCGGTATCCTCTGTATTAACCTGAACATCCCCTTCTATAAGACTAATACGTAAATATCCAAGGGTTGCCGGGTAAGAGAAAGCCGGCAGGAGAATGAGCACCGCCGTCAGCACCATCCATCTTAGCGTTTTCATGTACACCCCTCCTTTTTACCCCGTTAGAAATAATGGACCGCCGCTCCCTCCGGGCCAGGCTCCGCCCCAGAGGGGCTTCTGCCCCGGAGGGAGCAGCAGGGTTGTGGGTTGCTCTAAAGCCCTTCACTTAGGATAAGTATCATCCTTTAATTGGTTAGACGAAAGGGAATGGGTTTTTATTCTATCCGGTTTCTTCCACCATCATTTTTTGATCCAAGAGGAGGAGGACAAGGATGGCATGTGGCATCATTCTTTTAACTACACTCGATAGAAGGTTAAAAACATGTGCTTCACGATTGGTCCTCGTGCCCGAGTCGCTGCATCCGTCATCTTTTCACATCAAAACCCTTTTGTGCGCGGTCTTCGGGGCCTGGTTTTTTTTGGGGTCGCTTCCGCAAAAGCAAAATAACTGGAAGATTTTTTATTGGGTATAAATCTTGACTTATCTTTGTAAAGGGTTTCTATTCTTTGTTCCGCCTGTGCTGTTAGCAGCCGATGTTGATCGAAATGCTCCACTGCAAATTTGACAAATTTGTCTTCATCCTTAGTTAAGGCATACTGGTTTAACCCTGACATAATCCATTCAAGCCTGTCTTTATTCATAAAACCTCCCTTTCCATCCTGATGATTTGAGTTCTTAAAACCTTATCGACTTCCCCGGAAGCCACGTTTTTCCATTGCCTCTTTTACCAACAAATTCTTCCCCATGAAAACTGTCCGGTTCAGCATCGACACAGCTCTACGGGCTTCCCATTGAGTGGACATCTCCACGAAGGCAATCCCCCTGGGCTGGCCGGTTTGCCTGTCCTCAACAATCTTGAGGGACATGACACTTCCGGCTTTAGAGAAAAGGGCTTTGAGTTCCGGTTCACAGGCCTGCGAAGGGAGGTTGGCCACATAAACTTTCCTGTTCATATTTCCTCCTTTAGTATTTGTGCATTGGTAGAGGGCCCCTGGATAGCCCTTCCTTTCTGCGTCATATCGGCCGATATTTTTTCTGTGGAAACGGGATTAATAACGATTTGCGCGGCCCTGATCATTGCGAGGACGTGCCTCATTCACGCTTATTTGTTGGCCGAGGAGGTCCTTACCGTTAAGACTCCTAACCGCCTCCTGAGCCTGAGCCTGTACAGGCATTTCGACAAACGCAAACCCTCGGGAGTCGCCGGTATACTTGTCTTTGATAATTTTTGATGAGGTCACTTGGCCAAAGGACTCAAAAGCCTTCCGGATACTCTCTTCCGTTACAGTCGAAGATAAATTTCCCACATAAATGTTCATCATCAATCTCCTTATTTTGGATTTCTTTCCAATAAAAAGCCCGCAAAGAAGTCGTTTAGAGTTTTTGCGGGCATACGCGATAAGCCTAAAAGGCTCTCCACAACTTTATTGTTTGTTTCATTTTACTCTATTTCAGGCTTAAAAGCAAGGAGATGATTTAAATAGTTCCGCTCAAAGCAACTTCATAAAGAGCCGTCCAGCTCTTCGGCGACCGGTTTTTTGCAGGCCCGGCAGAGTTGGGCTCCCCTGAAAAGGGGCTTGCCGCATGAGGGGCAGTGATAGCGTTCACATTCTGACCGGGCCCATTCAATGCTGCCCTTCTCATCACCTAATTCAGCGACCCTGGCTCGCCATATGGGAATCGTTCTTTTCATCACTCGTATGCCGGTGGCAAAACCAAAATTCTCTATTAAACTGCATGGCCACTGTTCACATTGATGGCAGGAGTAGTAGCCTTTCGATCTTACGCAATTTCTAATCTTGCATCCCTTGCAATAACCATAGAGCTTTTCTGGCGGATCGGGCTGCATACAGCCAAGACATTCTGTTTCCTCCGGTTTGGTTCCGTAGAGGTTGCCCATCACCGCCCTGAATTTCTCATTTTTATCCCTTGTCGCAATGTAAACGCCGCAGGCTCCGCAATATAAACCGCAGGGCGCCATCAAATTCCTATTTCTCATCTCTTCCTCGGTCCATCCTTCCATGCCCAATCCTCCTAAGAAAAATATTTTATAGGGTCATCAAGTGAGCGGTGTTCGGTGAAACAGACCCCATTTAGATTCAATCGGATGGCCTGTTCGATCAATTCCTCAGGTTCAAGGTAATTGTCGCCCAAATATTCAGTATGGCAGTGCAGGTCAATCCTCATGAAAAGGACTTAAATCATCTGCCTTAAAAAGTCAATAAAAATGGGTGATATCAATGGCCTTGACCCAAGTGGTTCGACGAGAAGTGAAGGGTTGTGTTATACTGCTGACATCATGCCTGATAGGGATGTCATCATCATCGGAGCGGGAGTGGCAGGGCTTACTTGTGGTTGCCTTTTGGCCCAAAAGGGCCTGAAAGTCCTGATCGCAGAGAAGAATCAGAAGGTAGGCGGCTGTTGTTCCTCTTTCCAGAGAGAGGGGTTTTCTTTTGACCTCTCCGTTCAATCATTGGGCGAATGTCAGGAGGGAGGGAGAATCTGGAATCTTATAAAAAAATTGAACCTTCTCGACCAAATCCGCTTCATTCCCCTTGAGCCGGCAAGGGAGTATCACTTCCCGGATCAAAAAATCGTTCAGTCCTCTCAACTCGAAACTCATATCGAAAACCTCTCAAGACTTTTCTCAGATGAAAGGAAAGGGATTTCGCAAGTCTACGAAGTTCTGAGGAAGAGCTTTGACGAATTTTCTCGGATCCCTTCGTCCCTCAACTGGTTTGATCCCTCTTCCTTCTCGTCGCAATATCCTCTTCTCTCGAAATATAAGGATAAAACCTACGGAGAACTTCTCGGGGAGTTTATATCCAATCCTTTCTTGAAAACCATCCTCTCGATTCGGTGTTCATATGGACTGCTTCCTCCGGAGGAGCTCTCTGTTGTGGGAATGGCTGGAATTGAGATGTCCTATTTCAACCATGGCGTCTCCTGTATGGAGGGACGGGTAGAAGAGCTTCCGCTCAAGATGGGAGAGGCTTTCGAGAAGATGAAGGGAAAGATTTTTCTTGGCCAGGAGGTTGAAAAAATTCTGATAGAAAAGAAGAGGGCTATCGGTTTCAAACTAAAAGGCGGACAGGAAGTTACAGGAAAGGTCATCATCTCCAATATCGATGCCCACGCCACTTTCTCAACCCTTCTTGGAGAGGATCAGATCCCAAGCGGCTTCCGGTCAAAACTGAAAGGGATGAGACCCTCCCTCTCTTATTTTATCCTCTATCTTGGAATCGATGAGGGTCTGGAGGAGCTTTCTGTTTCAAATAACGAGGTCTTCCTCGACGATCAACTTTCGAAGGAATATGAGACTCTCTACGAGAATCGGATTCCCGATCGAGCGCCTTTTTACCTACTTGCCCCATCCAAGGTCAATCCCTCTCATGCACCCGAAGGGAAAAGCACACTCTGCCTGAGCATGAAGGCGCCCTATCATTACAGCCGGGATTGGGATCAGAAGGCAATAGATCAGCTATCTCAGCACCTCATCTCCAGAGCATCGGTCCTGGTCCCCGACCTAAACAAAAGAATTCTAACTAAAGCGGAGGCGACTCCAAAAACGATTGAGAAATGGACAGGCAATCTTCAAGGAGCTGCTTATGGATGGGCACAAATTCCCGGCCAATCCGGTATCCATCGTCTCCAACGAACAACCCCCATTCCAAATCTCTTTTTAACCGGACACTGGACATCGCCGGGTGGAGGGATCGCCGCCGTGGTGGCTTCCGGAGAGTTGACAGCCGAAGCGATTTGGAGCAAATTTGAAAGAGGAGATTTTTGAAATGGTTCGAAAACCTTATTTGTATAGCCTTTGTCTTTTACTCCTGTCGCTTCTCCTCTGGGGATGTCCCAAGAAGGTGGAGATCATCCCCCCTGAAAAGGTGCCCTTTGAAAATCCGATCGTCAAACTCCTTGCGACTTTTTCCCCTGCGGAATCGCTTCAGGCGAGAGCCACGATCCGAATCGAAACGGTGAGAGATGGAGAAGAGATGAACTTTCTCCTCAATGGATTTCTTCTCTACCAAAAGCCCGATAAATTTCGGCTCCTCGGCTATCATCCCCTGGGAATGGGCCTTTTCGATGCCCTCTATCGAAATGGCGAGTTTTTCCTTCTCATTCCGCCTCAGAAAAAAGCCTATACCGGAGCGCTCTTCCAGTTTGAGGATGTAATGGCGAAGGCAGGCGAGATCAGAATCTCCTCGGAGAAAGACGAAGGGAGTGAAATTCCGAATCGCATTCAGATTGAATTGGTGGAGAAGGAGACCCGCATTGAGCTCAGACTGAAAGGGGTTTCCGTCAATCCTTCCCTGCCCGAAAACAGCTTCCAATGGAATGTTCCGGAAGGGGTGGAGGTGAGATCCATCGATAGGCTTTTGAAAGGAAAGAAGCGTAGATGAGGATCGCCCTTGTCATCCCCAGATGGCCCAAAGATAGTTTCTGGGATGTGATCGCTTTTAAATTTCCTCTCCTCTCCACCTCCCTCCTCGCGGGCCTGACCCCTGACCGGCACGAAATAAGAATCATTGATGAGAGCATTTCTGAAATTGATTTCAATCAGAAAGTCGATCTGGTTGCCATCACAGCCATCACCCCTCTGGCCCCCAGAGGCTATGAGATCGCCGATCAATTCCGGCAGAGGGGAAAGAAGGTGGTGATTGGGGGGGGCCACGCCTCATGGCTTCCTGAAGAGGCCAAAAGCCATTCAGATGGTGTGGCGATTGGCGAAGCGGATGAGACCTGGGCGGAGATTTTAGAAGATGCTGAAGCAGGGAGACTGAAGCCTTTTTACCGGCAAAAGGAGAGGACGGATCTGAGCCGCCTTCCCATTCCGAAAAGGGGCCTCCTCCCCCGGAAGGGCTACCTCTTTCACAACCTGATTCAGACCACCCGTGGCTGTCCTTATGACTGTGAGTTCTGTTCGGTGACCGCCCTCCATGGAAGAACTTACCGGATGAGGCCGATTTCCGAAGTCGAAAAGGAGATTCAATCTTTGGAGCGATCGAAGGCCTATATCTTCTTTGTCGATGATAATATTGTTGGGAACCTCTCCTATGTCAGAGAGCTCCTCACCATGCTCTCCCATTACCGGTTGCGATGGGTGAGTCAGGGGCCGATCCATGTGGCCGAAAATGAAGAGATCCTTTCTCTCATGGCGAAAGCCGGGTGCCATGGACTCTTCATCGGTTTTGAGAGTCTTCGCGAAGAGAACCTCCACATGATGGGGAAAAAAATTAATCGGGTTGAAATGTATGAGAAGGGGATCCAGAGACTTCACGATGCAGGCATTGGAGTCTATGGTTCCTTTGTCTTTGGATACGATTATGACGATGTTTCTGTCTTTGATGAGTTTCTGGAATTTGCCGATCGAAACAGGATCGAAGGGGCTTTCCTTCCCATTCTCACCCCGTTTCCGGGAACACGGATCTACCAGAGGTTAAAACAGGAGGGAAGGTTTCTGACAGAGGATTGGTCGAAGTATGATATGGCAACGGTCGTCTTTCAGCCGAAGAGGATGACTGTGGAAGAACTTCAGGAAGGGTTCTGGAAGGTGAATCGGTCTTTCTATTCCCTATCTTCGATGGCGAAAAGGATCTTCAACCCATTTCATCTTAGAAGAAGCCTGATCATCTTCGGCCCGATGAACCTGGGCCTCTGGCCCGCGGTCAAAAAAGCGGAACGTTATTTTAAGAAGAATTCGAAAGGAATTGGAAACAGAGATCGTTGAAAGGAGATCAGGCGGAGATTAAACCAATCTCTAGAGTTACGAAATGGTGCTTGTTATAAATTAACAGCGAAGATATCGAAAGACGAAGCAAAATTTGTTCTTTCCCTTGCAGAAGATTTGATTACACTCCTGGAAAAGAAATTGAGTCAATAGAAATTCCTTACTTCGAGAGTTGCGTCATCCAAAACACCATTAAGTTCAGTATCCATTTCTTCCTGAAAGCGAGGATTGACAGGGCATGCCCAAAAGTGTAGATTTCGAATAAGCGTCAATCCGAAGTTGTGGTAAAGTTGACAAACATGTGAATTCACGGTGTTAATTCAATTTTGGATTGACGCATGAAGAACAGAGCCGCTGCGCGAATAAAAAAGATTATCCTATGGGGTTTCAATCGGGGAACTCCCCTTACGAGTTGCCAAAACTTAGCAACGCAAGTATTTTAACAC
>Ga0209254_10004810_pt1 | contig 12398 bp, 13 predicted proteins | sample FrelakmetDIP11DI_FD_187148 | JGI IMG/M metagenome (GOLD analysis project Ga0209254, IMG submission 187148) | Freshwater lake sediment microbial communities from the University of Notre Dame, USA, for methane emissions studies - DIP11 DI (SPAdes)... | ecosystem: Environmental > Aquatic >...
CCGCCTGCGAGCACGGCCTGCGCTTGGCCAAGTCGCTGGGCGTGGGCGCGCTGGCGATCTACGCCTCGCCGCCCTTCGATGTGCCGACCGGCTTCGAATTCGTGCCGGCGCCGCTGCTGCCGGTCGACGTCTACGTCGAAAGCACGCGCGCGGCGGCCAAGAAGAACCTCGGCGCGGTCACTGCGCTGGCGAAGAAGCTCGGCGTGGATTGCGACGTTCGCCACCTGCGCAGCCTGCCGCCGGCGGAGGCCATCGTCGCCGCGGCGAAGACCGGCCACTGCGACCTGATCGTGCTCGGCTCGCACGGCCGCGGCGGCATCGGCCAGCTGGTGCTGGGCTCGGTCACCACGCGCGTGCTGGCGAGCTGCGCGATTCCGGTGCTGGTGCATCGCGAGGTCAAGCGGGCGCGCAAGCGCCGCAAGTAGAAGAGGCTTCTGCTGCGACGTAGTCTGATCGCGCGCAGAGCGCGCTCCTACTTGCCCTTGGCTACCGGCAGCTCCGCGCCGCGCCAGGCCTCGATGCCGCCTTCGAGCGAATAGACCTTGCCGAAGCCGGCCTTGGCCAGGCGGTTCGCTGCTTCGCCGGAGGTCTGGCCGGTCTTGCAGACCACCGCGACCGGCAGGTCCTTGAGCTTGGCCATCTCCTTGTTCTCGGGGTCGAACTGGCTCATGGCGACGTGGCGCGAGCCGGGCACGTGGCCGGTCTGGAAATCGTTGATCGCGCGCACGTCGATCACCAGCGCGCCGTCGCGGTTGATGAGCATGGTGAGTTGCGCGGGCGAGAGCGTCTTGTACTTGCGGGTCAGGCGGCCGACCTCCTGGCCCACCAATGCCGCCAGCACGGCGGCGAATGCGGCCACCAGCAGCAGGTGATTGGAGATGAACTCGGGCAGGCGTTCGAGGAACACGGGCGATCCTGGGGCAATGCGGGGAGACTGCTGATTATCCGGGTCGATCCGCGCCGTGGCAAAGGCCGGAGGCCATGCAAGCCGCGGCCGGGGCGTTTGGGCCCTCCGCCGGATTCTCCCAAAGCGCGTGCGCAGCCGCGCGGGCGCGGCGCTAGCCCGCCTCGTCCGCCGCCAGCAGCGCGCGTGCCTGCGGCACGGCCTGCTCGAAGCCACTGGCATCGCCCGCGATCGCGGGGTGCGCCAGCACGCGCATCGATTCCAGCACCTCGCGCGGCTGGCGCTGCAGGCCGGACAGGATCACGCGGATGCCGAGCCGGTGGGCGCGGTCGAGGAACTGGCGCAGTGCCTGCGCGCCGGAGGCGTCCATCAGCGGCACCAGGCGCAGGCGCAGGATGAACACGCGCGGGGTCTCGAACAGCTGGTCGAGGACATCGTCGAGCCGGCTGGCCACGGCGAAGAACAGCGGGCCCGAGATCTGGAAGGCCTCGACCCCGGGCGGCAGCTGCTCGCGCTGGTCGGTGGCCGCGCCGCGCGCCGCGTCGTCGAGATCCTCATCGATCAGCTTCACGTGGTGCTCGATCTCGACCACGTTGGCCATGCGCTGCATGAAGAGGAACGCCGCCAGCACCACGCCGACCTCGATCGCGATCGTGAGGTCGAACAGCACGGTCAGGCCGAAGGTGAGCAGCAGCACGGCGCGGTCGCCGATCGGGCCGCCCATGAGGTGGCGGAAGTGCTGCAGCTCGGCCATGTTCCACGCCACCACCAGCAGCACCGCGGCCAGCACCGCCATCGGCACGTAGCGCATCAACGGCGCCAGCGCCAGCATGAACAGGAGCAGGAAGGCTGCGTGCAGGATGCCCGCGACCGGCGAGCGGGCGCCGGCGCGCACGTTGGTCGCGGTGCGCGCGATGGCACCGGTGGCGGGCAATCCGCCGTACAGCGCCGAGGCGACATTGGCCACGCCCTGCGCCACCAGCTCACCGTTGGAGCGATGGCGCCCGCCGATCATGCCGTCGGCCACCACCGCCGAGAGCAGCGATTCCACGCCGGCCAGGAAGGCGATGGTGAAGGCGCTGGGCAAAAGCTCCAGCGTGCGTTCGAGGGGAATGTGCGGAAAGTCGAAGCGCGGCAGCGTGGCGGGGATGTCGCCGAAGCGCGTGCCGATGGTCTCGACCGGCAGGGCCAGCGCGACTGCCGCCAGCGTGGTGACTACTACCGCGACCAGGAACGACGGCGCGGTCGGCCGCAGGCGCCGCACGCCCACGATCAGCGCGATCCCCGCCAGCAGCAGCGCGAGCGCCCACGGATTCACGCTGTCGAGGTGGGCGAAGTACGCCTGCCAGCGCGCGGTGAAGTCGGCCGGCACGCGCTCGATGGCGAGGCCCAGCGCGTCCTTGATCTGGCTCGAGAAGATGCTCACCGCGATCCCGGCGGTGAAGCCGGTAACAACCGGTGCCGGCATGTACTTCATCAGCGTGCCCAGGCGCAGCACGCCGGCGGCGATCAGCATCAGGCCGGCCAGCAGGGTGCACAGGATCAAGCCGCCGTAGCCGAAGCGCTCGATCACGATGAATACCACCGGGATGAAAGCCGCGGTCGGACCGCCGATCTGGACCCGCGAACCGCCCAGGGCCGAGATCAGGAATCCGGCGATGATCGCGGTGTGCAACCCCTTCTCGGGCGTGGTGCCGCTGGCGATCGCCAGCGCCATCGCCAGCGGCAGGGCCACGATCGCGACGGTCAGGCCGGCCTGCAGGTCGTGGCGGAAGTCGTTCGCGCCGTAGCCGCGGCGCAGGACGCTATAGAGCTTGGGGACGAATAGATGCCAGGCGGCGACCGGCGCCCGCGGACGCAGCGCGCTCACCGTCCGCGCCGCAGGCTCAATTCACGGCGGACAGGTCGGGCGGCGGCGTCATCAGCCACCAGCGCCCGTCTTCCATGTCCCAGCGCCACACCAGCACCATGTTGATCGTGCTCACGGTCTGGGTCGACTGGTCGATGACCTCGATCTCGACCAGCTGGGTCGCATTGCCCCCCGCGGTGACCGAGGGCGGCTGCGGGAAATAGCGCGCGACGCGCAGCTCGCGCATGCGGGCCAGGTTCTCGGCGCTGGGCGGATTGGCCTTGAGCACCTCGGGATCCATGAACTGGGTCTGGGTCGCGAGCCCGTTCCAGCGCATGCCGGAGGAGAAATCGATCTGGGTCTGCTCGAAGGCGCGGGAATCGCCGTCTTCCGAAACGGCGCACGCGGCCAGTGACAACATGGCGCACAGGAGCAACAGGATTCGGATCATGGCGGCGGCTCCGGCGGGGGGATCAGGGATTGGACACGGCGACGTAGCGGGCGCTCTGGCGCGCGGCCACGCCGCCGCCCTCGGCTCCCGAGATCTCCGATTCTATCGACAGCCGGGCCTTGCCCTTGGCGCGCAGGGTGTCGAAGAAGATCGGCCAGGCATTGTCGGGCGCGTAGGCTTCGGCGATGAGCTGGTCCCACACCGGCGCCAGGTACATGGTGGAGGCGTCCTGCACGTAGACATCGGCATCGAGCCCGGCTTCGGCCAGCTTGAGGTTGATCAGGCCCCAACCGGCCAGGGTCAGCATGCTCGACATGCTGCCGCCGAAGGCGCAGCCCTTGTCGTTGACGTTGGGCGCCAGCGGCGCGTACAGCGCGAGGCGATAGCCGTCGTAGTCGCCCACGTGCAGGTCCATCGCGCGCGCCAGCGGGATGGTGTCACGCAGGTGGCGCTCGAGCAGGGCCTTGTCGAGGATGACGATCATCGGATGGGCCGCAGTGTGCCGGCACGGCCGCCGCGGCCGCAAGTGATGGGGCTGACGCCGGGACCGGGGCTGCGTAGCATCGCGTCCATGGTGAGCACTGTCCCGCCCCGGGTTCGCGCGCTCCGCGTGCTGGTCGCGCGGCCGGTCGGTCGCGGCGCCGCGATGCTGCGCGGCCTGCGCGCGGCCGGCTTCGATGCCGCCGGCCTGCCCACCGCGCGCATCGTGCCGGCGCCGGATCCGCGCGCAGCGCGCAAGGCCCTGGATGCCGCGCGCAACGCCGCGGCGATCGTGTACGGCAGTCCGAATGCGGTGCGCGCCGCCTATGCGCTGCAGCCACGATTGCGTGCCGGTCCCGCCACTGCGGTGCTCGGCATGGGCCCGGCAACGGTCAAGGCGCTGGCACGCCGCGGCTGCGCCGCGCAGGCGCCGGCGCGGCGCTACGACAGCGAGGGCCTGCTGGCCCATCCCGCCGTCGCCGCGCAGGCGGTGCGCGGACGGCGCGTGCTGTTGGTGGGCGCGCCGGGCGGGCGCGGCCTGGTCGCGAAGGCGCTGGCGCGACGCGGCGCGCAGGTGGTGGTGGCCGAGGTCTACGCACGCGTCCTGCCGCGCTGGGATCGCCGGCACCGCGCCGCGCTGGCCGCGCCGGGCGCATGCGTCCTGGTGGTCTCCAGCGTCGAGTCCGTGGCGGCGCTGTCGCGCCTCGCCGCACCGCAGGAGTGGGCGCGCTTGCGCGCGGCGCGCGCCATCGCCAGCAGCCCACGGGTGGCCGGCGCACTGCGCGCGGCCGGATTCCGGCGCATCCGTTGCGCCGCTTCGGCGCTGGCCGCCGACCTGGTGGCGGCCGTGGTCTCTACGGCGGGTTGACGCCTCCCACGCCTGGTTTCCGTTAGCATTCCAGTGTCCTCGCGCCCGCGCCCGCGCCCATGTCCGCAACCGAAGTGATCGAACCTGCCGTCCCCTCCAGGCGCCGGGCCTTGCCTGCGTTCGGCTTGCCCGTGTTTGTGCTGGTGGCGCTGCTGGCGCTGGCCTGGGGTGGCTGGCGCGGCTACCGGGTGGTGGTGGAGCGCGGCGAGGCCCTGGCCGGGCTCGCCGCCGCGCGCGCGAACGCCGAGCAGCGACTGCAGGCGGCCACCGTCGAGGTCGCCGCCATGCGCCGCGAGGTCGAGGGCTTCAGTCGTCGGCTGTCCGATACCGAAGCGGTGAACAAGTCGCTGCGCGAGGAGACTCTGGGCCTGGGACAGCGCGCGAACCTGATCGAGGATGCACTGGCGAGCCTGGCCGAACGCCGCATGTCGGGTTCGGTGGCGCTGCGCCTCAACGAAGCCGAGTTCCTGCTGCGGCTGGGGCAGGAGCGCCTCGCGCTCTTCGGCGATCCGGCGGCCACCGTGGCCGCGTTCCAGCTGGCGGATTCGGAGCTGGCCTCGATCGACGACCCGGCGCTCGCCGGCGTGCGGCAGACCATTGCCGCAGAACTCAAGGCGCTCAACGACGCCAGCGCCAGCCAGCCAGCCGCGCATCTTGCGGCGCTCGAACGACTGGCCGACGCGGTGCCGACGTTGCCGGCGCGTTCGACCCCGCAGCCTGCGGTCGCGGCCGACGCCGGCGCGCGCGGCTGGTGGGATCGCGCCCTGTCGGTGCTGGGACAGTTTGTGCGCGTGCGCCGGCTCGACCCGGGCGGCACGGCGCTGGCCAATCCGCTCAACGTGGTTGCGGCGCGCGAGGCGCTGGGCCTGGAACTGCTGCTGGCCAAGGCCGCGCTCGCGGTGGGCGACACGCCGCGCTACCGCGCCGCGCTCGCGGACGTGCGCATGCGCCTGGCCGAGACCTTTGATCCGCAGGCACCGGCAGTGGTCGAGGGCCTCGCGGCAATCGACGCTGCGCGCAGCGCCGCCGATGCGAATGCGGTCCCCGAGGTCGGCAAGGCAATCGCGGAACTGCGCAACCTGCGCGCCACCCGCGCGCTGGCCGAAATCTCGGCGCGCGCGCCGGTCGACATCGCGCCGGTCGAGGTCGGGCCCGTCGAGGTCGGGCCCGTCGACGCCGGCCCGGTGGAGAAGGACGACCGGTGAAGGCCTACCGCCTGCTGCTCGGGTTCTTCGCCCTCGCGCTCGCCGCCGCGGTGGTGGCCTGGCTGGTCGGGGCGGACCCGGGCTACGTCCTGATCCAGCGCGCGCCGTGGACGGTGGAGACCACGCTGGTGTTCGCGCTGGGTGCGGTAATCGCGACCTGGATGCTGCTCGCGCTGCTGCTGTGGCTGGTGCGCTGGCCGCTGCGCGCCATGCTGGGCCGCGCGCGCCGGCGCGGACGCATCCGCTTCGCGCGCGGCGCGCTGGCGCTGGCCGAGGGCCGCTGGGTGCGCGCGGAAAAACTCCTGCTGGGCTCGAGCCGCCTGCGCTCGGTCAAGCTGCCGGCCTTGATCGGCGCGTACCACGCCGCGCGGCTGCGCGGCGATGCACGCCGCCAGGGCGAGGTACTGGCGCGCCTGGGCGCCGAGCCCGAAGGCGCGCTGGCCGCGACGACCTTGCGCGCCGAGGCCGAACTCGAGGACGGCCGCGCCGGCACCGCGATCGAATTGCTCACGCCGCTCGACCACGCGCAGCGCCTGCCACCGGCCGCGGCGCGCACGCTGGCGCGCGCGCTGGCCCTGCGCGGCCGTGGGCGCGAAGCACTGCCCCTGCTGGAGAAGGTGCGCCAGGGCCTGGCCGCGCCGCGCGAGCAGCTCGACGCCTTCGAGGGCGACGTGCTGGCGCGCGCATTGGGCGCCGCCACCGACGCGATCAACCTGCGCTCGCTGTGGCAGGAACTCTCGCGCGCGCAACGACGCCTGCCCGGCGTGGGCGCGGCCTTCGCCCGGCGCGCCGCGGCGCTGGGCCTGTCCGACCTCGGCGACGAAGTGGAATCGGTGCTGCGCAAGGCCTGGGACGAGGATCTGTTGCTGGCCTGGGCCGCGTTGCCGGCCACCGATCGCGGGGCGCGCCTGCGCAGCGCGGAAGGCTGGCTGCGCGAGCATCCCGAGAGCGGCGGCCTGCTGCTCGCGCTGGGTCGGCTGTGCCGCGAGGACCAGCTCTGGGCCAAGTCGGAGGAATACCTGCAGCGCGCGCTGCAGACGCCGCGCGCTGCCGCAGCCTGGGAAGAGCTGGGCCGCACCTACCACGGACGCGGCGACCACGAACGCGCCAGCCGCGCCTACGCCAACGCACTGCTCGCCGCGCGCGCCGAAGCCACCGCATCGCTCACCGGCATCAGCGTGCGCGGCGACGTCTCGGCACCGCCCGCCGTGGCCGAGGAACGCAACGAGCACGGCGTGCCGCGGCTGCCGGAGCCGGCGCCGCGCTGAGCTTCGGGCCGGTCGAGGCCCATGCCCTGCAGGAGCGGCTTCAGCCGCGACCAGGCCTATCGCGCGACTCAGCGATCGAGCAGCTCGCGCTCCGACACGTTGCCGTCGATGAACACCACGAGCTGCAACCGCCGGTTGCTGCCGGGATCGTAGATCCACTCGTCGCGGCGCGCCTCGCGCTCGCGTGCGCGGCCGCTGTCGTCGCGCAGCGTGACCAGGCCGTAGCGCCGGCTCTTGCTTGCAGGCAAACCGCAACGCGCCACCACCTCGCCGATCGACAGGCCGCGATCGAGGGTGTCGTAATTGCAGCGCCCGCCGATCTTCGACACGCCGTAGCCCAGCGTATCGTCGCGGACCAGTCGCCCGTCGACGAACAAGAGCCGGTGCAGCAGGCGATCGGGCCCGAAGTTGTAGTACCAGGCCTCGAACTGGCGCTCGACCCGGCGTTCGATCGCGCTGTTCTCGCCCACCACCAGCCACTCGCTGAAAGTCTCGATCCAGTACGGTTCGCCGCAGCGCCGCTCGACCTGCACGGCATGGTCGCCGGTGTCGACCAGGCGGCCGTTGCAGCGCAGGGCATGCGCTGGCGCGGATGTCCCCAGGGTGGCGAGCAGCACGAGCGCTTGCAGGACCTTGGCGCAATGGCGGACTGCGGTCATCGAAGGCCGGTCGTCGGATGCGGGAAACGTGATTGGAACGGCCATCGGGACCCAGGGTTCCGCGTCAACCGCTGCGCAGGCCGGCGCGCGAGGCCAGGATCGCGGCCAGCACCTCGGGCGCGTAGTCGAAGGAATCGTAATACAGGCGCTGTTCCGGCAGGCCCGCGGCGACGAAGGCGTGGCGCGCGGCGTCGATCATCGCCGGTGGCCCGCTCATGTAGGTGTCGAATTCGGACAGGTCGGGAAAATCGGTGGTGACCACGTCGTGGACGAAGCCGGTGCGGTGGCGCCCGGCCTCCGCGCCCGCGGGCTCGCTCAGCACCGAGGTGAAATACAGCGCCGGATGGCGCGCGGTCCATTGCGCGGGCAGCGCTGGCAGGTAGAGGTCGCGTTCGCTGCGCACGCCCCAGTAGAAGTGCAGCGGCCGGGTCGAGCCGAGGTGGAGGAAATGCTCGACGATGGCCTTGAGCGGCGCGAAGCCGGTACCGCCAGCGACCAGCAGCAGGGCGCGCTCGGAATCCTCGCGTGGCACGAAGGTACCGAGCGGGCCCTCGACCCGCAGCACCGCGCCCTCGGCCAGCCCATGGAACACGTGCTCGGTGAAGCCGCCGCCGCTGACATGGCGCACATGCAACTCGACCTGCTCGGCCGACTCCGGCGCGTTGGCGATGGAAAAGGCGCGACGCCGACCGCCCTCGAGCAGCACGTCGAGGTACTGGCCCGCGAGCCAGCGCAAGCGCACGCCCTTGGGCGCCCGTAGCACCAGGCGCATCACGTCGGGCGCCAGCAGCGTGCGCTCGACCAGCTTGAGCGACAGCATGCGCGGTGGCAATTCCGCCACCGAGGGCACCTCGCGCGCGACCACGACCAGGTCCGTGCACGGCACCGCCTGGCACAGCAGGACCTGGTGCTGCGCACGCTCCTCGCGGCTGAGCGCCGTGGGTGGCTGGCCCGGGTAATCGCACTGGCCCGACACCAGCGTGGCCTTGCAACTGCCGCAGCGGCCGGAACGGCAGCTGTAGGGCAAGGCCAGGCCGGCCCGTTGCGCCGCCGCGAGCACGCTTTCGCCAGGCTCGACCACGAAGCTCTTGCCGCTGCCTTCGAGGGTGACGCGATGGCCCATGCGGCGATTGTCCACGACGCGGCCCCGGGTGCACAGGCGCGGCCGGCGTCGCTGGCCGCGACGCACGCCTACAATGCCGCTTTGGCCGTGAAGGAAGCCGCATGTCGATCTGGAAGAAGCCCGCCACCCTCGAGGCGCTCAACGCGAACAGCGCGGGCACGCTCAACGAGGCCCTGGGCATCCGCCTGACCGAGCTCGGCGACGATTACCTGCGCGGCACCATGCCGGTGGACCAGCGTACGAAACAGCCCTACGGCCTGCTGCATGGCGGCGCCTCGGTGGCACTGGCCGAGACCCTGGGCAGCCTCGCCGCATACCTCGCCGCGCCCGCCGATGGCGGCCGCACCGTGGGCATCGAGATCAATGCCAACCATGTGCGCGCGGCGACCGAGGGCGAGGTCACCGGTACTGCGCGTCCCCTGCACCTGGGACGCAGCACGCAGGTATGGGAAGTCCGCATCGAGGATGCACAGGCGCGGCTGGTGTGTGTTTCGCGCATCACCCTGGCGGTGGTCGCGGGATGAGCCATCCCCGATCCGGGGCCGGGCCTTGAACGACCCGCACCCCTACGATGCGCTGACGCCCGACCGCGTGCTGGCCGCGGTCGATGCCGCGGGCCACGCCAGCGACGGCCGCCTGCTCGCGCTCAACAGCTACGAGAACCGGGTCTACCAGGTCGGGCTCGAGGGCGGTCGTTTCGTGGTGGTCAAGTTCTACCGCCCCGGGCGCTGGACCGATGCCGCGATCGCCGAGGAACACGCCTACACCGCGGAACTCGAGGCCGCCGAGTTGCCGGTGGTGGCGCCGCTCGCACATGAAGGCGAGACCCTGCTCGAGCATGCGGGCTTTCGCTACGCGATCTTCCCGCGCCGCGGCGGGCGCGCGCCGGAACTCGATGATCCCGAGGCGGCGGCGTGGATGGGGCGCACGCTGGGCCGCATGCACGCGATCGGCGCACGCGCGCCCTTCGTGCATCGCGGCGGGATCGACCTCGAATCGCACGTGCGCGCGCCGATGCGCCAGGTGCTGGAGGGGCCACTGCTGCCGGACGCCTGCGTGGCGCGCTATCGCGCCGCGATCGAGGCGGCGTTGCCGCCACTGGCCAGTGCCTGGGCGCAGGCGCAACCGCTGCAGCGCCTGCGCCTGCACGGCGATTGCCACGCCGGCAACGTGCTCTGGACCGAAACCGGCCCGCTGCTGGTGGACCTCGATGACGCGCGCAGCGGCCCGGCGATCCAGGACATCTGGATGCTGCTGACCGGCGCCGGCAGGCAACGCGACGCCCTGCTCGAGGGTTATGAGCAGTTCCGCGCCTTCGACCATGGCGAGTTGGCATTGATCGAGCCCCTGCGCCTGATGCGCCAGATCCACTACGCGGGGTGGCTCTCGAGCCGCTGGGAGGACCCGGCATTTCCCCTCGCCTTCCCCTGGGCCGCCGAGGCGCGCTGGTGGGATACCCACATCAACGACATTCGTGAAGGTGCCGAGGTCCTGTAGGAGCGCATCTCATGCGCGACCGGGGTCTATCGCATTCGTCCTCGCCCCTAGAGCCAACATTCGAACGCCGACGCGCAGGATGCAGCCCACGCTGGTGCCGCGCGTCGCGGCTATTCCGGCGCACCCGCTTGCGCGAGAATCCATGTCCACGATGAGCGCCCCCATCGCCACGCCCGAGGGCCGCGCCACGCGCGACTCGTGGCGCTTGCCGCGCTACGCCCTGCGCCTGCCCCTGCTTGCGCTGCACCTGCTGGTTTCGCTGCCGCTGACCCTGCTCGCGGTCGCGCTGCCGCACGCGCGCCGCAACCGCTCCGGCGGCGGGCGCTACGACCATCTCATGATCCGCTGGTGGTCGGGCACGCTGCTGCGCATTTTCGGAATCGCCGTGGTGCGCCGGGGCGAACCGGAACCCGGCGCCGTGTTGCTGGTGGCCAACCATCGCAGCTGGCTCGACATCGAGCTCATCCACAGCCAGCGCGCGGCCTGCTTCGTGGCCAAGAGCGAGATCGCGAGCTGGCCGGTGATCGGCTGGGTGGCGGGACGCGGCGGCACCATCTACCACCGGCGCGGCAGCACCGAATCGCTGGCCGCGGTCGCGCAGGTGATGGTCGAAAGACTGCGCGAGGGGCTCGCGGTCGCGGTGTTTCCCGAGGGCGGCATCCGCCCGGGCGATCGCGTGCACACCTTCCATGCACGCATCTTCCAGCCGGCGATCGACGCCGGGGTCGCCGCGCAGCCGGTCGCGCTGCGTTTCCTGCGCGATGGTGTTCCGACCACGGCGCTGGCCCAGGGCGCGGGCGAGAGCTTCTTCGCCAGTTTCTGGCGCCTGCTGGGCGAGCCGCGCAGCGTGGCCGAGGTGAGTTTCCTCGAACCGGTGCGCCACGACGGCAGCGGTCGCCGGCGCCTGGCCGAGGCTTGCCGCGCGCAGATCGCGGCCGCATTGGGCCAGTCCGAGCCGGCGCGCGGCGCGGTCGAGCCGCCGATCGACGATCTCGACCCGATCGCGAGCGCCGATGCGTCCGACTGACTTCCGCCCGCGCGGGCTGCTGCGCAACCCGCACGTGCAGTCGGTGCTGGCCTCGAGCAGCCTGCGCCGGCTGCGCTTCCGCGACCACCATCGCATGCTCGAGCGCGCCTCGGTCGAGCACATCCTCGACTGCGGCGATGGCGTGCGCCTGCAGGGCTTCCACGCGCGCCAGGCCATTCGTGCGCAGGCGCGAGGGCTGTTGGTGCTGCTGCACGGCTGGGAAGGCAGCGCGCAATCGAGCTACGTGCTCAACGTGGGCGCGCGCCTGCTGCGGGAAGGTTGGGACGTCTTCCGGCTCAACTTCCGCGACCACGGTGGTTCGCACCACCTCAATCGCGAGATGTTCCATTCCTGCCGCATCGCCGAGGTGGTGGGCGCGGTGGGCGAGATCGGACGGCGCTTCGCCGAACGGCCACTGGCGATCGCGGGCTTCTCGCTGGGCGGGAACTTCGCCCTGCGCGTGGGGCTGCGCGCGCCGGACGCGGGCATCGCGATCTCGAAGGTCATCGCGGTGTGCCCGGCGATCCATCCACCGAGCGTGCTCGACGCAATGGAACGGGCGCCGTGGTTCTACAACGCCTACTTCATGCGCAAGTGGCGCTTTTCGCTCAAGCGCAAGCGATCGCTGTTCCCGGGCGAGTACTCATTCGACGAGACCGTGCTCGGCCAGGACATGCGTGCGCTCACCGCCGAGATGATCACGCGCTACACCGAGTTCTCGACCCTGGAAGAGTACCTCGACGGCTACTCGATCCGCGGCGACCGGCTCGCGGCGCTTGCGGTGCCGGCCTCGATCCTCACGGCCAAGGACGACCCGATCATCCCGGTGCAGGATTTCGAGTCGCTGTCGCTGCCGGCCAACGTGCAGCTCGACATCGCGCCGCACGGCGGGCATTGCGGCTTCATCCGCGACTGGTCGCTCAAGAGCTACGCCGAGGATTACCTGGTCGCGCATTTGCCCTCGGATTGAGGGCGCATCGCCTGGCTGTCAGGCCCATCGCGCGCAGAGCGCGCTCCTACAGAGCCGGCCTTGTAGGAGCGCGCTCTGCGCGCGATGGGCTACAGAG
>Ga0209254_10004811_pt1 | contig 12397 bp, 12 predicted proteins | sample FrelakmetDIP11DI_FD_187148 | JGI IMG/M metagenome (GOLD analysis project Ga0209254, IMG submission 187148) | Freshwater lake sediment microbial communities from the University of Notre Dame, USA, for methane emissions studies - DIP11 DI (SPAdes)... | ecosystem: Environmental > Aquatic >...
GTCTTCCTCGGCGTCCGCGCGGCGCGCATCGCGCCGCTGCGCGAGCTGATCCGCAAGGCCTTCGAGGCCACGATGCGCATCACCTCGATGGTCGTGTTCATCCTCATCGGCTCGACCTGCTTCTCGGTGGTCTTCCAGGGCGTGAACGGCGGGCCGTGGCTCGAGCACTGGCTCACCAGCCTTCCCGGCGGCGTGTGGGGGTTCCTCGTCTTCGTGAACCTCTTCGTGTTCTTCCTGGCGTTCTTCCTGGACTTCTTCGAGATCGTGTTCATCATCGTGCCGCTCCTCGCGCCCGTGGCGAAGGTCGTCCTCGCGCCGGTGGTGGGCGAGGACGCGGCGCTCGTGTGGTTCGGCGTGATGCTGTGCGTGAACCTGCAGACCTCGTTCATGCACCCGCCCTTCGGGTTCGCGCTCTTCTACCTGCGCGGGGTGGCGCCGAAGGAGGTGAAGAGCGCGGACATCTACTGGGGCGCCCTGCCCTTCGTCGCGCTCCAGCTTCTGCTCGTCGCGCTCGTGATCGCGTTCCCGAAACAGGTGACGTACTTCCTGGACGACGAACGCAAGGCCGATCCCGGCGCCGTGGGGATCGAGATCCCGGCCGAGGAGCCCCGGCCGGCGAGTTCCGACGAGGATCTGCAGAAGCTCCTCGAACGGAAGTAGCGCAGCCCCGAAACCCGTTCCGGGTTTCCCCTATTTCTTCGCAGCGGGGTTCGCGGGCGCGGCCTTGCGGCCGGTCACCATGAAGTTGTCGAACGAGCTCTCGGCCACGCGGAACCACAGCAGCTGGTCCTCGAGGAACCGGTTCATGTGCTCGAGCACCTTCCTGAAGCGCGCGTTCTTCGCCGAGATCTCCGCGAAGAGCTCCTGCGTCGCCTGGTAGCCCGCCTCCATCACCGGCTTCGGGAAGGCGCGCAGCTGCGCGCCGGCGGCGGCGAGGCGGCGCAAGGCCTGGGGATTGCCCGCGTCGTAGCGGGCCAGCATGAGCGTGTTGGACTCGTGCGCGGCGGCCTCGAAGATCGCCTGGAACTCCTTCGGCAGGCCCTCCCACGCCTTGGTGTTGACGATGAGCGCGAGCGCCGCGCCGCCTTCCCACCAGCCGGGGTAGTAGTAGTACTTCGCCACCTTGGCGAGGCCGAGCTTCTCGTCGTCGTACGGGCCCACGAACTCGGCCCCGTCGATCGTGCCCTTCTCGAGCGCGGAGTAGACGTCGCCGGCGGCGAGTTGCTGCGGAACGACGCCCAGCTTCGCGAGCACCTCGCCCGCCATGCCGGCCGTGCGCAGCTTGAGGCCCTTGAGGTCCGCGACCGACTTGATCTCCTTGCGGTACCAGCCGCCCATCTGCGCGCCGGTGTTGCCGCACAGGAAGGCGCGGAACCCGAAGTCCCGGTAGAACTCGTTCATCAGCGCCTCGCCCCCGCCGGCGTACCACCACGCGTTGATCTGACGGGCGTTCAGGCCGAAGGGCACCGCCGTGCCGAAGGCGAAGGTCGGGTCCTTGCCCACGAAGTAGTAGGGCGCGGTATGGCCGCACTGCACGGTGGCGTTCTGGACCGCGTCGGCCACCTGCAGGCCGGGCACGATCTCGCCCGCGGCGAACACCTGGATCTGGAACTTGCCGCCCGTCGCGACCGCGACCCGCTTCGAGAAGGAGTCCGCAGCGCCGTGCAGCGTGTCGAGGCTCTTCGGGAAACTGGAGGCGAGGCGCCACTTCACCTCGCCCGTCGTGCCTTGCGCGAGGGCCGGCGCGGAGCCGGCGGCCAGGATGCCGGCAAGGCCCGTGCCCGCCGAGTTCAGGAATTTCCTGCGCTTCATGCGTCGCTCCTTCCGAAACGAAAGGGACTAGTGCCCGGCGACCGTCATGCGCTCGACGAGGATCGAGCCCGTCGAACGCGAGCCGCGCACGAGCACGTCCCGGCCCACGGCCACGATGCCGCGGTACATCGCGAGCAGGTTGCCGGCGATGGTGACCTCCTCGACGGGAAAGCGGATCTCGCCGTCCTCGACCCAGAAGCCGGCGGCGCCGCGGGAGTAGTCGCCCGTGACCGGGTTCACGCCCTGCCCCATCATCTCGGTGACCAGGAGGCCGCGGCCGAGCCGGCGCACGAGCGCGGCGAAATCCTCGTCGCCGGGCCGAAGCGCGAGGTTGTGGCACCCGCCGGCGTTGCCCGTGGTGGGAAGCCCCAGCTTGCGTGCCGAATAGCTCGACAGGAAATAGCCGGTGAGCACGCCGTCCTTCACGACGTCGCGCGCGGAAGTGGCGACGCCCTCGGCATCGAACCAGCCGCTTGCCATGCCGCCGGGCGTGTGCGGATCCTCGTGCAGGTTGACGAGCGGCGAGAAGATCTCCTTGCCGGCCGCGTCGATGAGGAACGAGGAGCGCCGGTAGAGGTTCGACCCGCTCGCGGCCGAGACGAGGTGGCCCAGGAGCGAACCGGCCACGGGCGCCTCGAACAGCACGGGAACCTCGGTGGTGGGGACCCGCTTCGCGCCCAGGCGCGCGATGGCGCGCTCGCCCGCGCGGCGGCCCACGCGCTCGGCCGTGTCGAGGCGGGCCGGATCCCGCTCCGACGTGTACCAGGAGTCGCGCTGCATCGCATCGCCCTCCACCGCGATCACGCCGCAACCGATGCTCGATCGCGACCCCGGGTAGCCGCCCAGGAACCCGCGCGAGCTGGCGAAAACGAAATCGGAGTCCCACGAGGACACGGTCGCCCCCTCGGAGTTGGAGATGCGGCGGTCGACAGCGCGCGCCGCCGCTTCCGTCGCGCGCGCGAGCTCGATGGCGGGCTCCACGCCGAGGTTCCATGGATGCCAGAGGTCCAGGTCCGGCGCCGGCCCGCGGTACAGGCGATCATCGTCGGGCAGGCCCGCCGCCGGATCGGGCGCCGTGTGCCGCGCGATGGCGCAGGCCGCGTCCACCGCCTGCGCGATCGCGGCATCGGAGACGTCGGAAGTGCTCGCGTTGCCGCGGCGCTGCCCGAAGTAGACGGTGACCGCGAGGCCCTTGTCGCGGTTGTACTCGACCGTCTCGACCTCGCCCAGCCGCACGGTGACCGACTGGCCGACAGCGGCCGACGTCTCGACCTCCGCATCGCTCGCCCCCCGCTCGCGGGCGATCTCGAGGGCGCGAAGGCAGGCGGCCTCGAGCGCGGGACGGTCGAGCGGGAGCGAGGCGGCGGGATTCGTTTCGGACATGGCGGGGGGGATCGAAGGGCGGCCACCGCGAGGGAGCCAAAACCACTACACTCTGCCGGGCGCGCGAGCGGCCGCGTGGGAGTGCGCGGAAACGGACGGTTTTCAAGGCGATGGAAGACGCGAATCTTATCAGCAAAACGCAGCGCAAACGGCAGAGCCACGACCTGCAGGCCGTCGGCATCGCGCTCACCCGGCTGCGGGCCGACCAGCTCGCGAAAGTCGAACTGCCCGAACGGCTGCGCGAGGCGATCGAGGCCGCGCGCTCCATCACCAAGCACGAGGCCCTGCGGCGCCAGATGCAGTTCATCGGCAAGCTCATGCGCCACATCGACGCGGCCCCCCTCGTCGCGCAGCTCGAGGCATTCAAGGCCCCGTCCACGCGCGAGACCGCCCGCTTCCACCGGGCCGAAAAGTGGCGCGAGGCGATGCTCGCCGAAGCCGACGGCGTCGAGCGCTTCGTCGCCGAGTACCCGGCGGCCGACCCCGCGAAGCTGCGCCGTCTCGCAGCGGAGGCCAGGGCGGAGCGCGAGGCCGAGCGCTCGCCCAGGCGCTACCGCGAGCTCTTCCACCTGGTGAACGCGATCCTGCAGAACGACTCCGGGACGAAGCCATGAGCGCGCACGACCCCGCGCGCATCGGCCTCGTCGCCACGAGCGATCGCGCCTCGCAGGGCGTCTACCGCGACGAAGGCATTCCCGCGCTCGAGCAGTGGCTCGCCGGCGCGCTCCTGAACCCCCTCGCCTTCGAACGCCGGCTCATCCCCGACGAGCGCCCCGTCATCGAGGCCACGCTGCGCGAGCTGGTCGACGACGCGAAGTGCGACCTGGTGATCACCACCGGCGGCACCGGTCCCGCCCCGCGCGACGTGACGCCCGAGGCCACGCTCGCAGTGGGCGATCGCGAGATGCCCGGCTTCGGCGAGCAGATGCGCCGCATCGGCCTCGCGTTCGTGCCCACCGCGATCCTCTCGCGGCAGGTGGCCGTGATCCGCGGCAAGGCGCTCGTCCTCAACCTGCCGGGCCAGCCCAAGTCCATCCGCGAGACGCTCGAGGGCCTGAAGGACGAGACCGGCAAGCCCGTGGTGCCCGGCATCTTCGCCGCGGTGCCCTACTGCATCGACCTCATCGGCGGCCCCTACCTCGAGACGCGCGAGGACGTGGTGAAGGCCTTCCGACCGAAGAACGCGATCCGACAACCGAAAGCCTGAGCATGGAAGACCTGCAGCGCATCGAACTCGCCACCGGCCCCGAGCCCTCCGCGACCGTCATCTGGCTGCACGGCCTGGGCGCCGACGGCTGGGACTTCGTGCCCATCGTGCGCGAGCTGGACCTTCCGGAGGATCTCGGGGTGCGATTCGTGTTTCCGCACGCGCCCGAGCGTCCCGTGACGATCAACAACGGCTACCGCATGCGCGCCTGGTACGACATCGCCATGTCCGACATCGGGCGGTTGCCGGACGAGCGCGGCATCCGCGAGTCCCAGGCGAGCCTCGAGGGGCTCATCGAGCAGGAGCGATCGCGCGGCATCGCCGCGGACCGGATCGTGCTCGCGGGCTTCTCGCAGGGCGGCGCCATCGCCTTGCACACGGGCCTGCGGCATGGCGAACGGCTCGCGGGCATCCTCGCGCTCTCGACCTACCTGCCCCTTGCCGAGAAGCTGCCCCTCGAGGCCTCGGACGCCAACGCGGCGGTGCCGGTCTTCATGGCCCACGGCACCGAGGATCCGGTGATCCCCCTGTCGCTGGCCGAATCCTCCCGCGCGGCCCTGGAGGCCCACGGCATCGTCCCGGAATGGCACGCCTACCCGATGCCGCACTCCGTCTGCGCGGAGGAAGTGACGGCCATCGGGCAGTGGCTGGCGCGTTGCCTCGGCAACCGGATCGTGCTGGCGGGGGCGTAAAGCTTTTGTAAGCCCCGGGCCTTATAATTCCCGTCCAGGATCCGACCGGGTCCTGCCTGCCCTTGGAGCCAGCCCCTTGATCACTGCGACCTTTCGCCGAACTGCACTGCCCTTCCTCGCCGTCGCCGCACTCGTCCTGGGCGGCTGCACCGGCGCCGGTTATTCCCGTGGCCTCTTCCAGGGCTTCGTCGTCAGCAAGACCGAGGCCGAGATCATCGACCAGATGGGCAAGCCCGCGGAAATCGATCGCAGCAAGCCCGAGGCGCCGGTCATCGTCTACAAGGAAAAGACCTTCGACGAGAACAACGGCAACCGCGTCGATCCCGAGACACTCATCTACCTGCGCAAGGACGACAAGACCGGCAAGGTCACCGCCTACGACCTGGGCTTCAGGGGCTAGTAAACCTCTGAGCAAGTTCCGAGGTTCCCCGGGCCGCCTGGCTCAGCGCTCTCGAGTCGACCCCTTCGCGGCGACCGACGCGAGCGCCTCGCGCCAGGGCGCCGGCAACGGCGCCGGCCGCCGGCTCTCCCGATCGACGTACACGTGCACGAAGTGCCCCTGTGCCGCCGCGCAGTCCCGGCCCTCGCCGAAGAGGGCGATCTCGTAGCGCACGCTCGAGTTGCCCACGTGGGCCACGCGCATCGCGGCGGTCACCGTCTCCGGATAGGTAAGCGATTCGAAGTAGTGGCAGCCCGTCTCGACCACCAGGCCGATGAGCGCGCCCTTGTCCACGTCGAGCAGGCCCCTCGCGATGAGCCAGGCGTTCACGATCGTGTCGAAGTACGAGTAGTAGACGACGTTGTTGACATGCCCGTAGGCGTCGTTGTCCATCCAGCGCGTGGTGACGGCCTGGCGGTGGGGATAGTCGGAAAGGGCGTGGGGCTGCGGCCTTGCCATCGTCAGGGTCCCGCGGGCGGGGCGTCCTTGTTCTGCGGGACGAAGAACTTCACCGTCCGCGCATAGGCGCCCGGCACCGGGCACATGGCGCCTCCGAGGAAGGCCTCGACTTCGTCGCGGCGCTTCATGGTGTCGTGGTAGCCCAGCGCGATCAGCTCCTGGCAGTAGCCCTGCTCGAAGAGCAGGTAGCTCGCGAGGTTCGCCCCGCCCCGGCGCATGGCGCCCACCGTGCGCAGCAGGAAGCGGATGGGGGCCGGAAGGCTGCGCACGTGCCGCAGCGCGATGACATCGAGCGGCTCCGACGGCGTCATCACCAGCACGTCCACGTGGTGCAGCGTGAGGCCCATCTCGCGCAGCTTCGCCGGCGGCACGGCGCTGATCGTGCGGTTGATGCGCTCCAGTCGCTCGATGTCGACCGCCAGGCTGTCCAGGAAGATCGAGTTCATCACGTGGCCGGCCACCTGGGCGAGGGTCGGGTACGTGTCGCCGCGCGTGCGGTCGGGCGCGTCGTTGCGGATCCTCGCCGTGCCCACCACGATCACGCGGTCCGCGCCCAGGTGCAGCGCGGGGCTCACCGGCGCGATCTGGCGCATCGAGCCGTCGCCGAAGAACTCGCGGTTGAGCTTCTGCGCGGGGAACATGAACGGGATCGCCGCGGAGGCCATGAGGTGCTCGACGCCGATGCGGGTGCGCAGGCCCACGCGCTGCGAGCGCTTCCAGCCGCCCAGGTGCGGCGCGCCCTCGAAGAAGCTGCAACTCTGCCCGGAGGTGTAGCCCGAGCAGGTGATGGCAAGCGCGTCGAGCGAGCCGCCGGCGATGTTCGTGGCGATGCGGTCGAACTCGAGCCTTCGCTCCAGGAGCGCGGCGAGCGGACGGTTGTCCAGGAGCGAGATGCGCTTGTCGCGAAGCCACGCGCCCAGGAACAGCCCGAAGAGCCAGCGCGAGCTGTTGGCGGCGACGCCCGCGAAGTCGGCGCGATAGACGTGGCGCGGCTCGAAGTTGCGCCAGACCTCGAGCAGGTTGTCGACGGCGTGCCCGAAGTCGTCGGCGTGGCACGCGAGCGCGCCCGCGTTGACCGCGCCGGCGGACGTGCCCGCGATGATGGGAAACGGATTGACGCGGGGATCGGGCAGCATCTCGCGCAGCGCCTGCAGGACGCCGACCTGGTAGGCCGCGCGGGCGCCGCCGCCCGCGAGCACCAGTGCCGTCTTGCCTGCCGCCACGTCCATCCGACTCGCCTCCCCGTTGCCGTGCGGCTATTTCGCGCCGCGCGTGGTCCCGCCCCGGGCAGCGCCCCTTGCCGCGACCGCCCCGCCGAGCATCTCCTCGGCATGCTTGCGCGTGGTCGGCGTGATCGTCGTCCCGCCGAGCATCCGGGCGATCTCCTCGACCCGGCCCCCGGCGTCCAGGGGCTCCACCGATGCGAGAGTACCCCGGGGGCCCGAGATTTTCGATACCCGCAGCTGGTGGCGCGCCCGCGAGGCCACCTGCGCGAGGTGCGTGACGCACAGCACCTGGTGGTGGCGCGCGAGCTCGGCGAGGAGCGTGCCGACGATCTCGGCCACGCGCCCGCCGATGCCCGAATCGACCTCGTCGAAGACCAGGGTCGGCACGCCGGCGCGCCCGCCCATGAGGACCTGGATGGCGAGCGCGAGGCGAGAGAGCTCCCCGCCCGAGGCGACCTTGCCCACGGGACCGAGGGGCTGGCCCGCGTGCGCCGCGACCTGGAACTCCACCGACTCGAGGCCGGCCCCCGTGGGCTCGGCCAGCGATTCGAGCGCCACCGCGAGCCGGCCGCCTTCCATGGCGAGGCCCTGCAGGCGGCGCGTCACCTCCTCCGCCAGGCGCTCGGCCGCGCCGCGGCGCGCCTTCGTGAGGCCCTTCGCGGCATCGCGGTAGGCCTGCTCGGATTCCCTTTCCCTGGCGACGAGGGCCTCGTGGCTCGCGTCCCCGCCCAGCGCCTCCAGCCGGGCGACGCGAACGTCCAGCGCATCGGCGAGGCGCGCGGGCTCGACCCGCAGGCGCCGCGCGGCGTCGTGCACGGCCCGGAGCCTGCGCTCGAGGGCGTCGAGGCGGGCGGGATCCGCCTCGATGCGCTGCAGGTACCGACGCAGGGCGTGCGTCGCCTCGCCCGTGTGGGCCAGCGCGCTCTCGGCATCCCTCGCCGCATCGGCGAGTGCCGGGTCGACGCCGGACGCCTCGGCGAGCCGGGACGAAGCGTGCGCGAGCAGCGTCGAGGCCGAGCCTTCCTGTTCGTCGAGGGCATCGAGCGCGGCGCGCGCGCCCGCGATGAGTTCCTGCGCGTGCGCCAGCCGGCGGTGCTCGGCCTGCTCGTCGACCCAGCCCTCGGGCGTGAAGCCGAGCGCATGGAGATCGCGGATCTCGTCGCGCAGCAGGGCGCGTTCGCGCTCGGCGCTCTCGGCCGCGGCCTCGCGCGCCACCCGTGCCGCGGCCGCGCGCCGCCATTCGCCGTGCAGGAGCGAAACGGCAGCCGCCGTCTCCTGGGCGCCCGCGAAGGCGTCGAGCAGGCGCCGCTGGTAATCGCGCTGGGTGAGCCACTGGTGCTCATGCTGCCCGTGGATGTCGACCAGGCGCTCGCCCAGCTCCCGCAGCTGCTGGGCCGTGACGGGCCGGCCGTTCACGAAGGCGCGCGAGCGGCCGGTGCGATCAACCGTGCGGCGCACCACGCAAGCGGAGGCGCCCTCATCGTCCAGTTCGGCGGCCGAGAGCCAGGCCCGTGCCGGCTCGAGCCTCGCGACATCGAACTCGGCGCTCACCTCCGCCCGCTCCGCGCCGGGCCGCACCACCGCCGAGTCCGCCCGCGCGCCCAGGGCGAGTCCGAGGGCATCGACGAGGATGGACTTGCCGGCGCCGGTCTCGCCGGTGAGCGCGGTGAAGCCCGACGCGAGCTCGATCTCGAGCGCGTCGACGATCACGAAGTCGCGCAGCAGGAGCGCCGTCAGCATCGCCCGGGCGCGCCCTTCAGGCGTTCCGCTCGTTCCAGCGCATCTTCGTGCGCAGCATCGAGAAGTAGCTGTAGCCCGGCGGGTGCAGGAGCACCGCCGGCTTGGCCGCCTCCGCGACGCCCACGACGTCGCCCGGCTCCAGCTCGAAGGAAGTCTGCACGTCGAAGTTGACGCAGGCGCCCTGCCCGCGCACGAGCACGATGTCGATGCGCTTGTCGCCGGGCAGCACGATGGGGCGGTTGGAGAGCGTGTGCGGGGAGATCGGCACGAGCGCGATGGCCGCCAGGCACGGGTGCAGCACGGGGCCCCCGGCCGATAGCGCGTAAGCCGTGGTGCCCGTGGGCGAGGCGGCGATGACGCCGTCGGCCCGCAGGCTGTAGATGAACTCGCCGTCCACGTGCACCGCGAACTCGATCATGCTGCCGGAACTGCCGCGGCTCACCACGACGTCGTTCATGGCGTGCGTCGCGAGGACCTCGCGCCCGCCGCGCGAGACGCGCGAGGCGAGCATGAGCCGCTCCTCGCGCTCGAAGTGGCCGCGCAGCACCGGCGAGAGCTGCTCGGCGACCTCGCCGGCCGGAATGTCGGTGAGGAACCCCAGGCGCCCCAGGTTCACGCCGATGAGCGGCACCCCGTGCGCCACCATGAGCCGCGCGCACGAGAGCAGCGTGCCGTCCCCCCCCACCACGACGGCGAGGTCGGCCCGCTCGGGCAGGCGCTCGAGATCCAGGGCCTCGTCCGGGGGCGTACGCGAGGCTTCGGCCGTGCGCGCGTCCATGAGGACCGTCGCGCCGTGCTCGCGAAGCACCGCCACCACCTGGTCGAGCTTTTCGGGGAGAACCGGGGCGTCGCTCTTGCCGACGACGGCCACGGTCTTGAAGACCGGAGTCATGGCCCCATTAGACCATAGGCCCCCGGCCGGATTGAAGGCGAATCAGCCGAAAGGCGGAGTGGGAATTTTTGTACAATGATCCGCATGCTGAACGAACGCGCGCAGTCCCTGCTGAAAATCCTCGTCGAGCGCTACATCGCCGACGGCCAGCCCGTGGGATCGCGCGTCCTCGCCCGCGCCTCGAGCCTGGAGCTCTCGCCGGCCACCATCCGCAACGTGATGGCCGACCTCGAGGACATGGGCTTCGTCTCGAGCCCGCACACCTCGGCCGGCCGCATCCCGACGCCCAAGGGCTATCGCTTCTTCGTGGACACGCTCCTCACCGTCCGGCCGCTGGAGGACGTCGAGCGCGCGCAGATCGAGGACACCCTCATGCCCGACGACCCCCACCGCGTGGTGGCGGCCGCCTCGCAGGTGCTCGCCGAGCTCACGCACTTCGCCGGGGTGGTCATCGCGCCGCGACGGCACTCCGCCCTTCGCCATGTCGAGTTCATCCACCTGTCCGAGCGCCGGGTCCTGCTCATCATCGTGGCGATCGACGGCGAGGTGCAGAACCGGGTGCTCGTCACGGACCGCGCCTACAACGCGGCGCAGCTCCAGGAGGCCGCACAGGCCATCAACCAGCACTACGCCGGCCTGGACTTCGGCGCGATCACGAGCCGCGTCCGCAACGAGCTGCTCGACCTGCACCGCGACATCTCCGGGCTCATGCAGGCCGCCATGGACACCGGCGGCGAGGCGCTGCGCCAGCCGGCGGACGGCGTCGTGCTGACCGGCGAGAGGAACCTCATCGAGTACGAGGACCTCGCCTCCGACCGCACGCGGCTTCGCAAGCTCTTCGACCTCTTCGAGCGCAAGGCGCAGCTGCTCAAGCTGCTGGACGACAGCGATCGCGCCGACGGCGTGAAGATCTTCATCGGCGGGGACTCGCAGCTGGTCCCCCTCGACGAGTGCTCCATCGTGACCGCGCCCTACGAGGTCGACGGCCGGGTGGTCGGCACCGTGGGCGTGATCGGCCCCACGCGCATGGCCTACGAGCGCGTGATCCCCATCGTGGACATCACGGCAAGGCTCGTCTCCTCGGCGCTCTCGCAGCACTAGCCCCTATGGCAATACTCCCCGAACCGCCGTACGCGCACGGCTCGCCCTCGCGCGTGGGCGTCCTGCTCGTGAATCTCGGCACGCCGGACGAGCCCACGGCTTCCGCCGTGCGCCGCTACCTCGCCGAGTTCCTCTGGGACCCCCGCGTGGTCGAGATCCCGCGGCCGGTCTGGTGGCTCATCCTGCACGGCATCATCCTGCGCGTGCGCCCCGGCAAGAGCGCGGCCAAGTACCAGTCGATCTGGACGAAGGAGGGCTCGCCGCTGCGCGTCTACCTGGAGCGCCAGGTGCAGCTGCTGCGGGGCTACCTCGGCGAGCGCGTGAAGAGCCCGATCTCGGTGGCGGGAGCCTGCCGCTACGGCAACCCGGGCATCGAGGCCGGCCTCGCGAAGCTGCGCGCCGAAGGCTGCGACCGGGTGCTGGTGCTGCCGCTGTATCCGCAGTACGCCGCGAGCACCACGGCCTCGACGATGGACGCGCTGGGCGCCGCGCTCGCCAAGCTGCGCAACGTGCCCGCGATCCGGTTCGTGAAGCACTTTCACGACCACCCTGCCTACGTGAAGTCCGTCGCGAAGGCCGTGAACGACTACTGGATGAAGCACGGCCGCCCGGACCGGCTGGTGATGAGCTTCCACGGCCTGCCGCGCTTCAGCCTCGACAAGGGCGATCCGTACCACTGCGAATGCCTCAAGACCGGACGACTCGTCGCCGAGGAACTGGGCTGGGCGGACGAGCGGACCGTCGTCACCTTCCAGTCGCGCTTCGGCAGGGCCGAATGGCTCAAGCCCTACACGGCGGACACGCTTGCGGCGCTGGGCGCGAAGGGCACCGGGCGCGTCGACGTCATCTGCCCGGGGTTCGCGGCGGACTGCCTCGAGACGCTCGAGGAGATCGCGATGGAGGCCCGCGAGACGTTCCTGCACGCGGGCGGCAAGGAGTACCGCTACATTCCGACGACCAACGACAATCCGGCCTTCATGACGGCGCTCACGGTCGTCGCGCTCGAGAACCTGCAGGGCTGGGTGTCGGCGGATTGGGATGCCGCGGCGGCGCAGTCGGCCGGCCAGGAATCGGCGGCCCGCGCGAAGGCGCTGGGCGCCTCCCGCTAACCCCCCTCGAAAGGAAACCCATGGGCTCGCTGCTGTTGCGGTGGTTCCTCAGCGCACTCGCGCTGCTCGCCGTTGCCTACCTGTATCCGGGCGTTCGCGTCGAAGGCTTCTTCGCCGCCGCCGTGGCCGCGCTCGTGCTGGGCCTCGTGAACGCGATCGTCCGTCCGATCCTCGTTATCCTCACGCTGCCGGTCACGATCCTCACGCTGGGCCTCTTCCTCTTCGTGGTGAACGCGCTGATGCTCTGGCTGGTGGCCGAAGTGGTGAAGGGATTCGCGGTGGACGGCTTCGTCGCGGCGCTCATCGGATCCGTGCTCTACAGCCTCATCACCCTCCT
>Ga0209254_10004812_pt1 | contig 12394 bp, 6 predicted proteins | sample FrelakmetDIP11DI_FD_187148 | JGI IMG/M metagenome (GOLD analysis project Ga0209254, IMG submission 187148) | Freshwater lake sediment microbial communities from the University of Notre Dame, USA, for methane emissions studies - DIP11 DI (SPAdes)... | ecosystem: Environmental > Aquatic >...
GGATGCGCAGGTTCAGGCTCAAGAGCTTCCCAGCCCCGTCCCGGGCCAGGCGTTCTTCGGAAAAACAGAGGGTTAGCGGTTTTGTTTCTTGTGAGGTGCGCGCTGCGAGGGTTGACGGAAAACTGCAGCGGCATTCAGTCTGGAGACGATGACAGTAAGCGAGCGCTCATGACGTGGATGCTTCCCGAATGGTCCGGTCCTCCATGGTGGTCAACGCCTTGACGCGAGACTCGAAGCAATGACTCTGCAAGACGTTTGAGCGATGTTTGTGTAAGGAGGCTACAAATGGCTGACATCGAGGTTCGTCCTGTTGTTGGAGCACCTGCCAAGAAGATCGACCTTCCCGTGGATGTTTCGGAAGAAACGGAAATCAACGGCTATGTATTCTCCAAGAAGCTGCTGAAAGCAGCGAAGCTCGAGAGACTTGACCTCCCTAAAGCGATTGCCCAAGGCAAAACCCGGTTCCAGTTTGCGAGCTTGGCTAAACAGATTGCCTCGGATAGCGACGGCGGTCCCACTGTAGGCGATAACTCCATTCAGATCCGAATTGACGCGGCTGATCCCAACGCGGGCAGCGGCGCCGATTACATTTGGATGTACTTTGGCCGCGACCGCAGAATCAAGCTATGGGGGCTGGAGCACGAAAGGTTCCCGAAGGGGGCCACGCTCAGCTGGGACCTTAACGGCGAAATCGACTATTTAGAGACCATTCCGACCGACGCATGGGACGAGATTTCGCTGGTGACAGACTCGGGCGACGGGATGAAGATCGATCGCATCGTCCTCGAGCACAGCAGCGTAACCATTCTCGATTGGGCGGTAAACGACTGGCTCGACGCCTCGACGCTGGAGCGACACAGCCGGATTGGGCTGGCGGCCTCGATGCTGGCGACGAAGTTTGGACAAATCGGCAATCGATGGAAGCCGCAGGTGCACTGGGCGGCACGCGAGCTGGGCAAAACCGATGGCCGGAAGTACGGGACCACCAGTCAATGGTGTAGCGAATTCGCCTCGTGGTGTTTGCGTAAGGGGCTGTGGGGCACGCCCGCAGGCAACATCGGTTCCGAGGACATGGAGGACTACTTTGCGGACCGGGGGCGGAAGTACACCCGGGGGCAGATTCTGAACAAGGCATACACGCTTTTCGAGGGCGACTACCTGCGCTTCGAGTGGTCCGATGGCGGCCACCACAGCGGCCTGTTCCTCTACTACGTTGACGACGCCAACAATCCCACCGAGGAAACCAGACTCCGGACCATCGAAGGCAACACCGGGGCCCGCGTCGCGGTAAAGACGCGCACGCTTCATGACGTTATCTCGGTGGGCAATACGCGCTAGCCCTCCAATAGCGGGGTGCGCCTGCGACTGCCCCCCGCGTCGAATCAGTAGACGAAATACAGTCGGCAGCCCAGCCCTGTGGATTGATCCCGGGGCATCGGCTGCTCGATGTGGTCTATCCCGACGCCGAACTCGTTCGCCTGGTGCTCGATAACCTCAACACCCATCGGCCGGCGGCGCTGTATGAAACCTTCTCGCCTAGCAAGTCCGTCGCCTGCTCAGGCGGCTGGAATCTCATTACACGCCCACGGCACTTGGCTGAACATGGCCGACATCGAGTTCCCCGTCATCCATAGGCTGTGCACCAACCGCCGCACCTCGGATGTGAATACGCTGAAGCGTGAACTGACGGCCTTCGGCTCTATGCATCTGACTATGTACTAGTCTATCCAAGCGGAAGCGCTGTTTCCGGATCTCGGTCGAGCCACTTCATCCAGCATGTCGAAGATCTTTATTAGCCACTCGAGCGCAGACAATGCTGCAGCCCTCGCGCTTGCGCAGTGGCTTGCTGCATCTGGCTGGGCCGACTATTTCCTGGATCTGAGTCCCTCGCGCGGACTCGCGCCCGGCGAGAAATGGCAAGAGGCCCTAAAGGCCGCTGCCGACCGCTGCGAGGCCGTGATTTGCCTGATCTCGCCCGCGTGGCGCTCATCGGATTGGTGTGATCGTGAGTTCTATGTGGCGAAACTCCTCGGGAAGCGGATCTTCGCAGTCCTCATCGAGCCGACGCCATTAGACGACCTGCCACGCGACATGATGTCCGAGTGGCAGCTCTGTGATCTCGTTTTGGGCGAAGCGCGCGAAACGCTTCGTGTTGCGCAGGATCCCCTCGTCCCTGAGACGGACGTCTCGTTCGCAGCTGACGGACTGTCGCGCCTTCGTCACGGTCTTCAAAAGGCCGGCCTCGATCCGGGGACCTTTCCTTGGCCGCCAAAGTACGATCCCGAGCGTGCCCCTTACCGCGGGCTGCGCGCGCTCGAGCCCGAGGACGCCGCCGTCTTCTTCGGCCGCGAGGCGTGCATCGTTCGAGCGCTGAACGAGCTGCGGAAACGTCGTGACCGCGGCACCGAACGGCTCTTCGTCATTCTCGGCGCCTCCGGGTCCGGAAAGTCCTCGTTTCTTCGTGCCGGGCTCTGGCCTAGACTTGCCCGGGACGATTGGAATTTTCTTCCCCTCCCCGTGCTGCGCCCCGAGCGCGCGCCGCTATCTGGGGTGAGCGGCCTGGCTGCGTGCGTCGAGTCGGCGTTCCGGGAACGGAAGTCTCCCAAGACCCGGGCATCCATCACCCAGCTGCTGCAAAGGGAAGACGGGCTGATCGCACTCCTGACCGAGCTGCAGCACTTGGCGATCGCGCCGGCCGACACCAGAGGCGAGTCCACCCTTCCCACGGTCGTCATTTCTATCGATCAGGGGGAGGAGCTATTCGTGAGCGACGGGCGTCACGAAGCGGAGCTCGTTCTAAGCGCGGTTGCTTCCGCGCTGAATCAAGCGACGCATGCCGAAGGCTCCGGCGCACCGATGCGACCCCCGATTGTGATCATTGCCATCCGCTCGGACTCCTACGAGCTGCTGCAGACGGAGAAGAGGCTTTCCGGACTTAATACTTGTCTTTTCGACCTGCCGCCGCTTCCGGCCACCGAGTACAAGGCCGTAGTCGAGGGTCCGGCCATGCGCGCCACCGACGCGGGACATCGTCTCGACATCGATCCCTTACTGACCGAGAAGCTGATTGACGACACCGAGGGTGCCGATGCCCTCCCCTTGCTTGCCTTCACGCTCGAGCGGCTATACCTCCAATACGGTAGCGTCGGGCGGTTGCAGCTATTGGACTATGAGGCGTTGGGGGGCGTCCGCGGCTCCATCGAAGCGGCAGTCCAGGCTGCGTTCGAGGAGCCTAGCCGAGAACCCGTGATCCCGGCCGCCGCTGAACACCAAGACCGACTGCTTCACGCTGCGTTCGTGCCTTGGCTTGCACGCGTGGATCCGGAGACTGAAAAGAGGAAAAGGCGCGTCGCGCGCTGGGACGAACTTCCGCGCGAAGCGCTGCCCCTGCTAGAGCGGCTGATCGAGAAACGACTTCTCGTGAAGCGTGGACCGACCGAGGAGAGTCCGGACGATATGGTGTTGGTCGAAGTCGCGCACGAGGCGCTGCTTCGGCAGTGGCCGACCCTCACCGAATGGCTTAGTGAGGATGCCCAGGCGCTTAAGAGACTCGAGGTCGTCGAGAAAGCGGTCGCCGAATGGGTGAAAAACCGCGACAAGGAAGGTGGCGGCGAGGCTTGGCTCGTCCACACGGGAGAGCGGCTCGCCGCCGCGGAAGTGCTGCGCCGCCGCCCCGACTTCGAGCGGCAGTTGGGAGACGACGGCCGCGCCTACCTCGATGCTTGTAGGGCCCGCGACGAGCGCGTCCGTGCAGAGCGCGAAGCATATATCGCACAGATTGAGGCGGAACGGGATCGTGCCGAGAAACAGCGGGAGCGCGCCGAGAACGAAGCCGCGAACGCTAAACGAGAGGCGGAGCGCGCCGAGAACGAAGCCGCGAACGCTAAACGAGAGGCGGAGCGCGCCGAGAACGAAGCCGCGAACGCTAGACGAGAGGCGGACGCAGCCGAGCGGTCTCGGCGCAGAGCGACCTCGCGCACACGGTTAGCCATCGGAGCCTTGCTTATGGTGGTTGTGACCTCCGCCCTAATGGGACTCTTCTACAAGCTAGCGCGGGATCGTCAAGAGGAAGTCCTGGTCAAGGGGGAGCAAGCCCGGCTCAGTGAACAGAAGGCCCTATCATCCTCCCTCGCCTCGGAGAGTCAATACTACGTGGGCAAGCGCCCGGATCAATCGCTCCTGCTTGCGCTCGCCGCGCTCAAGGTGGAGCCCATTGTGGAAGCACGCAGTGCCCTACTGTATTCGCTGCTTGACAACCCGAAACTGCAGACCCTTCTTCACGACGCTGGCCCAGTCAATGCCGTCGCCGTGAGCCCCAACGGGGTACTGATAGCCACGGCAGGCGAAGACGGAAGAGTCACGCTCTGGAATGTGGCGGGTGCGAGACGCGACGGTGCTCCGCTCGAGCACACTAGTGCCGTGACCGCGGTTGCGTTCGACAGCGACGGTAGACGGATTGCGACAGCCACCTCAAAGGGTGAGGTGTTGCTGTGGGATGTGGCAACCAGGAAACGCGTGGTCGAATCGGTGCGCAAGCATGACCGGAGCGCGAACGGACTCGCGTTTTCGCCAGATCGAAAACTTCTTGCGAGCGCTGGCGCGGATCGCACCATTCGCCTTTGGGACGCCGCCACGGGCGAGATGGCGGGCGCACCGCTCGCCAGGTACAACGACGAAGTGACTAGCGTCGCGTTTAGTCCCGATGGCCGAACGCTAGGGAGCGGGAGTGCGGACGGCCAGGTGATTCTATGGGATCTTGCCACCCGGCAGGCGAGCCCCCTCAAAGAAGTGCACACCAGAGGGGTCACCAATGTGGCCTTCGATCCCACAGGCGGGCAACTAGCTTCTGGAAGTCGAGATGGCACCATCGCGCTCTGGCATGTGGCCGGGCGACGCCTGCGGGCCCGGCTTGTTTCCGAGCGGGAGCAGGAGGTGACCAGTGTCGCCTTCTCACCAGATGGCGCGAGGCTGTTCGCCGGGGGAGAAGACGGAACGATTGAGGTATGGGATGTGTCCGGGAACGACCAACCCACGGCCGTCACCATGCTCACCGGCCACCGGGAACGCGTCTCCGGCGTGGCGTTCGGACCAACCAAGGATCTTCTGGTGAGCTCGTCCCTCGACGGAACCACGGCGCTGTGGAATCTTGAGCGCGCGAACCGGATCGCAGAGCCATTCGAGCGGCAGAGCGGAGCAGTGAACGCCGTTGCTTTTGGGGGAATCCAAGATCAGATGCTCGCAGCAGCCGGAGGGGGAGACGGGACCATCCTTCTTTATGACGTGGCGACGCGCAAAGTTATGCCGCCCTTATTGGCGGGAAGCGAAGGCGAGGTTAAGGCGCTGGCGTTCAGTCGCGACGGGAAACTCCTGGCAAGTGGGTCGATCCATGGCCAGGTTACGCTGTGGGATCCCGCTGTAGCGAAGCGAGTGAGCGAGCCGTTGCCGGTCCACAAAGGCGCGGTGACAGCGGTCGCCTTTAGCCCTGATAGCGCCACGCTTGCGTCGGCAAGCGAGGATCGCTCCATCGTGATCTGGGATGTGGCCTCCCGCAAGCCCCTCGGGGAGCCGCTCAGATCGCAGGGCTGGGTCCGTGGCCTGGCCTTCAGTCCTGACGGAAAGACGCTGGTCACTTCGGGAACCGACGACGGCACAGTCATCATTTGGGATCTCGCGACCCGGACGCGGATCGGCGCGCTTTCGGGTCACACAAAGGCGGTAGTTGCCATCGCGTTCAGCCCCGACGGCAAACGGCTCGCGTCGGGTGGCTTCGATCAATCGGCGAGACTTTGGGACCTCGACACGAGGCAGCCGGTCGGGGCCCCGCTGGCAGGCCACAAAGACCGAATCACCGGCGTCGCGTTCGGGGAAGGGTTGCTCGCCACTGCGAGCGCCGATGGCACGGCGATCCTGTGGGACCGTGCTACCCGTAAGCAACTCGGCCGACCCCTTTCAGTTCATGATGAACCGATGACGAGCATCGCGTTTACTCGCGACGGCAAGTGGCTCGCTACAGGAGACGAGAGCGGGAAGGCCGCCCTCTGGAACGTCAACGTAGAGTACTGGCGGGAACTCGCGTGCCAAATCTCCAACCGAAATCTCACCTGCAGTGAGTGGAAACAGTTTGTGGCAAGGTTGCCTTACGCGAAGCTGTGCGAGAAGCTTCCTCACCCACCGGATCTCGCCGACTGCTCTGAGCCGTCTCCATCTACCGCAGGTCGCTAGTCGAACCGCCCGGTCAGGTAGAACGCGGCCCAATAAAATGGGTCTTTGGGATGTTTCTTCTTGACCTCGCGCTGTGCCTCGCGCAAGGCGTCGCGCTTGTTCTTCTTCCCGAGATTCGAATAGAAATTGAGCATCAGCAGGGTGGTCGCCTCGTCCTCGACCTCCCAAAGACTAGCAACAACTGAAGAGGCACCCGCGGCGAGAAACTCGCGCGGCAGGCCGAGCAACTCGTCGCCCAAGACCGCTTTGTGAAGTCCACTGCTGCAAGCGCTCAAGGTGACCAGATCGGCCCCCAGTGTGAGGCGATAGACATCGTCCGTCGTCAGCCTGCCACGGCCAGAACTGCCATCTGCGAGCTGGAGGTAGGAGTCCCGTGGCGCTTTGGCGTTGAACTCGGCGTGCGTAGCCAGATGGATCAGTCGATGGTTTGCAGCAGATGCGGTGAATGCATCCACGGTCGCCTGTTCACGCAAGAGGAGCTGCGAACCATCAACCGCCAGGGCGACCTTGCGCGCCTCCTCTTCCGCCGCCGGCAGATCCCCCCGCGGGTTACCAACCGCCAGAAGCGCACCGAGCGGGGGGGGCGGGCGCGTCAGCTGTTTCAGCACACTGGCGCTCGCCAGCACTCTGATCCCGTACCGGTCGACGAGAAACTGCTTGCCATCGAAAAGCGCCGCGAATGGGACAGAATGGAGGATCCCGTGAGGAATGATGAGCAGGTTTGGTCGTTGCAGGTACTTATCCAGCGGCTTGATCAAATGCTTATAGAGCTCTTCCGCCTGCTCGACTGCGTCTGGACTCTTCTTCTCGATCGCTGCTCGCGTGGCCTCCACGCTTCGCTGAAGCACGGCACCGTCGATGGCAAGCGCGACGACTCCGCCGCTGTGCAGCACGATTGCGTGCACCTCAGACTCGGTTACGAAGTACTCGACCAATGTCTCGTCCGAAGCCACGAACGGACGCAAATCTTTCATTGCTACCGTGCTCACGGTGAGCATCTGGGCCTCGCGCGCGCCCCGTCTTTCCAGCTCCTTAACCGCAGCCCTTCTCTCCTCGGCTTCGAGCGACTGGCTCGGCGAAGCGCCACGTCGTACAGGGCTCTGCACCAAGATCTGCCGATCTAATTGCTCGATGCGAAGGATCAGCGGTCGGATTTCCCCCCATCGCGGATCGCCTTGGCGCGGGAGATCGCTGAGCCTTCGGGATGCGAGCAGATCGACCAGGGCCCGGGACTTGGCCCGCTCCATGAACTCGAAGCATTCTTCCACGCGCCCGGCGCTGCAAAGCAGGTCCACGATACGGTTGTAGGGCTCCTGACGATTCCCCGAAAAGCCGATCTTCGCCGCCTCGGTGTTGATGGTCGACCGCTGGCTCTCGATCACGTCGATTGCGCGCCGGTAAAACTCGATCGCCTGGTCGCGATTGCTTTCCCTCTCGGCGATGAGCCCGCGATCCAGATAGGCAAGCCAGCTGATCCCGCCGTTCAGCCGCGTCTGCGGGAGAGCAAGCAATTCGTCATAGCCCGCCTTCGCCTCATCGTACCGCCCGAGTCCCAACCGGCTCCTATTAATCAGAAATGCTTTAGGAAGATCCTGCCAGACCCAGTTGGGATCGAGGACCCGGCCATGGACTAGCTTCTCGAGAAAGGACTCAATGGCAAGACTGCCGTTCTCGGTGAGCGCAGTATATGCGTTCCCGTAATCAGCCATAGCGAGGTTCAGGCGCGCAAGCGCCATCGCCTTCGGCCCTGCGAGGCCGCTTGCCGTCAGCCCTCCGGCTGGGACCCGTACGAGCTGTGCGTGAAAGTCGCGCGCAGCACCGCGGTCGCCATCGAGCGCGGCGGCGATCCCAGCAAGCCCCAACGCGTCGATCAGAATGTCGCGCTCGCTTGTCGTGCCCTCTTTCTCGTACCAGGCCAACGCCGCGGCGGCCTCCTCGCGTGCTTGCTCATATTGGCCCAAATCGATGAACGCTTCGGCACGCATCAAGCGAACCGTTGGGGTGACGTCGTCGTAACCGAACAGGCACGTTCGCTTGTCACGGGCCTGTGCGCCCCTCGCGAGGCCGTCGAGGGCGTCGAGGCATTGGAACAAGTCGTCGTAGCGTTTGAGCTTCGAATATGCATAGCAGAGCGAGTGGCGGGCAGGCGTTCGCAAGGGCCCAGATCGGGCCTCCGCTTCAAGGCGGGCCGCCAACTCGTCGTGGCTACCCTCTCCGGCCAAGGACACCTGTTCGTTACAGCTCATGTTCGCGCTTGCACTCGTGAACGCGACGGAGGCCAGAATGCCGACGATGAGCAGCAGCGGGGAGCCACAGCGAACGCGGCCACCGCGCGATCTCGCCAGGCGGAGCGTGCCGCCAATTGAGGTGATGGTCGCAAGGAAAGGCCTGCAGAACCTCGGCAAGCCGAGGTTCTGCGCCGGCATCGGACAATCGCGAGAGGGGGTGTGGCCCCTTCTGCAGAGGCTCGCTGGGTGTTCCATCAGAACCAGTAGCCGAGATTGATGGACCAGCCGCGTGATTCCTGGCCGAAGAGGTAGCCGGCCGCTCCACGATAGTAGGGCCTTACGGAATTTGCGCTGCGGTTGGTGCCCATGGCGATGCCGATCTCGTCCGTGTACCGGTTATAGAGGGTCGAACCCGTGTAACGAGTGTCGATGAAATAGAGATCGACGGTCTTCGTTCCCGCCAAGGAGATCTGATTGGAGAGCATCACTCCGTTGCGGAACACCCAGTTACGCAACTCCGGATTGCTGTCGTAGCCGCCAATCGGCGCGTCCAAGGTGGCGTAGTAGCCGATCATATTGCCGATCGTGAGCTCGAAAGTCTTCAGGTCGAGGTAGAGCGCGCTCGTCACGCCCGCGGAGAGGATGTGACCTGCCGAACCGAGATCTCCAGAGTACACCGCCCCGTAGGCGATGTTCGGAGTGAGAGCCCAGTAGTCGGTCACTGGATAACGATAGGAGATGCCTAGGCTCCCGGCGTAGCCGCTCGCGCCCTCGACGTCCAAGAAGGTGAGCGGCAAATTGATACTAAGTTGCCGCCCTGGTTGCAGGGGGGAACGGTAGGTATACGAGAGAGGAATCGTGACGGCGCGGGATGCGATTCCTGACCCCGAGTAGGAGCCAAAGCCAAGCCCGATTCCCATCAGACCTTGGGTCGCATCGCCTCCCTCTGGGGAGACCTTGTTCGTGGAGAACGGGTCGAAGGCCGTGTTGAATGCACCGGCTGCCATCCTGGACATCAGGCTGTTTGGATTGCCCGCGATAGGATTGCCTGGCGACACCTCAGCCAGTTTATTGAAGATCTGACCAGCATTCTTCTTGAGATACTCGACGAGCAAATCAACTGAGTCGTCCCGCGTCGCCCCTTGAAAAACCTCTTTTATCCCAATGCTGGGTACTCCGAAGTCCAAACGAGCCCCCGCGCCAGTGAACCCCACGTTTGGGAATGCAGCCGTCATCGGCAATTGTGTGAAGTTCACTAGCGCCGCCGCGCGCTGGGTGCCGTCATATCCTGCAAACGTCGCTTCCAAGCCGCTGGTGGTGAGGCTATCCGTGAGTTCATCCAAGGTGGTGAACGAGGCACTTCGCGTTACCGGCGGTGCCAGATCGACTTCCGCGATATAGCCGAAGTTGTCTGCAGCAATGGCATGGGAGCACGAGAAGAACACCAATGCTGCAAGTGCAAGACCGAAGTTGCTTCGCACTTCAGATTCCTCCTTTCGGACCTTCTGCTGGATCCCATTCTTCAGGCGGCCGTCAATTCTTTTCCGCTGAAACCTCGACGATGCGCGGTGGCGTATTCATCGCGTCGTCGCGGTTCTTCGGCACGAACGCGAACTGGTACACCACCTTCAACTCGTCTTGTTTCACATTGCCGGCGGCTTCCTTGTAGCCGAACTTCCACTGGTCCAACTGGTAAGCGTCCGCGTTGCCGAGCTTGCCGGCCGCCTCGTTGCGCGCTTCGTCGAAACTCTTGATCTTGACGGCGACGCGCATCGGCGCCAGCGTTCTCCACACCCTCGTCGCGGCGACGATCGATCCGTTGTTGCTCAGATGGACTTTCATGATGCCGCCTTCGCCCAGCACATCGATGCGTTTGCCCTGGACCTCGATCTGCCGCTTGTAGGTCACAAGCGCGCCGTCCTGCCCCTGTTTGATTTCGGCCGCCGTACCGCCAATGGGCATGCTGGCCGTACCGATGTTGGTGACCACCGGCTCGCCGACCCCCGCGTCCTGCCAGCCCAGCTCGCGCAGGAGATTCGCGGCGCGCAGCGAATATTCGCGCTCCTCGATGGGCACTTCGGTGGGCGATGCGGGCTGGATGGCCCTGAGGTAAACTGCCCCGCTCACCGGCTCGGTGCGCACCGTCGCGCTGCCGCCGGCAAATCCCCTCAGCGCCAGTGGTTTCGTCGGCGCCAGGCCGCGCAGCCGGGGATGGATTTCCGCCGCAGCCACCTTGTAGCGAACCAGCTCCGTTGGTATCCAGTGGATGTCGATCGGCTTCACGGCCGTCTTGGTTCCCGCGGCGAAACGGATATGGTAATGGCTGTTCCCCGAAGTGTTCGGCTGGTTATTGAAGGTCGCGTCGTAGAGCGGTGTGGCGGCGATACTCGCGCCGCCAGTGGTGATGCAGATCGGCACCACGCCCCAGTCGCCGAACCCGTCGATGAACGATGTCGCCACCGACATGCCGTGGTTGTAGTCGTCCCACACCTTGTTCACATTGCTCTCGTGGCAGTACGCCAGTGTGGACATGCCGCAGGCCATGCGCAGATCCCGGCTCAGGGCGGGGCCCCAGCGTTCGAAAACATTACGGGAATTCACCGAGTCGGCGCCGCCCGCGAAATTCTGCGGACAGGCGTAGTCCATGCCACCGCCAGGGCAGGTCTTTGGTCCGTGGGCGAACACATCGCACGAGCACTGCCAGTAGTAGCGCAGCATGCCGCCCTGGGCGATATTGGCCATGAGCATGTTGCTCTGGGTGCCGGTGTCGCCTAAAGTACTCCACGACTTCGGGCTGCCGTGGCCAGCATAGAAGAACAGCATCGCCCGGTCGATGCCTGAAGTGGCATTGGTGTCATCGCCGGCGGCGAGCTTGGATTTATCGCTGTAGAACTTGGCGGTATTGGCCAAGCCTACATGCATATGGCGCTTGGTCCACGTGTTCGGCGCATAATTCGGCGCAGTGGTCGTGCCGCCCATGTCCTTTCCGAACAGGAATTCGTTCGCGGTGTCGATGTGCCAGTCGGTGTTGCCATGCGCCGAGAGGGCGCTGTTCAAAGCCGGGTTACACTTCAGTTCGAACGCCGCCTGGTTCCACGTGGCGGGGTTCGGCGCAAGGATCTTGATCGCCTCCCAACCCTTGTAATAGGGCAGTGCCATGCCACCCAGGGTCCACGTCGTTGATACCCTCTGAGTTCCGGGCCTGCGGAAAACCAATCTCTTGGTGATCGTGTCGGTCGCGCCGTCGCTGCGCGCAAATACGTACTCCACCGTACCTGGCCGGTCGGTCGTGATCGTTCCCTGAAAAGTGATAACGCCCGGACAATTGTCTTGAAAGACCGCCGGTTTTGCGCTCAACTGCGCATCGGTCACCCTGGCGCTTGCCGGATGTCCGGCGATGGCAAACGCGGCGAAAACCACGATCGCTCTGAATGCGCGCTTGCGCATAAGCACCTCCCGCTGACATGGCGTGTTGATATTACAAACACCGTAATCTCTTTCATAGATTATTACATTGACGATAATCAACGGAATTTGCGACGGCATCGCGGGATTGGGCGACCGCTGACTCGGGGATCGTGAAGAAATCGTGGCGGGCGGCACGGATCAGGACACCGTCGCAGCCGACCGAGTTGGGATAGAAATGCGGCGCGCGCATGACGACTTTGCCCGTTCCGACTGTGACGGCGGGAATTTCCCACCGTGGGCGCGTGAGCGTCCATTAAAAGCCGCACGCGCCCGGCCGAGGAAAACTCTATGTCCTCACGGTTGGCGTCCACTGAAACGGGCTAAGTTCAGCGGATGGCATCCACCCCGGTATGCGCGAGGACGACGCTGCCTCAAGATTTGCGGGAACCCGACAAAGCTGAATCAATCTTCAGCACGTCCTTGATCTCTTCCAGGCTCTCCGGGATGCGCTTGACGATAGCGTCGGTCGCTTCCTT
>Ga0209254_10004813_pt1 | contig 12393 bp, 11 predicted proteins | sample FrelakmetDIP11DI_FD_187148 | JGI IMG/M metagenome (GOLD analysis project Ga0209254, IMG submission 187148) | Freshwater lake sediment microbial communities from the University of Notre Dame, USA, for methane emissions studies - DIP11 DI (SPAdes)... | ecosystem: Environmental > Aquatic >...
CAATGCCATTATGGATCACATAGACCTTTCCCGCATCCACTCCCGGAAAACAGCGCAGGACATCATTCCGCGTTTCCTGAGAAACGGCAATAACCGCATCCGCATCGGTAATGCCGTTGTTCTCAATCCACGTGCTGAGGTAGTAGGCATTGCCAAGCTGCTCCACCTTCCAGGGGCGCAGCGGTTCCAGGGAATGCGTGGTCAGCACAAACGGAACACCCCACAACTTCTTTGCCAGAAAACCGGCAAACTGCACATACCAGGTATGGCAGTGAACAATGCTGGCATCCAGGTTATCCTTCGCCATGGAAATGCTGCGGTGGATGGCATCCAGCGCTCCGCCAAAACGCGGGTCGGTATTCTTCTTTGCCTCCGGCCAGGCACCATAACCCCTGACCCGCAGGTTTGGGCTATCAACCACCTGGTCACCAAAGCAGCGAACCTCTACCGCTACGGTTTTTGCCAGTTCTCTGCTGAGGTATTCGACATGAACCCCGGCTCCCCCGTAAATAGTAGGGGGGTACTCATTGGTAAACAGCGCCACCTTATTAATTTCCGCCATCTTGTCTCCTGTCTCCCTTTTAGAATGATCCGGTTTTTTCTTATTCTGCAGGGATACATTCCAGTCCGGCAGACCGGTTACCCCGTCATATAATGATTATCAGCTGGAAGCCGGGATTGCCAATCCAGCGCATGCTTCGCTGAGTTGAGTCCTGTGCCGCATGGTTGATTCCAATTCCAGGCCGGCCGCATGCGGTTAGATGACTGTGGTATATCAAATCCTCACGGTACAATCCAGGTTTAGTATTTGTCTTTCAGCCGGCCTATACGGATCAAATAAATATCGTCAAATTAATTATAGTATCAGTCAGAAGGGATAATATAAAAATAGTTCGGTTTTGGCTAACCGCAAATCCGTAATTCTCATCCTCCAATTTGATGAGCAAAGATTTCGGCAGGTGATTTTAATTCCCAAGTCTATTCCATTTATACCTGGGAACTTACCAACAATTCCTGTTTTTATTAAACAATTTCAGCAAATTTGGTCATATAATAGCTCTGACACCAACCTCTTTTTAAATAAAGGACAGGATTATGGAAAAAAATGTTGAGGATTTTTTACAGGCTAAAAGATTGGCCATTGCAGGCGTTTCCCGGTCGGATAAGAAATTTGGCACCGCCATCTATACCGAATTAAAATCGCGCGGTTTCGAAGTATACGGTGTCAACCCGAACATGGACCTGGTTGCCGGGGATAAATGCTATCCCAGCGTGGCGGAATTGGCCGGCAAGGTGGATGGCGTCGTAATCTGCCTGCCGCCTCAGAAATCTGCCCAGGTTTTAAGGGAATCGGTCGCAGCCGGGATCAGGAAAATATGGCTTCAGCAGGGTGCCCAATCCGCAGAGACTTCAAAGGCTGCCAGTGAATTGGGAGTAAACCCGGTGGAAGGTAAATGCATCCTCATGTACGCCGGAGAGGTAAATTCTATCCACGGATTCCATAAATTTTTCGCCAAACTCTTCAGACAATACTAAAAAAACCCATCCATAACAAAGGATTCCCGCGATTGGCATGGAAAATGGTCCATTTCAGGATTATCCCGTCACAACCAATCCAAGGTCGGTTCCAATTGGAAGGGTAATAACAAAGGCAGGTAATGAGTAGAATACTGGTAACCTATGCAACAAATTCCAGGTCCACCGCAGAGGTGGCTGAAACAATAGCAAATCACTTAATCGAGACCGGCCATAACGCCGATTTAAAGAATATCCAGGATGTTTCATCTATTGAATCTTACGACGCCATTATTGTAGGCGCACCGATGATTTTCGGATGGCATAAGCTGGCACGCAGTTTCCTGAAAAAACACCGTGAAGTTTTGGGCAATAAAAAGGTGGCATATTTTGCCTGCGCCATGCGCCTGACCCAGGTGCCGGGAGAAAAACTGGCTGACATCCCATTAACACTCGATACTTCGCTGGCAAAAGCCCCTCAAAAAGCTGGCTCTTTGAGCATCAAGGAACGATTCACGACAATTGGCTATTATTTGAAGCCGATGATCAATTCGGCTCCAAATGTTAAACCGGTCAATATCGCATTCTTTAATGGCAAGCTGGAGACTTTCCGCTTGAAGTGGTGGGAGGCTGCCTTTGTCATGATTGTGGTGCAGGGAGTCCCGGGAGATTACCGGAATTGGGAACAGATTAAAGACTGGAGCGAGTCCGTCAGCAGGGACCTGTAATCCATTTATATTTCCATACAGAAGTATGACTTAAGCCAGTAAAAATATTTAGATAGCCTGCGGTACATATACTGTCCCCCGGGATGCAGGCTAATGATCAGGCTTATCATCATCGGGGATAAAATGACATTTTTGGATTTCGCTAAGAAAAAGGATTTTTATAACTTTACGTTTTCAATTTTTTCCACAAGTAGCCAGTCATCCATGTTTCCAAATTGGCTCTTATCAATTTGAAATTCCTCAACCTGCTGGAAATCCGCAACCTCGATGAGCACCAGGTAGCGTTTGACCTGCCAGCGCTTACGCTGACCCTCTGTAAGCTGCAATGCGTTTTGATGAATTTCTAACATTTTGGAGGCGGCTTCAGGGGTTAATGGATCGGAATTTATCACACTATTAACCCTGGCTTGCCCTCTTACCATACCCTCACCATTATTGTTGATAAAATACAGCATATCATTGACGTTCACCCTGCCATAAGGCATTTTTCTGCCGGCTGCCCCTCTGATGACCATCGTCTTTTTCCCTGCCAGAAGGTTCTCAAGCTCTTTTGCAGACGAATCCAGATAGACTACATGATCCATAGATATTCCTCCCGGGGGCTATGAGATCGCAGAATCTTGATCTGCATCAACGATGATTTTTTTTTGATTATGATTTAACAAATAGGCAGCTATCGGGAATCCGGCGATAGTCGGAATCCAGAAGGTCAGCAGCCGGAATACCAGCACAACAATCACTGCAGTGGCCGGTGGTACACCCATTCCACTAAAGATAGCGATCATACTGGTTTCAACAACGCCCACCCCTCCCGGTAAAATAAAGGCTATTTTGCCCAGGAGCAGCGGGAGCGCATAACCGGACAGCAGCATTCCAAGTGTAATTTTAATCCCAGCTGCAAGGAATAGTAAGAAAAGGGCCGACATGTCAAACATTACATAAAAAAATGCCCCGAGTACCAATTTGTATTTCTTGTCCTGCCACAAACTATCCCAGGCAAGAAAAATATTACAAAGTTCGGCACGGGTAAGATTTTGATCATAATTATGAAGCTTCAGGCGCGCAAGCTGCCTGGCCATCCAGTTGAGGAAATCAACCGACCGGTCCCTGTAACGCCCGGCCAGCACAGTTCCGGCAACCAGTGTCACCATCAGGGTCATGCTGGCGCTGTACCCGATGACCTCGGCGCGGCTTAAATCACGGATAATAATTAAATGGACTATTCCAAATATGGAGAGCCACAGCAGCATTAAATTATTGGACATGGAGAGTAAAAAACTCGCTAGAAATGGAACCTGTTTATTGCCCCCTTTTTGCTTGGTCCAGTGGAAGATGGCTGCTGAACTGCCTACTGTCCCTCCAGCAACAAACCCCACGCTGAGCGACCCCAAAACAATCAATGTGCTGTATAGCAGAGGAACGTGCTCCTGAGTATGTTCAAGAATTTTCTGCATGAGGTAGCCGTTGCTTACGTAAGCCAGGATTTCAACTATGCAAGCCAGGAATACTGCCCAAAGAGTAAGACTGAGCAGCACGTCCCAGGAATTTTCCAGGGTTGAAAGTTGAGGAAAAATGACATAAACGCCTAATCCAAGCAGGACCAGTGTTACAATTTGCCGCAGCTTGAGCTTTCTGTAATTTTGTTTTTCCGCTTGACCGTCTAACACGTCATTATCCATCTATTGAAAAAAATCCAAGCAAATTGGCTGTGAAAATCATTCCAACAAACTGCAGCCTAAACCTGCCATCTGGCAGGCATCCAGGGAAACCTGTATAAAACAATTCCTTATGCCTGGTTCCATTACCACTATTTAGCAAATTATACGCCATTTCCTTGAATATCCCTGTTGCAACTATCATGCGCATTTCCTATTAAACCCAATCCATTTTAAAATATCCTCAAATATCCAGAGATAGAAGGGGTAAGATTTATAAAAGTTAAAAATCAGAATGCTTTTTGTTCCGTCCGGGCAATGATCTCATCCTGCAGGGCTTCGCCCAGGTCGCAGAAGTAATCAGAATAGCCAGCCACACGCACGATCAGGTCACGGTGTTGGTCTGGGAAATTTTTAGCGGCTCGCAATGTGGCTGCATCCACTACATTGAACTGGATGTGATGGCCATCCAGCCTGAAGTAAGTACGCACCAGCTGCACTAAATTCATCAGACCGGAATCATCTTTCAGCAATTCGGGTGTGAGTTTCTGGTTTAAAAGCGTGCCGCCGGTACGGATATGATCCATCTTGGCGGCAGATCGCAGAACAGCGGTAGGCCCGCAGCGGTCAGCACCCTGTACCGGTGAAATCCCCTCGCTGAGGGGTGTAAACGCCCGGCGGCCATCCGCTGTGGCTCCAGTAACCGACCCAAAGTAGACATGCACAGTCGTAGGCAGCATGTTAATGTGGTATGTTCCCCCCCTGGTATTTTTGCGCCCATCCACAGCTTTATAGTAAGTATCGAAGATGCGCACCATCATCCGGTCTGCAATTTCATCATCGTTTCCATACTTGGGTGTGCGGTTAATTAGTTTCTGGCGGAGATTTTCGCTGCCGGTAAAATCTTCGTGTAAATCCTTGATCAATTCTGCGAGGCTGATGCTCTGGTTTGTATAGACATGGTGCTGGATTGCGGTGAGCGAATCAGTTATGGTGCCGATACCCACCCCCTGTATATAGGAAGTGTTGTAACGTGCACCCCCGTCATGGTAATCCTTACCGTTTGTGATGCAATCATCGGTTAGCAGCGAGAGAAAAGGTGCCGGCATATAGGCGGCATAGAGACGCTCAATAAGATTGTTTCCACGAATCTTAACATCGATGAAATAGCACAATTGCCTTTCAAAGGCAGAAAACAAATCCTCAAATGAATAAAAGCCGGATGGATCTCCGGTTGGGATACCAATTAAACGCCCGGTGAGCGGATCAACACCATTATTTAGGGTGATTTCAAGCACTTTTGGAAGGTTAAAATATCCGGTGAGGTTATAGTTTTCCTTGCCAAATGCACCTATTTCAACACACCCGCTGGACCCGCCTTTACGGGCGTCTATCAAATCCTTCCCCTGGCGGACCAGCTCCTGCACAATCAGGTCACTATTGAAAATGGAGGGCTGTCCAAAACCGGTTCGAATAATTTTTGCCGCTCGTTTAATAAAACGGTCAGGGTTCTTTTTACTCACCTGGATGGATGAGCTTGGCTGCAGAAGGCGCATATCTTCAATCACATCCATCAACAGGTAGGTTAATTCAGACACAGCATCAGATCCGTCAGGCAGAACACCGCCAAGGTTGATTTGGGCAAAATCGGTGTATGTGCCGCTCTCTGCTGCCGTGACGCCCACCTTGGGTGGAGCGGGCTGGTTATTGAACTTGATCCAAAAACAGTGCAGCAGTTCTTCTGCGCCCTGGCGGGTAAGCTTTCCTGTTGAGATCTCGCCCTGATAAAAAGGAAGAAGGTGCTGGTCAAGATGACCGGGGCAGAAGGAGTCCCAGGTATTTAATTCAATGGTTACCCCCAGATGCACGAACCAATAATACTGAACCGCCTCCCGGAAGGTGCGCGGCGCGTTCGCTGGAACCTGCCTGCAGACAGCTGCAATTTGCTCAAATCCGGCTTTGCGGGCCGGGTCTTTTTCTTGAACTGCAAGTTTGGCAGCCAATTCGGCATGGCGCTCAGCAAAGCGTATCAGGGCAAGCGCACATATTTCCATGGCCTTTAATTCTTCCTGCCGGGAGTAGACCTGGGGGTCGTTCAAATAATCAAGGTTGGCTATTGCGTGGCGGATGTCATCAATGAAGTCGAGCATACCCTTGTGATAGATCTTATCATCGAGAACGGTATGACCGGGGGCGCGCTGCTCCATAAATTCGGTGAAGACCCCGGCTTCATAAGCAGCTTTCCATTCAGGTGTCATTTCAGCGAAGATGCCCTCGCGCATGCTTTTCCCTTGCCAGAAGGGGATGATCTCGTTTTCATATACAGCCCGGGCAGCGCTATCTACTTTAAAGGGGATTTTCTGCCGCTGATCAAGCATATCCAGATCGGAGAGTGTGTGACAGCATAATTCAGGGTAGGTTGGAGTGGCTTTCGGCATGGGGCCTTTTTCTCCAACAATCAATTCACCCGGCTGGATACAAATAGCTTTCTGATCCATCAGATAATAAAATGACCGGGCACGCTTGACCGGTGTGGAGACCATATCGGTATTATTTTTGTAAAATTCAGTCATCAAGCGAGCGCGCTCATCCGAAAGGGTAGGCACTGACTCCAGGCTTTGGTTGCGTAACTGAGCCACTCGGTTTGTGATAGTCATGATTTACCCTCCAATTCTGGTTTCTATCTGGAAACTTTGTAATATTTGCAGCAGGCTGGCGATTCTATCCTCATCCAGGGTGGAACTGGAAGGCAGTTGATACTCCAGGCCTAAGCGGTGGTATTTCAGGCGGGCAGCATCGTGATATGGCAGCAGGTCAATGCGCTGAATATTCGGTAAGGATTGTGCCATTTTCACAATGGCATAAATATTTTCCTCACTATCGGTGATACCGTTGATGAGAGGCACCCGGAGTATGACCCTGTGCCCATTTTCTGCCAGGCGCTTGAGATTTTCTAATATGAGCTGGTTCGAAACTCCGGTGTATTGGCGGTGCAGATTATCGTCCATTAATTTTATATCATAGAGGAAAAGATCAACATCGGTGCGAAGTTCATCCAGGATTTCCCAGGTGGAATAACCGCTTGTATCCAAAACGGTGTGAATCTCTTCATATTTACAGGCTTGCAGCAGCGCCCTGGTATAAGCAGGCTGGTAGAGAGGCTCGCCGCCAGAGAGGGTAACACCGCCCCTGGACTCCTCAAAAAAAGGGGTGTCTCGACAGATTATTCTCATTACTTCGGAGATTGTCCGTGTAGTACCAATTAATTCACGCGCCCGGGTTGCACAGGCATCAACACAGGTTCCGCAGCAAGTACAGATCGCCTGATTGGTTACAGGTACCCCGCTCTGCCATGAGATTGCCCCGTTCGTGCAGGCAGCCAGGCATTCTCCGCAGTGTGCACAGCGTATCTCCCTGAAGATAAGGGTTAGATCGCCGTCTTGGCTTTCGGGATTGTGACACCACCGGCAGGCCATCGGGCAGCCTTTCAGGAAGATGGTAGTTCGGATACCAGGTCCATCGTGTATAGCGTAACGGTGGATATCGAAAATCAGTCCGGTGGGATCACTCATATGGGGTGAATTGTGTCACAATACACCCTAAATTGCAAGACAAATACTGGTCAACCATGAATTGAACACAAGCATTAGATTCGGAACAACCGTATCCTCCAGGAAATCACCTTCATGATAATTTCCTGTTCAACTGTTTGTGGTAATTTATCGGGAATATATTGTAGATGGTTATCTTTTTAGAAAAATGCCACAGCCCTGCAAACTTACGGCATTTATGAGGCGTGGGTCAATGATAACCAAAGATAGTTGTGATATGCAGCAATAATCCAAGAAGTGTCATCCATTTTCATCTTCTGCAAAAAAACACAGGAAAAAGGGATCAAAATTCGTATAAGTCTGAATCGGTATTCTTACCGTATTGAAACCAGACACTCAACGGCAATTTATCAGATTCAAAGAACTGTGTCCAGGAAGTAACTTATAAGGAAAATGCAGCAATACTCCGCAGCATTTGATTGGGCAATTCACATCTTTTCAACCGATCCTTTAATCTTGATCATGACCTCATTGCGAGCCAGAAAACCCGGTATCCAGGGGGGATTGTATCCAGCGATGATAAAATCCCCTTCCGTTTCCAGCCCCTCATCCATAATCCATTGCTCGAGGCGCTGCGTGTTTTTTTGGATTTGACCCGGGTTAAAATAACCGGAAAACCGGATGGATGCCATTTGATGGGCCGGGATGGTATTGAAGTGTATAGTATTGTCTATGGGAATCGGCAGGGTTTCCAGGGTATATGCCGCCGGCATAATGAATGCCACCAGATAGGTATCTTTGCCGCTTACTTTAACAGGTGTGGTCATGTCAATCTTTTCGGATTGCGCCACCTTCACAGGTGCGGTCATTTCAACCTTTTGTTTGGAAATGTTATTTCCAAAAATATAACCTGCCAAAATATTAAATCCTTTTTCAACAGCCCTTTTGTGATCGATTTCATCCACGCTTACCTCCGCCTGTATGTAGCCTGCATATTGTCGGAGTTCCATATCATGATGTTTCTTTATTACAGCATACTTTGGGGTTTCTGTCATAACTCCCTCCACTTTTAATTAAACATAATACAATCCCTTTGTGTATGCAAGGATAAAGGTTGTACACCCTCAATTAATTCAATAGGTATGCAGCCTGAACGCAATGGAGACTGAAATATCATCATTTAGCGGGTTTGACTTGCAAGAATCAAAGAAGGATAATCGGATTTGAGAAGGGAAAAAATGGAAGAAATCGCCATATTCAACATCATCCCGCTGATCGCACGGCCTACCGCTGGAAAAAGCGAGCTAATTAATTATCTCAAGGGGATTCCTTTGGATGAACGCAGAGAACGATTTCACATTGGGAAATTTAATGAAATCGATGACTTACCAATGCTTCGGTCCTGGTTTACATCAAGGAAAGACCCATTATTCCTGCTGCCTGCACTAGGACAGATATTTCGCAACTATACATAATCTCAAGGATTGGAAATTTGCATGTTGATATATCTCCTATTGTTAGTACTTTATCCCGTCCAATTCTAGAAATTTATTCCTGTAGATTTGATATAATTTATAAATTAACTGTTCACTAGAAGCACAGACGAAAAGCTGGTTTTTTGGGGGGCGATTTGAGAAATAAGGCTGCTGAGACGCAAATATTTCGAAAAATGGTCGTAATTAGAAAAGACAAAGAAATACCCCGGGATCAGATTATCTACTTCGGGCGGGCGGTAATGTTCCAGATCAGCAACGTTTACGCATTACGCATGGCGGGCGTTTTTATGATTTTGCTCGGAACCATCTGTTTACGCACTGGTTTAATGCCGCGCTGACTGGCTCTGGTTTCCAATGTCCTTGCGCTGGTATAGTTGCCGGTCATCAATCTTAGTTTATGGGTAACTTTTATCTTTCCCTTCTGGGTTTTTGTGATCAGTGTCGTTAAATTGATGACAGATGAACAAAAACAGATTTGATCCATTTGCGGTCCACATATCGTGGAACAGCACACATTTATTAATCCTGGACATTTGGGTGACCAGTATTAAGTTATTGGTCCTGGATTTGACGGCCTCCAAACGCAAACTTGGGTCACCCCAACGATCCCTATCTGCGCAGGAATGGTAGGATATCCTAACCGGAGTTCGAAAGGATGAGAATAACATGAACGTGCGTTTAGCCTTTTCAGCATTACTGCTCCTGGCAGTCCTCACGTTGGCAGGGTGTGTTCCCTCACCGTTGGTTTCGACAGTGGAGCAGGCGGGTCCACCCAGTTCAATCACCGGAACTAGCATGGCTTTACCAGCAAACACAAACGGTACAACCCAGCCGTTGCCGGATTTACAAGCACAGCCAGAAGAAACCCAACAGAAACCCGAAAGTGACCTTTTGCTGGTCGCCCCAACTCTAGCTCTGACTGCTACTCCCGGTATGGTCTATTCCGTTGTCGAACAGGTGATAGAAGGAACCAACTTTGGGGATGTTCGTTTCATTGGATTGTCGTCTGCAGATTGGATCAACCTGGCAATCTCGTTGTTCCTGGTGTTTCTCACACTGACCTTGATAGCCAGAATAATTTTTTCCATCTTGAAAAAAATAGTTAGGCGTACTGCAACGACTTATGACGAGATATACCTCGATTCGATCAAGCGATTCTTGCGCTGGCTATTTGGCGTGATTATCCTATATGTTGCCACCATGCGCTTACAGTTCCTCAGCCCGGAGTTCAAGCAGTGGATGGGGAAAATATTCTATATTTTTCTTGTCGGACTAATTGTGATCTGCTTGTGGAAGCTGGTGGATATCTTCGTATTATGGTACCAGGAAAAAGCGAAAGATAAGGGTGAGAGAGATGGCAAGGAAGCTGTTCTATTGCTTGGTGAGCGCACAATTCGCTTTTTATTGGTCCTGGTAGGTGTGATCGTGGTCCTGGATTATGTCGGCTTTAACATCTCTGCGCTGCTAACCGCAGTTGGTATCGGTGGTCTGGCGCTTTCTCTGGCTGCACAGGATACAATTGCCAATATGATCAGCGGCGTGATTATCCTGATCGACCAACCATTCCGGGCTGGCGATCGTATAGAAATACAGGAGCTGAATACCTGGGGTGATGTGGTCAGCATTGGCTTGCGAAGTACCCGTATCCGCACGCTCGATAACCGGCAGGTCATTGTACCGAACTCGAGTATTAGCAACAACCAGGTAGTTAATTATACTTTTCCGGACCCGCGATACCGCATCCAAACGGATATCGGCGTGGGTTATGGGACAAATCTACGTATTGTGCGCAAGCTGATTACTGATGCTTTACAAGGCGTTGAGGGCGTAATACCCGATAAGCCGGTGGATATCCTTTTTTTGGAGTTTGGTGATTCAGAAATGGTCTTGCGTGTGCGCTGGTGGATAGAATCCTACATCGACGCCAGACGCAGCACCGATCGGGTTAATGAAACCATTTACACGGCGCTTGAGCAGGCTGGAATCGATATGCCTTATCCGACGATGACCGTAGAAATCAAGAAAAATGTTGAATAAAGTAGATGGTCTATGGTTGTCTGCAGCCATCTGCAGCATAAACACCTATGGTCCCTACGAGCGTTAACGAATTCCTCTAGGCTGCACATATATGGCAGCACTTGGATGATAAAAATTATATGGACATTAAATGAAAATAATTCACAAAATGGTTTTGTTATGAATGTTCAGGAGGGACGGATGTTTGAAACCACAATTAAAATAAAAATGAAACCATCCATGGGACTTTCCAATCCGTGAATTTATTGCCTCTTTAACCACGGATTGGATACGAAATTGGAGAATTTCAGAAAATTGCGTATTAATGATAATGTATCAAAGATGGATAATCAAAGCATAAAAGGGGAAACAAAAATGAAAGGGAAAGCAGTATTCGACATACTCCTGCTGATCGCCAGGCCTGCAGCTGGAAAAAGCGAGCTAATTAATTATCTCAAGGGGATCCCTTTGGATGAACGAATAGAACAATTTCACATTGGCAATATTAAGGAAATCGATGACTTCCCCATGCTCTGGGCCTGGTTTGAGGAAGACGCCCTGCTTGCGAAAATGGGATACCCGAGGCTGCACATAGATTCGGAAGGTTTTTTTCTCGGGCAGCACCTCTGGGATCTGCTGGTTGAGCGGATCGGCTTGGAATACCTGAAAAACCTGCGAAATATTCCGGCCTATTCAGAATCCTTCACAACCATCATTGAATTTTCCCGCGGCAAAGAACATGGCGGGTATAAATCGGCTTTTTCTCATTTATTACCTCAAATACTGGAGAAAATAGCTGTGGTTTATATTGACGTCTCATGGGAAGAATCACTGCGAAAGAATCGCAAACGGTTTAATCCGGATAAGCCCGATAGCATTCTGGAACATTCACTGCCCGATTCAAAATTGGAACGTCTCTATAAGGAAGACGATTGGATGGAAATCAGCCAGGAGCGTTCACAATTCTTGACCATTCAGGGAATTCACGTTCCGTATGTCGTTTTTGATAATTCTGATGATTTGACAACCCTTGGGGGAGATGCATTGGGTGCCAGGCTCGAGCAGGTTTTATCCAGGCTGTGGGTTCTTTATAAAAATCCCATAACATAGTATGGGATATGTTTATAAAAGCATGCCAGGTTACCGAGGATATTTCATCCACCTTCGGTTTTGAAATTCAAAAATTCTGCAAGAAGTGCTGAATTAGCAGAATCCGACCTCGTGCTGCACCGCATGATTAATCATATTAGTGCCATTTGGATCTGGTGTAAGGGATATCCAGATAATAGAGATCCAATGTGAGATCCAATGAGGTGTATTGAAAATAACCTAAGACTTACTATAATTAAATTAAAGCAACTCCAACACTTCCCTTATAAGAAATGGAGGCCGTATGCAACAGTTAGCGTCTCCCAATTGGCCGCCTGAATGC
>Ga0209254_10004814_pt1 | contig 12392 bp, 8 predicted proteins | sample FrelakmetDIP11DI_FD_187148 | JGI IMG/M metagenome (GOLD analysis project Ga0209254, IMG submission 187148) | Freshwater lake sediment microbial communities from the University of Notre Dame, USA, for methane emissions studies - DIP11 DI (SPAdes)... | ecosystem: Environmental > Aquatic >...
GCGCCGCCACGATGCGCCAGCCCTGAGCGAACCGGATCCAGGTCTGGCTCTGCCGCCCCGTGCGCGTGCCGCCCTCGCGCACGAACAGCGTCATCGCCGTCGCGGCGTCGCGCCCGAATGTGGTGATCACCGTCCGGGAGAGGCTGCGCGCGAGCCCGGCCGGCGACCGTGACGCGCGGAACGCACGGATCGCCTCGATGCCGTAGAGATTCTCCCCGACGCCATACCGGACCGTGTGGGGCGACGCCCAGAAGAGCTCGTCGAGCACCGCCAGCCGGTTGTTGACGAGCGCGTCCTCGTAGCGGGCGAAAGCCGCCTCGACCTCCGCGAGGACGTTCGGCAGGTTGATCTCGATCCCGGTCATCGTGCGGTCCGTCGCACCCCGCGCTCACAGCCTGGCGACCGGCGCATGGCAGACGCCGGCCGCCTCGAGCGCTGCCGCCGCGCGCAGCGCGAGATCCTCGCGCCACGGGGCGGCGATGATCTGGACGCCGATCGGCAGCGTCTCGTGCACGCCCCACACCGGCACGGCGCACACGGGCAATCCGATGCAGGACACGGGCTGCGTGAGGAGCCCGAGGCTCGGGCGCGCGGGCAGGACGACGCCGTTGATGTCGAGCGTCTCGGTCCCGATCGGCGGTGCCACCACCGGGGTCGCGGGCGCGAGGAGCAGGTCCACGTGAGCGAAGCATTCCGCGACCTCCCGCGCGAAGCGCTGCCTCACGCGCTGGGCGCGCAGCACCCAGTGCGCCGGAAGGAGCGCGCCCGCCAGGAAGCGGTCGCGCGAGAGCGGCTCGAAATCGTCCGGCCGGGTGCGCAGGTCCTCGAGATGCAGGCTCGCGCCCTCGGCGTTGGTGATCAGGAACGCGGCCGCGCGTGCCGCGCGCGCAAGCGGCCATTCGACGGTTGCGCTCGCCCCGAGCGACTCGGCCACCCGTCGGACCGCGGCCCGCGCCTGCGGCCCGGCCATGGTCTCGAACCAGCCGCCCAGCGTGGCGACGCGCAGCCCCCCGATTCCGGTCGCGAGCGTCGGTCCCACCGGCTCATCGCGGCGCTGCGCGCACGCCGGATCGAGTGCGTCCGCGCCCTGCATGGCGTCGTAGAACGCCGCGAGATCGGCGACGCTGCGCGCGAACGGGCCGAGGTGATCGAGGCTCGCGACGAAGGGGTACGTGCCGGCGCGCGACAGCCGGCCGAACGTCGGCTTCAGCCCGAACACGCCGCAGAGCGAGGACGGCACGCGGATCGAGCCGTTCGTGTCCGAGCCGAGCGTCACCGGCACCTGCCCCGCCGCCACGGCCGCCGCCGATCCGCCGGACGAGCCCCCGGAGACGCGCGCCGGATCGTGCGGGTTGCGCGTCGGTCCGTAGTGCGTGTTCTCGGTGGTGAAGCCGTAGGCGTACTCGTCCATGTTGAGCGCGCCGACGAGCACGGCACCGGCCGCCTCGAGCCGCCGGACGAGCGTTGCGTCCGCCGCCGCCGCCGAGCGATCCGCCTCGATCTTCGCCCCGGCGAGCGTGGGCAATCCGGCGACGTCGAAGAGGTTCTTCACGGCGAACGGCACGCCGCGCAGCGGCAACGCGGCATCCAGGGGCAACGCGTCGAGCGCGCGTGCCCGCGCCCGCGCCCGCTCCGCGGTCACTGCCGTGAAGGCGTTGATGCGCCCGTCGGTGGCTTCGATCCGCTCGAGCGCCGCCTCGCACAGGCCGCTCGCGCTGCACTCGCCGGCCCGGACCGCGCGCGCGATCTCCGTCGCGCTGCCCGCGAGGAGCAGCGACGCGGGCGAGCTCACGGCGCCTCCGGCGGCGCGACCGGCCGGAACACGGCGGCCGATTCGTCGTCGCGCCCGAGCGGCACCGCCAGCACGAGCTCGGCCATCTCGGCTGCGAGCGCGAAGTAGCGCAGCACGCCGGCGCGATGCGCATCGGCAAGCGGCAGGCGCACGAGCGCGGCATTCGCGTCCACGGCCGCAGCGATCTCTTCTTCCGTCATCGTCGCCTCACTTCGTCAGCTCGGGCGGTCGCACGCGCATCGCGTCAGCGCCGCTAACGCACGAACGCCTGCGTGAGCCCGGCCGGCGCATGCTGGCGGCCCATGACGCCGGCGACCGCGATCAGCGCGAGCAGGTACGGCAGCATGATCAGCAGCGCGTTCGGGACGTCGACGCCGAGCGCGGGCAACTGGAACTGCAGCGCCGTGGCGCCGCCGAAGAGCAGGCACGCGAGCGCCGTGCGCCCGACCCGCCAGTTCCCGAAGATGACCGCGGCGATCGCGAGGTAGCCGGCGCCGTTCGTCATGCCCTCGGTGAACGTGTGGATGTCGCCGATGGAGAGGAAGCAGCCCGCGAGCGCCGACATCACGCCGGTGAAGATGACAGCGCCATAGCGGATGGCGTTGACGGAGAGCCCCGACTTGTCGGCGGCGCGCGGCGCCGCGCCGGCGGCGTGGATCGCGAGCCCGAGCGCGGTGTGCCGGAGCATCCACGCGACGAGGGCGAGGAGCAGCAGGGCGAGGTAGACGAGGCCGACCTGCCGGAAGAGATGCTCGCCGAGCACCGGCAGGTCGCCGAGCACCGGCGGCGACCACTTCTCGAAGCCCGGGATCTCCGTGCGCGAGCGGCTCCCGAAGACCGCGCGGTACGCGAGCGTGGTCGCGCCGAGCACGAGGATGTTGATGCCGATGCCCGTCACGATCTGGTTCGCCCGCAGGGTGATGCTGAGGACCGCCTGCAGGAGCGCGACCGGGAGCACCGCGATCACGCCTGCCGCGAGCCCGATCCACGGCGACCCCGTGGCCGACGCCGCCCACGCGCCGGCGAAGGCGCCGGTGAGCATCATGCCTTCGACGCTCATGTTGAGCACGCCCGCCCGCTCGCTCACGAGCTCGCCGGTCGCGGCGAGGAGCAGCGGCGTGGCGAGGCGGACCGTGGAGCCCGCGAAGACGGCGAAGGCGAGATCGGGACTCACGCGCGCGCGCTCCGGCGGTCGATGAACAGCGCCGCGCCCGCGAGCGTGACGATGATGAGGCCCTGGATCACGACGACGAGCGCGGAAGGCACGCCCGCGACCATCTCCATGTTGATCCCGCCGGAGCGGAGGAAGCCGAACAGGAGCGCCGCGGCGAGCACGCCGACGATCGAGCCGCGCGCGAGCAGGCCGGCGACGAGCCCATCGAATCCGTATCCCGAGGAGAACCCGGCCTTGAGGACGTATTGCTCGCCGAGGAGCATGAGGCCGCCGGCGAGCCCGCCGAGCGCGCCCGCCGCCGCCATCACCGCCACGATCGAGGCCGTGATCGGGATGCCCGCCCGTTTCGCCGCCTCGGGGTTGAGGCCGACCGCTCGCAGCCGCAGACCGAACACGGTGCGGCTCATGACGACGCCCACCACGACCGCGAGCGCAAGACCGATCGGAAGGCCGACGTGGAGCGGCAACCCGCTGTCGGGAGCGAGCAGCGGCAGTTGGGCGGCGTCCGGGATCGGCAGCGACTCGGGCAGCGTGCTCGAGCTCGTCATCGGCTGGCGGAGCAGTGCCTCCGACTGGACGCTGCCGTAGAGCATCCAGACCGCGATGAACGAGAGCAGCAGCGTGCTGATGACCTCGTTCGTGCCGGCGCGCGCCTTGAGCCATCCGGGGAACGCGCCCCAGAGTCCGCCTGCCGCCGTGGCGGCAAGCAGCGGGACGATCCAGGCAAGACCGAGGGGCCAGCCCGCCACCCCGGCGTGCAGTGCGACCGCTGCCGCGGCCATGCCGCCGACCGCGATCTGCCCTTCGCCGCCGACGTTGGTGAGGTTCGCACGCTGCGCGAAGACGAAGCCGACGCCGACGAGCGCGAAGGCGAGCGCGCGATTCACCGAGGCGCCGATCGCATACGGCGACCCCCACGCGCCGTCGGCGAAAGCGGCGACCGCTTCGGGAATCGACACCCCGGTGAGGCCGACGAGCAGCGCCCCGATCGCAAGCGAGGCGGCGACCGCGGCGATGGAGACCCAGACCGCGGGGCCCGGCCGGAAGCGGCTCGCCTCGAGCGCAGCAGCGGTCATGCCGCGTGCCCCGCCATCCAGGCGCCGATCCGATGCCGCTCGCCTTCGTCCGCGGCGCACTCGCCCATCACCCGCCCGCGGTACATCACGAGCACCCGGTCGGCGACGCGCAGGAGCTCGTCGAGCTCCGAGGAGATCAGCAGCACCCCGACGCCGCGCTCGCAGGCGGCGCGGATGTGCGAGTAGACGGCCTCGACCGCGCCGACGTCGAGACCGCGCGTGGGGTGGGCGGCGAGCAGGACCCGCAGCGGCGACAGCGTGAGCTCGCGCGCGAGCACCGCCTTCTGCTGGTTCCCGCCCGAGAGGCTCGAGAAGACGGACTGCGGACCGGCGGCGCGGACGTCGAACCGCGCCATCAGTTCGCGCGCCGACCGGTCGAGCGCGCCGCGATCGAACAGGCCCCAGCGCCGGAACTGCTGCAGCCGGTCGAGGAACAGGTTCTCGGCGACCGTCATGCCGAGCACGCAGCCCACGGCATGCCGATCCTCCGGGACGACGCCCATGCCGGCGGCGGAGAACTGGCGTGGCGTCGCGTGCGTGAGCTCGCGTCCGTCGACGAAGAAGCGCCCGTTCGTCGGTGCGCGCATCCCGGAGAGCACGGCCGCGAGCTCGCTCTGCCCGTTGCCTTCGACACCCGCCACGGCCACGATCTCGCCCGGCTCGACGATGAGGGTGACGTTGTCGATGCGCTGCACGCCATCGGCGTCGCGCACGCCCAGGCCGTCGACCATCAATGCCGGCTCCGGCCGCCGGCCGGTCTCGCCCGTCGTGACCTTCGCGCGCGGGACGTCGGCTCGCCCCCCGCCCGGCGCGGCCAGATCGCGCTGGATCATCGCGCGCACGAGCGCATCGAGCTCCGCCGCTGGCTGCTCCGAGCGTGCCACGACCCGGCCACCCCGGAGCACGGTCGCGCGACGGGCGACGCGACGGATCTCGGCGAGCTTGTGCGTCACCAGCACCACGCCGCAGCCCTCGCCCGCGACGCGCTCGCAGACGTCGAGCAGCGCCTCGATCTCCTCGGGGAGGAGCACGGCGGTGGGCTCGTCGAGCACAAGCAGGCGCGGCTCGCGCATCAGGCACTTCACGATCTCGACCCGCTGCCGCTCGCCGACCGAGAGGTCGTCGATGCGCGCGTGCGGCGCGAGCTCGAGTCCGTAGCGCTGCGAAAGCGCCTCCACCTGCGCCGCGCAGCGCTTGCGGTCGAGGACGCCGCGCGTCTGGCCGAGCAGCAGGTTGTCGACCACGGTGAAGTCGCCGACCAGGCTGAAGTGCTGGTGCACCATGGCGACCCGGTGCGAGAGCGCGTGCGCCGGGCCGGTGGGCGCGTAGTCCTCGCCGCCGAGCCACATGCGCCCCTGCGTCGGCGCATGGATGCCGAACACCAGGTTGCACAGGGTCGACTTGCCCGCGCCGTTCTCGCCGAGCAGGCAATGGATCTCGCCCGGCGCGATCTCGAGCGAAACGTCGTCGAGGGCCTGCAGCGTTCCGAATCGCTTCGAGAGCCCCTCGAGCCGGAGCAGCGCGGGTCCCGCATCGGGCCGGCCGCGAGCCGCGTCGCGCGCGCCCCGCTCCGCGGCCGGCCGCCGCGCGAGGGCTTCGCCCGCGCTCAGGTCCACCGCGCAGCCCGCCGCCGCCTCAGCCTTCCAGCACCTTGATCTTGCCGTCGAGGATCGCCTTCTTGATCTCGTCGAGCTTGGCCTTCATCTCCGGCGTCGCGTTGCAGACCTTCATGTCCGAGGCCCCCGGGCCCATCGCGAGTCCGAAGGGCTTGTAGCCGGGTTTCCACGTCCCGGCGACGAACTCCTTGATCGCGTACTCCACCTGGAAGCCGACGCCCGTGATGCTGTAGGCGACGTAGAGGGGATCGGTCCCGCACCGGTCGGTGTAGGAGCCGATGATGCGGGTGCCCTTCTCCTTCGCCGCCTGCTCCATGCCGCGCAGGCCGAGGTTGAGGATGTGGTAGTGGACGTCCGCGCCCTGAGCGATCGCGGCGAGCGTCGCCTCCTTCGACTTCGCGACGTTGTCGAAGTCCCCGGTGTAGTTCTCGAAGTACTTGATGTTGGGGTTCACGTACTTTGCCCCCTTGCCGAACTCCTTGCCCGCGTTGACGATCGAGGGGATCTCCATGCCGCCGACGTAGCTCACCGCGCCGTTCTTCGAGAGCATCGCGGCCGCCGCCCCGGCGACGAACGCGATCTCGGCCTGCTTCACGTCGTAGGCGGCGACGTTCGGCAGGCTCTCGCCCTGATTGCCGCCGACGATCGAGAACATGGTCTTCGGGAAGCGCTTCGCGACCTTGTAGACCGCTGCCTGGGTCTGCCCGCCCACGCCGATCACGAGCTGGTTCTTCGACGCGAGGTTGGTGAGCGCCTGTTCCATGTCGGCGTAGTTGATGTTCTCGATCAGCTGCACCTTCACCTTGTCGCCGAGCGCCTTCTGCGCCGCGACGAGGCCGTCGTACCCGGACTCCATCCAGCCCTTGTCGGACTTGGAGCCGGGGATGAGCACGCCGACGGTGACCGGGCCCGCGGCGCGGACGACGGACGAGGCGCTCGCGCCCGCTGCAACCGCGACTGCGGCAGCCACGTGCAGGAAACGACGGCGGTCCAAGGTGCGGGTCGTCATGGGCGTTCCTTTCGCTCCGAAGGGGATGGACGCTTGTCTCGCGCGACGCCCGTGTGCAACATCGATGCCAAGGGCATAGCTGACGCCCCGTTTCGGCGTTCTTCTGCACCAGGAGGGCGGCGCCTCGTCCCGAGAGGGGGATCGCCGCCGCGGGCCCGCAGGGCGCGACGCGCCGCCACCCGACTGCCGCACGCCCTGGAACAGCGCGGGACGCACCGCGCCGGGGCGCCATGCGGCCAACTCACGGGCTCCGGTGCCGATCGCTCGAGCGGACGCTCACAATGACGTCCGCGGACCGGGCCCGAAGGCTCTTCGGTGCGCACGGGCTCGTACGAGCGCGCGCGATCGATCGGCGTCGCGATCTCGCGCAGGGTGTGCGACCTCGCCGGACCCGTGCCGCGCAGCCCTCGAAGGAGCTCGGCCATGAACCGACCGGCCTTTCCGCCGCGTTCCGCCGCGATCCCGGGATCGCTCGGCGTCTCGCCCAACACGCAATGGATCGCGACGGCGGACCGCGTGGACATGGCGGTGCCACCACCGGCTCCGCGACCGATCGAGCTCGATGCCGAGCCGCAGCGGCTCGTCCTCGATCTGCAGCGCACCGCGATCGTCGTCATCGACATGCAGAACGACTTCTGCGCGCCCGGCGGCTGGGTGGAGCACATCGGCGGCGATCCTGCGCCGGATCGCGCACCGATCGCACCGCTGCAGCGTCTGCTGCCCGCACTGCGCGACGCGCGCGTGCCCGTGGTCTGGGTGAACTGGGGCAACCGGCCCGATCTCGCCAACATGCCGCCCAACCAGATCCACCTCTACAAGCCGACCGGCACCGGCATCGGCCTCGGCGACCCGCTCCCCGGGAGCGGTGCGCGCGTCCTCGAGAAGGGCTCGTGGGCCGCCGCGGTGGTCGACGAGCTGCGGCCCGTGCCCGGCGACATCGAGGTCGACAAGCATCGCATCAGCGGCTTCTGGGACACGCCGCTCGACAGCATCCTGCGCAACCTCGGCATCCGCAGCCTGCTCTTCGCCGGCGTCAACACCGATCAGTGCGTGCTGCATTCGCTCACCGACGCCAATTTCCTCGGCTACGGCTGCGTCCTGCTCGAGGACTGCTGCGCGACCACCTCGCCCGCGTTCTGCACCCAGGCGACGCTCTGGAACGTCAAGAAGTGCTTCGGTTTCGTGAGCGACTCGCAGCGGCTGCTCGCCGCGCTCGCGCAGCAGCGCGCCTGACGGCGTGCAGGAGCCGCGCGCAGCAGCTCAGGTCTCGCCTCGGCCCCGCCGCCACCGGCTGCGCGGCGCCGCGACCGGCTCCGCCAGGACCATCTGCGCCGCGTGCTCCGCGGTGAGGCGACGGATCGCGGTGACCGCCTCCGCCGGCAGCAGCCGCTCGAAGTTGCGCTGCGAATCGCGGATGCGCTCGTCGAGGTGCAGCCAGCCGTCGGCGTCCTCGCGCACGATGCCGGTCTCGAGCAGCGTATCGAAGTAGGTCGCGAACGCGGTCCGCTCGTAGAAGTCCGGCGGCGCGAATTCGAAGAGCAGCGAGAGTCGCTGCGTCAGCATCTGCATCAGGTCCTCGAGCTGCGCCCGCTTGAGCTGACCCGAGCCGACGCGAGTGAGGATGGCGATCGTGAGGTAGTTGCGGCGGATCAGGTTGCGCAGCGAGCGGCCGAGGAGCTCGAGCGCGGCGTGTTCCGGACTGTAGCGCTCGGCGGTCATCAGCGCACCCTCAGGGGTGGCGCGCACCAGCCCCATTTCCAGGAAGAGCTCGGCCACCCGGCGCGCCTCGGTGCCCACCGTGTCGGCCGTGTGATGCAGCATGAGCTCCGCCCTCAGGAAGGGCAGCGCGCTCGCACAGAAGTCGGCGACGGCGTCGAACGTCGATTCGCGTGTCCCCGACAGGAGGTTCGCCACCAGCGCTGGCAGCGCGAACGCATGCAGCACGTTGTTGCGGAAGTAGCTGACCGCGGCGATCTGGCGCTCCGGCACCTGGATGACGTCGCCGAGCGGGTGCGCGATGCGCACCGCGAAGCCCAGCTTGATCGCAAGCGCCACCGCGTCCTCCGGCCGCCTGTCGGTGAGCGTCGCTTCGTCCGCATAAGGCAGGCGCTCCGCGAGCGTCCGCAACCAGTCGATCTGCTGCAGCAGCGCGCGCTCGTCGAGCGCGTGGCGCGGGCTCGATGCGATCGCCATCGCGAACAGGTTGACCGGGTTGATGTCGACCGAGTCGTTGATCCGCTCGGTCATCAGGCGCGCGAGCGGCGTGGTCAGCCGCCGCGCCGCGTCGCCGCGCGCTTCCGCCTCCAGCGCCTGCCACCCGGGCGCGTGGTGATCGAGGAACTGCTCCAGCGCGACCGGCGTGCCGAAGCGCAGGTGCACCGAGCCGTAGTCGCGCTTGACGTCGCGCGCGGTGCGGATCAGCGACCAGATCGATTCGCGCTGCTTCGGCCGGCCCTCGAGCTCGGCGACCAGGCTGCTGCCCTCGAGCAGCTTCTCGTAGCCGATGTAGAGCGGCACGAGCTGCAGCGAGCGCGGATGCTCGCGCATGTAGCTCTCGATCGTCATGCCGAGGAGTCCGCCCTTCGGCGCGAGCGTGCGGCCGCTGCGGCTCCGCCCGCCCTCGATGAAGTACGCGATGGGAAAGCCCTTCGCGAGCATCTCGTGCAGGTACTCGCGGAAGACCGCGGCGTAGAGGGGCTCGCCCCTGATCTTGCGTCGCAGAAAGAACGCGCCGCCGCGGCGGAGGATCGGGCCGACGATCGGGAAGTTCAGGTTCGCGCCCGCCGCGATGTGGGGCGGGGCGAGGCCGCCCGTGTACACGAAGTACGAGAGCATCAGGTAGTCGATGTGGCTGCGGTGGTTCGGCAGGTAGACGAGCCCCTTGCCGGGTGCGAGCCGCACGAGCGCATCGACTCCGCGTACGTCCACGTCGTCGTAGAGCATCTTCCACAGGCGCTCGAGGACGATCTGCAGCGCGCGGATCACCGGGTAGCTGAAGTCGGACGCGATCTCCCAGGCGAACTTGCGCGCGCGCCCTTCTGCCTCCGCTTCGCTGATGTTCTCCAGCCGCGCTTCAGTGTCGATCGCGGCGCGCATCTCGGTCGAGGTGATCATCGTCTCGATGAGGTTCCGCCGGTGGGAAAGGTCCGGCCCGATCGCCGCCTCGCGCACGCGCCGGAAGTGGAAGCGCAGGAAGCGATTCGCCTTGCGTGTCGCCGCGACGGCGTCGCGCTCGTCGTCGACTATCCGGCGCAGCGACACCGGCGCCGCGAACGACATGCGCGTCTGCCGCCCATGCACGAGGATGATGGCGATCTGGCGGATCGCGCCGACGCTCGCCCACGCGTCGGCGAAGAGCGCCTTGAGCAGCGAGTCCTGCGAGCCGGGCGCGCGGCCCCACAGCACCGTCACCGGCACGAGCTGCACGTCGAGCGCAGGATCCTCGATGACCCGCGCGGTGAGGTCCGCAAGCGTCTCGGAAGGATCGATCGTCCGGGTGCTGAGCGGATTCGGGTTGATGATGACCGAGAACACCGCGCGCTCGCGTTCGGGAAACGGCGGACCGATGGGCGCGAGCGGCGACGGCAGTCCCATGCGCTCGGTCTCTTCCTCGAGCACGAGCAGGCTCGAGAGGTGCCGGTCCTCGAGCACGTAGCAGACCGGCCGCGAGACGTCGATGCCGAGCTCGGCGGAATCCTCCGGCGTGACGTGTGTGCGCACGACCAGGTACAGCAGCCGGCGCAGGAGCAGGGAGAAGGGGTTGCGCGCGCGGCGACGGACGGGCCGTTCCGGATGCGGCGCGTTCACGGGCGAAGGTCGCGCGCGCCAGCGTTGCGCGCGACGGGCAGCGACGACAGTTCGGGCAAGGCCCCTCCCTCTGGGCGGACACAATGGTCCGGCGGGTTGGTTTTCCGCGAATTGTCGCAGGCTGGGCGACTCCGCGTGCCGTCCCTGCGGACTGCGCCCACGACGCGTCGCCTCCTCACGACCGCATGCGACGAGGCGCGAGGGGTGCTTGTCGAGAACCGGGCATATGTCTCCGCCCGCAAGCCCGCGTTCCCCGCGGGTGCCACCGGCGACGGCAGCATTCGCGTCCATGAGCGAGATGCCGTCCACCATCGGCCGCTACGAGCTCGTCGCCGAGCTCGGGCGAGGCGCCATGGGCGCGGTGTACCGCGCGCTCGATCCGCTGATCCAGCGCGAGGTCGCGGTCAAGACCATCCGCATGCACCTCGCACCGCGTGAGGAGGCCGACTTCCGCGCGCGGTTCATGCGCGAGGCGAAGGCCGCGGGCCGCCTCAACCACCCGTCGATCGTCACCATCTACGATGCGGGAGAGTGGCACGGCCTGGCGTACATCGTCATGGCCTACCTCCCTGGAGCGTCGCTCCGCGAGATCGCGGTGCCCGGCCGGCCGATGCCGCTCGACGCCTGCCTCTCAATAGCACGCCAGGTGGCCGAAGGGCTCGCCTGCGCCCATGCCGCGCAGGTGATCCACCGCGACGTGAAGCCGGCGAACATCATGGTCGGCCCCGACCAGCGCGCCTGCATCACCGACTTCGGCATCGCGCGCGTCGAAGGCGTCTCGCGGACCCAGACCGGCGTCATCCTAGGCTCGCCGAAGTACATGTCGCCGGAGCAGATCCAGGGACTGGCCCTCGACCCGCGCACGGACCTCTACTCGCTCGGCGCGACGCTCTACGAGATCGCCACGGGCCGGCCGCCGTTCGGCGCGCCGGGCATGAGCATCATGGACCTGATGCAGCAGGTGGTGCGCGACGTGCCGCCCCCGCCGCGTTTGATCAACCCGGATCTGCCGGACGACGTCGAAGAAGTGATCCTGCGCGCGCTCGCGAAGGACCGCGAGCATCGCCACCCGACTGCAGCGGCTTTCGCAGCCGATCTCGCCCGATTGGCTGCGCGCGCGAGTGCTGCGCGCCCCGTGCGGAAAGCCGAGGTCGCCACGACTCGGCCGGTTGTCGCTGCCGATGTGGAAGAGACGGCATCGGTGACGGCGACCGCCACGGAAAGCCTTCCGGCGCGACTCGAGAGCAGCGCAGTCATCGGGCAGGACACGTTCCACCGCCAGCTGCTCGAAGACATCGATGCGTTCTCGCGACTCGACGTTCCCTCGGTCCTGCCGGTCGAAACCGCGCCCGCAACGCCGAGCTATCGCACAGGCGCGTCGTTTCCCAAGCTGTCCGGCGAGCTGCTCGCAGCGATCGACCAGACGGACGCATCAGTACCTTCAGCCAAGGCGCCGGCCCAGCCGGCGATCGCCGTCGAGCACGAGTCCACCCTCCTTCGCTCGCTCGCGAGCCGCGCAGCGATGGTCGAGTCGCGGCGGACCGATCCGTCGGAAGAAGCGCGGAAGCGTGCCGCGCTTCGCCGTCGCGACGAGCGCGCCCGCGCCGTGGCGGCATACCTGCGCGACTTCTGCCGCCACATGAACACGCTGCAGTCGCCGCTGGGGCGCGTCTACCCGCTCATGTCCATCGGCCAGATTCAGGGACTGCACTGGGCGCAGGGCGACGCCGGATACCACGCGCGCGAGATCGACGACGAACCGCTGACCTCCACCGTGTGGATGGAGTGCCGCCTCAAGGGCGAAGGGTCGCTCGTCGCCGAGCGCGAGGGCGACGGTATCGAGACGCTGCGGCGGCAGCTGCGCGAATTCGAGCTGCCGTTCATCACCGAGGAGATCCGCGGCCGCAAGGGCTGGTTG
>Ga0209254_10004815_pt1 | contig 12392 bp, 14 predicted proteins | sample FrelakmetDIP11DI_FD_187148 | JGI IMG/M metagenome (GOLD analysis project Ga0209254, IMG submission 187148) | Freshwater lake sediment microbial communities from the University of Notre Dame, USA, for methane emissions studies - DIP11 DI (SPAdes)... | ecosystem: Environmental > Aquatic >...
CGCGGATGTCTGGGAGGGATCGGCTTCTGCTTTGTATCCCATGTGGGGCAGGTACAGCCCTGCGGCTACCTGGAACTCAACTGCGGCAACATCCGGGAGCAGTCCTTTCGAGAGATATGGGAGACGTCCCCGACCTTCAAGGACCTGAGGGATTACTCACGGTATCAGGGTAAATGCGGGGAGTGCGAATACGTGAGGGTTTGCGGCGGCTGCCGGGCGCGCGCCTATGAAAGCAGCGGCAACTATCTCGCCCCCGAACCCCTCTGCCTCTATACGCCGCAGACCAGAGAACACACCTGATGCCCAAGCGTAAGTTGTAATGCTCCAACTCCCCACATCTCTATGCTATAAATAATTCGAAGCATTTACCGATCTCACTGGGCTGATACGGCCAAGGGCTTATTATCCCGCAAGAGGACCGAGGGTCACCATTTTTTTAGTCATCACTGATGGACCACGTTGATTCGCACCTGTTCTTTTGAACCCTCTTTGACATCGGTTTCAATCGTCAAAGTGGTGTTTCGCGCATCGCCCTGCGGGATGTTTTCCAGCTTCGCGGTAACCGCCAGGGTATAGCCCGTTTGGCCCGGTAAAGCTTCCTGAATGACCTCGATGAGCTGTGCGTCATAGGTCAGTTTGGTGATTTGAAATGGTTTTTTGCGATTATTAATGACTTTGATGCTCCCGGTTCGCAGCGGCTGATCGGCGGCTGTGCGCCCCACCAGCAGGGCGAGCGGGTTCACGCTGATTTCTCCCTGGATGTAGCCGCTCACGTTCAGCTGAATTTCCGGCCGCTGAGGGTGGTCGGTCAGGCACTTAATGAAGCCACTGTAATTACCCTGCTGCGCCTTGTTGGTTACGACTAAACGGTAATGTTTGCCAGGTTCAACCGTTTCCAGCTGATAGCTGATCTTTTCTTCCAGGTTGGATTCCACCTTTTGAATGCGGAACGGTTCCGATGTGGAAATCATTTCAATGGTGCTGGGGGAGAGCTGCTCGGCGACCCCCCGGAAGTGAACGACATTTGAGGGTTTAAGCTCGATATAGGTCTTGATCCTTCCCTTCAGGCGGATGTTGATTTGCGGTTGTTGAGAGTCGTTGCTGAATACCGTGGCGGACTTGTCCACATTGCCCTGGTAGCCTTTGAGATTCACCTGGAGTGTCACCTTGCCCTCCCCACCGGGAGGGATCGCTCGGTCAAAGTGAGCGACGGCACAGCCTCAGCCGGGGCGAACCTGACTGATGTTCAAAACCGCCGAGCCGGTGTTTTTTACTGTAAAGCCATGATCCACAGTGGCTCCTTCGTACACCTCCCCAAAGTCGTGCACCGTCTCTTCGATGAGGATTCGGGGTCCCTCGGTGGCTTGTGGAGCACCCTGAGATTCCCCGGCAGACGGCTTGGGGTTCTGGCCTTGCGCTGCCAGCCCCTGGGAGGCAACGCCGAAAATCAGAAGAGCTATCCAGCAAAACCCGCTAACAACTGACATGATATTTCTTTGATGAAAATGCATAAACCGATTTTCTCCCGTTTCAATTCAGTATCGATGAACAATTGAGTTTGGCGGTTCCTCGCAGCACCTTGCTGCCATAGCGATTCGCCGGATATTAGTCAAGTGGAAAGTATCCGGTGGAAAGTATCCGGTTATCCGGTGGGCAACGTAGTCAAAGAGCTCAAGCGCCTCAGCTCATCCTTTAGGTAGAGACACTCGTCGTGTTCAAACGTGCGGCAGGCAATGGGCCGCCGGCTGTGGACGGCGCACAGGCTGCGCCCGGTTCGTCGGAATTCCCATAAAAAAGGGCAAAAGCGATGCCCGCGCCCCAATCCTTCCCCGAAGATCTGCTGCCAGTGGGGGGGAATGTCCACATCATGGGGAAATGTCGCGAGGCCACTGGCAATTTCGCAGCAATGTCCGCAGTGGTCGCAATAGGGCTTGGTGGACTTGTCTTCCGCCGGACATGGATGCAGCATCGGGACCCGGCTTCCCTGCCTGCCGATCCAGGATTTCACTTCCAGGAAAAACCGGCTTCTCTCCACGAGCAGATGCCAGGAGTAAAGGCTTCGTGCTCGATCCGACAAACCCAGCCAGCTTTTTTCTCGGTTCACTGTCAACAGATTGGAGGCAAAAAAAGTCCAGGGAAAGAAGGGGTCGCGCAATGCTTTCCAGACGAATTGAGTCGCGGTGCTGTTTCGGCCATTCAGCATGCCCCTGACTGGGAGTTTGAGGGATGTCCATCCATGGCGCTGAATTTCACCCCGGAACCGCCTCCTCACCACACCACAATTCCGCATTCGTGGCTTTTATTCTGCTGCTGGAGCTCAGCTTCCGAGGCTCGGACATAAATCGGCACACTGCTCATCGGATCATCACCGGCTCCCTGCAGGAACCTCTGGCGCGCCAGCCCGGCGACAAAACTCGCTCGGATGGTATGAAAGGGTGGCGGCAATTCGACAGCCTGGTCGCCCAGGTTGCTCAGGAACCAGTCGCGGTGAAGCAACCAGCCGTCCCCACAAAACAGGGTTGTCTCCTGAATCTCTCTCAGAACATGCTCAGGCGATTTGACCAGATAGGGAGAACTCCGCCGGCATGTCCCGTTGCCATCCGGTTGGTAGAATGCGACATATAGTTCTTTCTTGCGCGCGTCGAGGAGAGTGCATACCGGTGAAGCCGCAAAACCCAGAGGTGCGGCCAACGCATCCAGGGTGGGAATGCCCGCATAAGGTTTTTGCAGCACCCAGGCCAAGGTCTTCACGGTGCTGATGCCGATGCGAATTCCGGTAAAACTGCCGGGTCCGAGGGTCACGGCAAAGCCGTCCACATCCTGCACGGTCCAGTTCACTTGATGGAGCAGCAAATCAATGGTTTTGAGCAGTCTGCGGTTATGTGTCCGAGCCGAGTGCAAACTCCATTCTGCCTTGAGCTCCATTTCATCCAGGAGCGCCACACTGCCCGAAGAGGTGGAGACGTCTACCGCCAAAATCTTCATGAGAACCCGAAACATGACAAACAGGAAAGTTGTGCTGAAAATCCCCCCGCCCTAACCACGGGGTTATGCCCGCGTGGAGTCATGAAAATCAGGGCACAATGCTCTCTTTGGCCCCAGGCAGCAGTCGCATGATATCGTTGTAAAAAACAAAGGCCATCAGAACAACCAGGAGCAGCATTCCTACCTTTTGCGCAAACTCAACTCGCTTCGGATTCAGCGGTCTTCTCAGGAGGCCTTCCAGCAGGAAAATAAACAGATGACCTCCATCCAGAACGGGGATGGGAAGCAAATTAAGAATGGCCAGATTAACACTGATCAAGGCCATGAAATGGATGAGATGGAGCAGCCCTTCCTGGGCTTGCTCGCCCGCCATCTGTGCAATGAGGATTGGCCCACCCAGGGTCTTCATGGGAAGGACTCCCTGAATGAGTTTTCCCACAGTCTGCAGAAATAACCTGCTCAAGTTCCAGGTCTGTGTCAGACTGTAGTAACCGGCCATCATGGGATTGACTTTTATCACCTGGAATTTCCCGGCCGCAGCAATACCAATCATCGGCCGCTCGATGGCTTCCCCGAAGATATTTTGTACCTTACCCAGTTCGGCTTGAACCTCGAGCGTAAACACCTGCTCGGCTCGCTCGATCTGCAACAGCAGCGGCCGCCTGCCCGCCTCGACAATGGTCTGGGACAGGACTTCCCAGTTGGGTATCGGGTTGCCGTTGATCTCCAGGACTTTATCCCCCGGCTGCATGCCGGCCAGTGCTGCCGGAGAATCCGGGGTGACCATGCCAATGTCGGTGGTCAACTGAGGAATTCCGGCTGTGGCATAGATGCAGGTGAAAATCAACACCGCCAGGAGAAGATTGGAGAATGGGCCGGATATGACGATGGCCGCGCGTTTTCTCAACGGTTGTGAAGAAAAGCTGGACTGCAGTTGCTCTTCCCCAACTTCATCATCGCGCCCTTCACCCAGCATTTTCACGTAGCCCCCGAGCGGGATGAGTGACAGGCGGTATTCGGTTTCCCCACGCTGAAAGCCGACAATCTTAGGCCCAAAACCGAGGGAAAAACGCAGTACCGTGACTCCCAGCCACTTGGCGACGAGAAAATGTCCCAGTTCGTGAACAAAGATCAGAATACCCAGCACAAAAATGGTGGAAGCAATTGTCGTCAGCACAACTCAATCCTCAATGGTGCTTCAAAGTTGTCATAAAATCATCTCTCACACCGCAGCTCGGTGGCCTTCCGCGAACTGGCGGGCGAGGCTCCGTGCCCAGCTGTCCGCCTGCAGGATCGCTTGCAAAGTGACCTCGCTGGCCACAGTGTGACGGGACATGGCCTCCTCAATGATCCTCGCAATATCCATGAAGCCAATCCGTCCTTGGAGAAACGCGTCAACAGCCACCTCGTTGGCTGCATTCAAAACAGCCGGCAGGGTGGAACCGACCCGGCACGCTTCATAGGCCAGGCGCAGACAGGGAAATTTCGCCGTATCGGGTGGATAAAAGGAGAGCTTTCCCAGGCGCAAGAGGTCGAGTGCCGGATTGGCGATGGCCAGCCGTTCGGGATACGACAGCGCATAGGCAATGGGTGCTTTCATATCCGGTATTCCCAACTGAGCGATCACTGATCCGTCCACATATTCAACCATCGAATGCACAATGCTCTCGGGATGGATATGGATCACAATCTGTTCCACCGGCACATCGAAAAGCCAGTGCGCTTCGATAACTTCCAGGCCTTTGTTCATGAGTGTTGCCGAGTCAATGGTGATTTTCCTTCCCATGGACCAATTGGGATGGCGCAGTGCCGCCTCCGGAGTCACCGCAACCAGCTCTTTCAAGGTTTTGCGAAAAAACGGACCTCCGGAAGCCGTCAGTAGAATGCGCCGCAGGTGCTTCCGCTGATTGCCCTGTAGCGCCTGAAAAATGGCGCTGTGTTCGCTGTCAACTGGAAGGATGCGCACGCCGGCCTGTTGTGCCAGAGGCATCACCACTGCTCCTGCAATGACCAGGGTTTCCTTGTTGGCGAGGGCAATGTGCTTACCGGCTTGAATGGCTGCCAGGGTGGGAATCAGTCCTGCAGCCCCGACCATGGCGGCGACGACCATCTCGACTCCAGGGAGTGTGGCGCATTGTTGATATCCATCAGTTCCGAAGACGATTTCCGGCCGATATTGAGAATCCCTGATCAGACGATTCAAGTGCGCGGCGCAGTCCTGGTCCAGGACAGCGACCAGTCGGGGACGGAAGGCTGCAATCTGTTCGCAGAGCAAACCAATATTACGGCCCGCAGCCAGCGCCATAACCTGGAAGCGGTCCGGGAACTGGCGAATCACTTCCAGGGTGTTGACGCCGATTGAGCCGGTACTGCCCAGGATGGTGAGCGACTTGATCGTCATGCAAGCCTCTTAGTGAATGAACCACAGATGAAGAAACCATGCGCCGGGGAAGGCTGGAAGCAGGCTGTCCAGTCGATCCAGCAATCCCCCGTGACCCGGCAGCAAGTCACTCGAATCCTTCTTACCACTGATCCTTTTGAACATTGACTCGACAAGATCACCCATTTGTCCGATCATTCCCAACACCAAGCCGCACAATGCCGATTCAGGTGCGGATAAACCGATAGAAAAAAGCGTGCTAAAACAAACAGCGGACAGTATGCCGGCAAATAATCCGACAATGGATCCTTCAATCGTCTTTTTAGGGCTGACCTGCTCATAGAGTTTGTGGCGGCCCCAACGCCTGCCGCCATAAAAAGCCCCGGTATCACCCGGTAGAATAATCACCAACACAAGAAAAAGCCATAAACGCCCATTTTCGGCTGCCCCCAGCAGCAGCACATAAGACAAAAGATAAGGGACATAAAACCATCCGAGCACAAATCGCGCCAAATAGTGCATCACCTTCGGATCGTTCGGAGAGGACAGAAGAAAAGCAACCAGTCCAATAAAGAACGCAACGAAGAAGCCGCAGTGGAGCCCCGCACTCCCTTCCAGAGCTGCCCCCACCGGCAGCAAGAGTCCCGCTGCAAGGTAAAAGATCTGCCATGAGGTGGTAAGGGGGGCGTCAAATAACAAGCGCTGGAATTCCCAGAGTCCAACCGTGGCAGCAATCCCCACCAGCAAACACCAACTCCAAAAAGGTCCGATGCTCAGCGTGATGAAAAGCACGGCACCCAGAATCAGTCCGGTAATCAACCGCTGCTTATGGGCATTCAATTGGGACAAATCCCACATCATCGGTCCTCTGGCTCTATTCCAACCCGTCCGGTGCTGTCTGGAAAGCAGAAAAACGTGTGCTGTGAAGGTTGTGCCTGCGCGGCGCCAATGAAGTGGCAAACCATAGAATGGGTCAGATGCTTTTTCACAGAGTTTTTAGAGTCATGGGTGGGGGTATCGGATCCTGTTTCAGCATCAAGAGGGCTGCGATGCAATATTGCCCGGAAGCTCTCTCAAAATCATGTCTCGACAGCGCACATGCCGCTAACCATCCTCACTTTTGCCTAACCGTGCTGTTTGAGTTGCGCGCTGATTCTTCCAAAACGGCGCTCACGCTGCTGGTAATCGAGCAGGGCTGCAATGAAGTCCGGTTCGTGGAAGTCCGGCCATAGGACATCCGTCACATAAATTTCAGTGTAAGCCAGTTGCCAAAGCAAAAAATTGCTGATGCGATGTTCTCCGCTGGTGCGGATCAAGAGATCCGGTTCTGGCAAGGAAGCGGTGAACAGATAGCTTGCCAGGAGGTCCTGCGTTAAGTCCCGGGGGCGGTACTTACCCTGCTGCACATCAGCGGCGAAGAGCTGCGCGGCGCGAACAATTTCATCTCTTCCACCGTAGTTGATGGCCAGGTTCAGGTTAAGCTTTTGGTATCCGGCGGTCTGAGCCATGATGCTGCGCAATTCGCGAACCACATTTTGCGGAATGTTGTCCAGATCTCCCAGGTGGTTGAGGCGGATTTCCTGCCGAATCAGTTCCGGCAGTTCCGCCCTTAGAAACTGCCGCAAGAGCTGCCAGAGTGCAGCAATTTCGCTCTCGGGGCGCTGCCAGTTTTCCTTGGAAAAGGCGTACAAAGTCAGGTGGGAAATCCCAAGTTCACGACAACACCGCACAACCGCGCGAACCGCGTTGGCTCCTTCTTTATGGCCGGCAATACGGTTGAGCAACCTTTTCTGAGCCCACCGTCCATTACCGTCCATGATAATGGCCACATGACGCGGAAGCTTGTTGAAATCCAGTTGATCCATTGCAGCTGACTGGAGTTTATTCAAATTTCCAGGATCTCTTTTTCTTTGGTAGTGAAGCGCGCATCCACTTTCTTAATGAAATCGTCGGTGATTTTCTGCACCTCTTCCTGCCCGCGAAACTGTTCATCCTCCGCGATTTCTTTTTCTTTCTTGAGTTCCTTAAGCATTTCGTTGGAATCACGTCGGATATTGCGCATCGCCACCTTTGATTCTTCAGCCATCTTGCGAATGACCTTGACCAAGTCTCTACGGCGTTCCTCGGTGAGTGGCGGGATGTTGATACGGATTGCTTTTCCGTCATTCATGGGCGTGACACCAAGGTCTGACTTGAGGATGGTCTTTTCCAGTTCATTGATGATGGAACCGTCCCAAGGTTGGATCATAATGGTGCGCGGCTCCGGCACCGTGAGCGTGGCCACCTGATTGAGTGGGTTCAGGGTCCCGTAGTACTCGACTCTGATTCCGTCAAGCAACGCCAGTGAGGCTCTTCCGGTGCGCACCCGCTTGTAGTCACGTTCCAGGGTTTCGAGGGCTTTCCCCATTCGATCCCGACAATCTTCATAGACATCATTGAGCATGACCACCTCCCTCCACGACCGTTCCAATGGGACTACCCATGATGACTTTCTTGATGTTGCCGGGCTGACGCAGGTCAAAAACCACGATGCGGATATTGTGATCGCGAGCCAGGGAGATGGCGGTTGCATCCATAATTCTTAGATTTTGCTGCAGGACCTCGGTGTATGTGATCCGATCATATTTAAGGGCATACTGATCTGTTTCGGGATCGGCAGCATAAATTCCATCCACCCGGGTGGCTTTTAGCAGGACATCGGCGCCAATCTCCATGGTTCGTAATGCGGCTGCAGTATCGGTGGTGAAAAAAGGATTGCCGGTGCCGGCAGCAAAGATCACAATGCGATCTTTTTCGAGATGACGGATGGCTCGGCGCCGTATGTAGGGTTCCGCGACTTCCTTCATGTCGATGGCGGACTGAACGCGGGTAGCGATCCCGTGTTTCTCCAGGGCTTGCTGCAGGGCCAGCGCATTCATCACCGTGGCCAACATCCCCATGTAATCGGCGGTGGATCGGTCCATACCCTGGGAAGCCGCTGAAACACCACGAAAAATGTTGCCCCCGCCGTTCACAATGGCAATCTGCACTCCCATCCGATGTACTTCACAGATCTGGCTGGCGATGTCTTCGATGACTTTGGTGTCAATCCCGTAGGGCTGTTCGCCCAGTAGTGCTTCCCCGCTCAGCTTGAGGAGAATGCGCCGATAGAGTGGTTTATCCATGGAGCACCGTCCACGTCATGGTGTTATTCCGCACCCAGCTGAAACCGGCTGAATCTTCGGATAATGATCTTTTCCCCGGTCTTAGCCAGCAGCTCGTTGAAGTAATCCTGAATGGTTTTGTCTGGGTCCTTTATGTAACTTTGCTCTAGCAGGACGGATTCCTGGAAAAATTTGTGCATCTTGCCATCCACCATCTTCTCGATGATGTTGTCGGGTTTTCCCGATTCCTTGGCCTGTGCCGCATAGATGGCTCGTTCGCGATCAATAATCTCCTGAGGTATGTCCTCTTTGACAATTCCCAAGGGATTGGCGGCTGCAATTTGCATCGCAACATTTTTCACGAAATCTTGGAAGTCCTGGCTCTTGGCAGCAAAATCGGTTTCGCAATTCACTTCCAGCAATACTCCAAGCCGCCCCCCGGCATGGATATAGGCATGCACCAAGCCCTCGGAAGCCTGTTTGCCGGCGCGTTTTACTGCCGTAGCCAGACCCTTCTGGCGCAGCAGGTCGATGGCTTTGTTCATATCGCCCTGCGTGTCCTGCAAAGCCTGTTTGCAATCCATCATTCCCGCATGGGTCTTTTCCCGTAGTTCTCGAACCATTGCAGCTGAAATTTCCAAAGCTCTCCTCCAAATCCTTAAGCGGTTACAGTTGCCGTATTGAAGTAAAGTGTCACTGGTGCTTCACGTACCTTTCGGCAATTGTCCACCATAGAAATGCGTGGCTGGAAACATGCCCTGACGGCACTTTCCAGCCAGTTACAATTGCTAAGACAAGATCTCAAAGAAAGGTTCTAATTTCCTTCCTCTGCCTCTGCCTCCGTTTCCGGCAGCGGATTAAGGATTTCCACCACCGGACCACCCTCCTCTTCCTTCAGGATCTGACCTGCCGGTACTTCTTCCAGCAGCAGTCCTTTGTCCTGGACGGCCTGACTCATTTCATCGTAGCGTTGTCGTCCTTCCAGGCAGGCATCGGCGATCTTGGAAGTGATCAGGCGTATGGCGCGAATTGCATCGTCATTGCCGGGGATGGCGTAATCGATGACGTCTGGATCACAATTGGTATCGACTATCGCCACCACCGGGATGCCCAGGCGATTGGCTTCGGCCACCGCAATCTTCTCCTTGTGCGGGTCCACCACATAGACCGCCCCGGGCAGGCGGCTCATATGCTTGATGCCGCCCAGGTTTCTCTCGAGCTTCTCGCGCTCACGCTGCAGGCTGAGTATTTCCTTCTTGGGAAAGCGGTTGATCGTGCCGTCCTCAGTCATGGAATCCAATTCCTTGAGCCGATCGATGCCTTTCTTAATGGTCTTGAAGTTGGTCAGCATCCCGCCCAACCAACGATGGTTGATGAAAAACATCCCGCATCGCTCCGCTTCCTCGCGGATGGCATCCTGTGCCTGGCGCTTGGTTCCCACAAACAGGACGGTTTCACCAGCTGCTGCGCTATTCACCGTGAATTGGTAGGCGAAACGGAACAGCTTGACGGTGCGCTGCAGGTCGATGATGTAAATACCGTTCCGAGCCCCAAAGATGTAAGGCTTCATCTTAGGGTTCCAACGGCGGGTCTGGTGGCCGAAATGGACACCCGCTTCCAGCAACTGCTTCATACTGACTGCTGCCATGTGATCCTCCCTCTGGTTTGGTCCTCCATTCCCTGTTACCTGCGAGAATCGTTCCGAACCCGCAAGCACCAAAAGCGATACGGGAATGTGCGATTTAGTTAATTAAACTGAGTCTTTTATCATGATAAATATAAATCCGGCAACAAAAAAACCATCCCGAAACCGTTCTCGAAGATGCCACAGCTCATGGACCGGACATTTTTTCCGCGACCTTCGCGTAATAGCGCTGGTTTTCTTCCAGCAGTGGTGACACCCGGCGCATCATGTTCAGTTTCATTATAAGGAAGTTCAGTTTCTGCAATTGCTTGTATTTTTGCTGTGTATCCGTAATTCCAGCCAGCAATTGCTGCGTCGTGTGGATTTCTTTTCGCAACTGCAGTTCCGGCGGCAGACAATCCGCATTCTTCAGGATTTTATACGCGATTCGCAGATCCTCGGGGAGATGACTGTCATTTTCCAACTCCAGCGGTTCGCCACGCCCCGGAAGATCATCAAATTCTCCGCGATCCATGGCCTCGCGGATCCTTTCCTCGGCCAGTCGCTCAATAGCAGCAAACATGTTTTTCTGCCCCTGTTTCTGTTAAGTTACCATTTAGATTGACTCTTTTGCAAAAGCATTTCCGTTCCTGTTTCGATACCTCACCACGAACGGAAAATCAACTGGTCACCGACCACCGCATCCGTTCAACGGTGTTCGCTGTCGAGCTCCATTTGATCATCTGAAGATTCCAGAAGATCGAATTCGGGGAGTTTTGAGATAGACTCCAAGGCTATTTTAAAAAACCAATGCGGTGTCATTATGATACATGTCAATCGCGGGGAAAAAGACCATGAGTTGTCAAAACAGCACTTCGCTCTGGGGGGCAGAACAACTGGCTATGGATTCCAAAGGTTACAGCAAGAGCAGTACAAACGAGAATTCTGGATTGACCGCAACGGGGGCCCAAGACTCATCGGTCCCGTTGCTTCAACCACAGCAGTTCTGGATTCTGGGAGCCGGCCATTTTGGCCGACTCGCGGCAAAAAGGTTGAGCCGGCGCTTTCCGGAGGCTTCTTTCCTGGTGATTGACAATCGTCCGGATAGGCTTGAGGAGATAGAAGGCGCATACAAATTGCCCGTTTCTTTGGCGGACGCGACAAACTTTCTGAACACAAACGACCTGAGTGAAGATCTGTGGATTATCCCGGCAGTGCCCGTGCATATAGCTTTTCTTTGGCTACTCCATCAATTGCAGCACTCCGGCCCAGTGCATCCAATGCCGGTGCCCGATGAAGTGGATGCGATGATTCCTAATCCGTATCGAGTTTCTTCAGGAACGGTCTATGCCAGTTTTGCCACGTTCCGCTGTCCGGATGCCTGCAGCGAACCGGATGATCTCTGTACCCACACACGCCGGCCGCGCCTCGGAAGCCTCTTTGAACACCTGGCACGCCTGCAGGCACGGCAATACCACATGGAAGTCATTCGCAGCTGGCAACTGGCGCCCGGAGTCGGCGGTTACCGGGCGGCCCAACTGTGCGCAAGCCTCGAGCGGATTACACAGCAGCCAGGAAAATACCTCATCGCAACGAGTTGCCGCTGCCATGCGGTCATCGATACCCTTCTCTTCCATGAGGGGCGCCGGACCGTGTCGGCCTGATGACCGAAGCCATGGCCATTTAATCGTCATGGCGCTGCGCTAACGATGGCGCTTGCTCCCCGACCAGTCCGTTGAGCGCCCGGTGCAGACAGTCCTCGGCGCGGTATCCATGGAGCCGGGCAAGGTTGGTCAAGGAGACCAGCAACTGACCGTAAATCTCTTCGGGTGCTTTGGCTCCTTCCAGATGCGCTTTTCTCATTTGCTGTGTCAAGTCTTCAAACTGCGCAATTTGGCTCGCATCGTTATTCCATAATACTTCCTGCTGTGCCAACCGTGACAGGATGCGATGCGCCCGCATGAGCCCGGGTAACGTTCGCGGAATGTCGCTTAGACTGGATTTTTTCCCCTTGGCGGTGGTTTCTTGTGCCTTGATCTTTTCCCAGTTATCCCGCACCTCCTGCGCAGAATGAACAGCGTGATCGCCAAACACGTGGGGGTGGCGGCGAATCATCTTGGCGTTGATATGGTCGCACACCGACTCCACACTCAAAGTCCGCTGCTCTTCGTAAAGGTACACCAGGAAAAGCACCATAAAGAGCAAATCACCGAGTTCCTCCCCCGCTTCCGAAGCCTCGCCGGCGCAAATGGCTGCCGCG
>Ga0209254_10004816_pt1 | contig 12390 bp, 9 predicted proteins | sample FrelakmetDIP11DI_FD_187148 | JGI IMG/M metagenome (GOLD analysis project Ga0209254, IMG submission 187148) | Freshwater lake sediment microbial communities from the University of Notre Dame, USA, for methane emissions studies - DIP11 DI (SPAdes)... | ecosystem: Environmental > Aquatic >...
CGCGAAGATGAACGCCGTGTGAGGCTCGTCATTCACCGTGGTCCGTGGCATGCCGACGGCCGCAACCCCGGTCGCGACTGCTACTTCATCACCGCGATGAACCTGGCGTCGGACGAAGCGGTCGAGATCACTGCGGTCTGGTTCGAATCCGACCCGCGGCGCTTCGTGGAGCGCCGCCAGCGGCGGCTGCCGGTTACGCTCAAGCCCGGCGAAAGCTGGGAAACCTGGCTCGAAGTCGAGAAGCTGCCGGAATGCATCCGCGAGGGTGCCAGCGAGCTCGCCCGCGTGCGGCTCGCGACCGGAACGGTGCTGACGCCGGAGCAGGCTTAGCTCGTTGCCACGCTACGAGAGGGCATCGCCCCCTCGTGCTCGCACGCTACGAGAGGCCACACCTCCCCCTCGCGCTCCCCAATGTCAGGGGAAAGCGCTGACTGCGGTCGGTTTTTCTCTCTAGCTAGCTTGCACGCCACGAGAGGGCGACCGCAGGCGCCCACTCAACCGCTGTTTCGCAACCCCGCCGCGATCCCGTTGATCGTGAGGTGGATGCCCCGCTGCACGCGCTCGGACTGCTCGCCGCTGCGAAAGCGGCGCACGAGTTCCACCTGCAGGTGGTTGAGCGGATCGATATAAGGCACGCGGTTCTTGATCGCCCGGGCGAGGGGGGGATTCGATGCGAGGAAATCGCGCTGGCCGGTGATGGCGAGGAGCGCACGGCGCGTGAGATGCCATTCTTCCTCAATGCGCGCGAACACTCGCTTGCGCAGGGCGGGGTCGGGGACGAGGCCGGCGTAGCGCGAGGCGATCCCCAGGTCGGTTTTCGCGAGCACCATGTCCATGTTCGCGAGGAGCGTCTGGAAGAACGGCCAGTGCCGATGCATCTCGCGAAGCTCGGCCCAGCGCTTTTTCGGGCCGTCGGCGACGAATGCATGCACGCCCGAGCCGAAGCCGAACCAGCCGGGAAGCAGCACGCGGCTCTGCGCCCAGCTGAACACCCACGGAATCGCGCGCAGGTCCTCGATTCGCCGCGACGGCTTGCGCGACGCCGGTCGGCTGCCGATATTGAGCTCCGCGATCTCGGTGATGGGTGTCGCGGCTCGGAAGTAGTCGGTGAAGCCGGGCGTCTCGTAAACGAGCGTGCGATAGGCCCGATAGGCGTTCTCGGACAGGACGTCCATGATCTCTCGGAACCGTCCCGTGCGGCCGTGTGGCTCCGTGTGCGCCAGCGTCGCCTCCATCGTCGCGGCCACGAGCGTTTCCAGGTTGCGGCGACCGATCTCGCGGTTGGCGTACTTGCCGGCGATGACTTCCCCCTGCTCGGTGATGCGGATCTGGCCGCTCACGGCCCCGGCGGGCTGCGCGACAATCGCCTGGTAAGTCGGTCCGCCGCCGCGGCCTACCGATCCGCCACGGCCGTGAAACAGCCGCAGGCGGACGTCGAGTCCGCCAAGCAGCTCCGACAACCGCACTTCGGCGTTGTAGAGTTCCCAGGTCGAGGTGAGAAAGCCGCCGTCCTTGTTCGAGTCGGAATAGCCGAGCATCACCTCGAGCGTGTTGTCCCAGCTCTCGCGCACAACGTGCATGATTCCGGGCATCGAAAGGAAGCGCTGGGTGATGGCGGCGCACCCGCGAAGGTCCGCGATGGTCTCGAAGAGCGGGATGATGCGCATCGCGGCCGCGGGTCGCGGCCCCGGCCGGAAAAGCCCGGCCTCCCGGGCGAGCAGGGCGACCTCGAGCAGGTCCGAGGCAGCGGTCGTCTTGGAGATGATGTAGTGAGGCAGCGCGTCGCGCCCGTAGCGCGCCTGGATGGCACTCGCGGCCTGCATGAGGTCGAACTCGCCGCGCGTTTCGTCGGTGTACTCCACGAAGGGCGAGACGAGCGGTCGGGCGTGCGCGAGCTCGGCGACGAGCAGCCGCTCCTTTTCGGTCTCGTCCGCCTGCGCGTAGGCCGGGTGCACGCTCGCCCGGTCGAGCAGCTCGGCCACCACGCGTTCGTGCACGTCCGAATTCTGGCGCAGGTCGAGCGCTGCGAGCGAGAACCGGAAGGTCCGCGCCGCCACGAGCAGACGGCGCAGCCGTCCATCCGCAAGCGCTGCGCCGCGATTCGCTTCGAGTGACTCGCGGATTGTCTCCAGGTCCGCAACGAATTCGTCGGCGCTGCGGTACGGCTCGGCCTCCGCCGCCGCGTGTCGGAGTGGATGCGCGCCGTTGAGGGCGAGCGTCGTCGCGGCGAGCCGCGCATAGATGCCGATCAGGGCCTGCCGATAGGGCTCGTCCTGGCGATGCACCGACCGGTCGTGCGCGCGCGCGGCGAGCGCCGTGAGCGCGGGCGTCACGTCCACCATCCCGAGCGAGAGCGCCAGCTCGCCGCCGAGCGCGTGCACCTCGTCGAGATAGTGCTCGAACGCGAGTATCGACTGCCTCTGAACCGCGTGCTCCAGCACTCGCTGCGTCACGAATGGATTGCCGTCGCGATCGCCGCCGATCCAGCTGCCGACGCGCAGGATCGGCGGCAGACGCCAGCGCTCTCGCGTCGGATATTGCTCGTCGAGCAGGTCCTCGAGGTCGGCGACCAGTGCCGGCACCTCGGCGAGGAACGTGCGGCGATAGTACGCAAGGGCATTCTCGATCTCGTCCTCGACGCGGAGCTTCGCGAGCCGAAGCATGCGCGTCTGCCAGAGCGTGAGCACCTGCCTGGCGAGCGCCGCGTGCAGGCGCTGTGTTTCCTCGTCCGTGAGCGGGGCGCGATCGCGCTCGGCGAGCAGGCGTGCGACCTCGCGCTCGCAATCGAGAGTGCTCTTGCGCTGCACCTCGGTCGGGTGGGCGGTGAGTACGGGGGAGATGAGCGCCGTGGCGAAGAAGCCGGCGAGTGCCGGCGCGCCCACGCCGGCGGCTTTCAGCCGGGTGATTGCATGCGGGATCGAACCCTCCTGCGGCTTGGAGCCGGCAAGCCGATGGAAGCGGCGGCGGCGGTTGTGATGCTCGTCCTCGGCGAGGTTCGCAAGGTGCGAGAAATAGCTGAAGACGCGCACCACCGAGATCGAGTCTTCGAGCTCGAGGCTGTTGAGGATGTGCTCGAGCTCGACGCGCGCCGCCTCGTCCCGATCGCGCCGGAACCGCACCGCCAGCTGGCGGATGCGCTCGACGGCCTGGAAGCGCGCGTCGCCTTCCTGGGCCCGGAACGTGTCGCCGAGCAGCCTGCCCACGAGACGGATGTCTTCCTTGAGCGGCTGGTCCTTGTTAGCGCCACGCGGCGTCCGCTTGACGCGCCCGCGGGACACCGCCGAGGGCGTTGCACCCGAGCCGGGTCGGTCCGTGCGATCGAGCATGGGTCATGGAGAAGGGGTGGGCCGCCGGTCACTCTATCGCACTTCGTCCGCTGCGCGGCGGGTGCAAACAGGACGCGAGCCCCCCCTGCATCAGTGCGCACCGAGTCGGAGGCTGCTCCTGCCCGGGCTAACGGTGGGTTAACGGGCACTTACGCGCGAAACCACGCAAAGCGAGGTGATACACTCGCCGCCGGTCGCGTTACTCCGTTCCGTTGCATCGAGTGTCCTTTGCCCCGCCGTCGCGCATCATCATCGCGTCGCGCGCGAGTCGTCTTGCGTTGTGGCAGTCGGAGCACGTGCGCGATCGCCTCGGCGCGCTCTATCCCTCCGCCGCGGTCGAGATCCTCGGCATGACCACGCAGGGCGACCGCATACTCGACGTGACGCTCGCCAAGATCGGCGGCAAGGGTCTCTTCGTAAAGGAGCTCGAGTCGGCACTGGCTGACGGGCGCGCCGACATCGCGGTGCATTCGGCCAAAGACGTACCGGTGTTGCTGCCCGAGGGTTTCGCGCTCGCGGCGATCATGGCACGAGAGGATCCGCGCGACGCCTTCGTCTCGAATCGCTACGCGAGCCTCGCGGAACTGCCGGCAGGCGCGGTGATCGGGACCTCGAGTCTGCGGCGCGAGGCGCAGCTTCGCGAGCGCTTTCCGGCGCTCGAGGTGCGACCGCTGCGTGGCAACCTCGACACGCGCCTCGCGAAGCTCGACCGCGGCGAATACGACGCGATCGTGCTCGCATGCGCCGGGCTCAGGCGGCTCGGCATGGCGGCCCGCATCCGCGCGGTTCTCGATCCGGACACCAGCCTCCCGGCGGTGGGGCAGGGTGCGCTCGCGATCGAATGCCGCGCCGATCGGCGCGAGGTCGCGGCGTGGCTCGCGCCACTGAATGACGCGCCCACCGCCGTGTGCCTCGCGGCCGAGCGCGCCGTGAGCCGTGCGCTCGGCGGGAGCTGCCAGCTTCCGCTCGCGGCCCACGGCGAACTCCGCGGCGATCGGCTTCATCTGCGCGGCCTGGTCGCGAGCCCGGACGGCCGCGCGCTGGCTCGTGCCGAGGTCGTGGCCGACCGCGACGCCCCCGAGGCCGCGGGCGAACGGCTCGCCGCTCTCCTGCGCGAACGCGGCGCCGACCGCATCCTCGCCGCCATCGCGACGGCGCCATGAGGGCCGATACGGAGCGGGGCGCGTCATCCGGCGCGCTTGCGGGGCGGCGTATCGTCGTCACGCGGCCGGCAGGGCAGGCCGATCGGCTGGTGAACCTCATCCGCGAGCAGGACGGCGAGTCGCTCGCGTTTCCCGTCCTCGAGATTCGCGACGTCGAGGACGTCGCGCCGCTCCTCGCGCTCGTCGACCGACTCGACGAATTCGATCTTGCCGTGTTCATCAGTCCGAACGCGGTCAACAAGGCCATGAATCTCATTGTCGCGCGTCGCGCGTGGCCGGCCTCCGTGCGAGCGGCGACGATCGGGCGCGAAAGCGAGAAGCAGCTTCGCCGCTACGGTGTCGGTGACGTCATCGCGCCGCCGGGGCGTTCCGACAGCGAGGCGCTGCTCGCGCTCGCCGAGCTGCAGTCGATGACTGGGAAGCGCGTGGTGGTCTTCCGCGGTGACGGCGGCCGCGAACTCCTTGCCGAAACGCTGGTCGCGCGTGGAGCGAAAGTCGAGTACGCCGAGTGCTATCGCCGTGTGCGGCCGTGCGCCGACATCGGGCCGCTGATCGCAGCATGGGCGCGGAACGAAGTGGACGCCGTCGTAGTTACCTCGAGCGAGGGCCTGGGGAACCTCATCGAGATGTTGGGCGAGGCCGGCGCCGCATACCTGCGGGGGACGCCGGTGGTCGTCCCGCACCCGCGAATAGTGGAGAATGCGCGCGCCCGCGGTCTCGAGCGAATCGTGCTCACGAACCCCGGCGACAAGGGTATCGCCGCAGGGCTGGCGGCCTTTTTCGCTACACTATGAACGTTCGATCGAGCGAGGTCCCGATGCAGGACGCACCCCCGCCGCAGGCAGCGGCCGAGGTTGTTGCGCCCCCCATATCTTCCGTGGCTGAAAGACCCGCGGGCGGGTCGCCTTCGGTCGACGGACGGCGCCCGGGTCTGATGGAACGGATTCCGCCCCATTGGGCTGCGCTCGCCGCGCTCGCGCTTGCCGCGTTCGGCTTGTGGCAGTGGTACGCGACGCGTGGCGAGTTCAACCGTACGCGCGACGAGATCGCGCTTCGCTTGCGGGACGCCGACGCGGAGGCGCGCGCGAGCCGCCTCGCGTCGAAGGAGTCGCAGGACCTCGTGCGCGAGGCCGACAAGCGCATCGCAGCGCTGGAGGCAAAACTCGCGGAGTCGCAGAGCCAGCAGTACGCGCTCGAAGCGATGTACAGCGAGCTCGCCCGCGGCCGGGACGACTGGGTCCTCGCGGAAATCGACCAGACGCTCTCCATTGCAGCGCGCGAGCTGCAGCTCGCCGGCAATGTCCCGGGAGCGCTCGCCGCCCTGCAGGCTGCCGACGCACGCATCGCGCGTCTCGACCGACCGCAGTTCCAGGGCCTGCGCAAGGTGATCCAGCGCGACATAGAGCGCCTGCGCGCGGCGCCGACGCTCGACGTCATCGGCCTCACCGCGCGCCTCGATCAACTCGCGGCCTCCGTCGACAGCCTGCCGCTGCTTGCCGAAGGTCGGCCCCAGCCGGAGGTCGAGCAGACGGCGCCGGCGCCGAAGCCCTGGTGGTCGCGCTTCGGAGAGTCGCTGTGGAGTGAGATCAAGAGCCTCGTCAGGGTGCAGCGCCTCGACGCGCAGGACCAGTCGCTCGTCTCGCCCGACCAGGCGTGGTTCCTCCGCGAAACCATGAAGCTTCGCCTGATGCACGCGCGCGTCGCGCTGCTGCAGCGAAACGAAGCGGCCTACCGCGCCGACCTCAAAGCGGCGACCGACTGGTTGTCGCGCTACTTCGATCCGCGCGACAAGCGCGTGGCCGCCGCACTGGCTACGCTCGGCCAGCTCAACGCAGCGACGCTCTCGGTGGAGCTCCCCGCAATCTCGGAAAGCCTCGCGGCCGTGCGCAGCGCTCGTGCTCCACGCGAGCGCGGCGGCGGATGAAAGGCCTCCTCTGGTTCCTGGCGGTCGCGACCGCGGCGGTCGCGCTCGCGCTTTTTGCCACCTACCAGCAGGGCTATGTCCTGTTGGTCGCGCCGCCCTACCGGATCGAGATCTCGCTGGTTCTCTTTATCCTGCTCGCGCTCGCCGCGTTCGTCGCGCTGCATTGGTTCGCGCGGATCGCCTCGAACGTGCTTCGCATGCCGGCCAACGTCGCCGCCTTCAGAGAGAGGCAGCGGCACAGCCGCGGCATCGAAGCGCTGCGCGGCGCTTGGCAGGCCTACTTCGAGGGGCGGTATGGGCGCGTGGAGAAACTCGCCGCACGCGCTTACAGCCTGGAGGAGTCGCCCGCAGTGTCGGCGTTGCTCGCCGCGCGCGCGGCGCATTTCATGCGCGACCCCGACAGACGCGACTTGTGGCTGACGCGCGCCGAGAACGCGGAAGGGCAGGACCGCAACGCGCGGCTCGCGACCCGGGCCGAGCTGTTGCTCGACGAGCGTCGGTTCGAGGAGGCGAGGCAGGTGCTCGCCGAGCTCTCCGACCACGGTCCGAAGCACATCGCCACGTTGCGGCTCCAGCTGCGCGCCGAGCAGGCGCTGCAGAATTGGGACGAGGTGCTACGCCTGCTGCAGATGCTGGAGAAGCGGCATGCCATCGCACCCGAGCTCGCCGCACAACTCCGCGCGCGGGCGGTGATCGAGAATCTGCGCAAGAAGTCGCTCGATGCCGAAAGCCTCGCTGCGTTCTGGCGCTCGCTCCCGGAACGCGATCGCAGGAACCCCCGCACCGCGGTCGACGCCGCGCGCCACTTCATTCGCCTCGGCGGCTGCCGCCGTGCGCACGAAATCGTCGAGGACGCCCTCGCGTCGGCGTGGGACCCGAGCCTCGTGCTCGTCTATGGCGAGTGCCAGGACGAAGATGCACTCGATCGGCTCGCGCGTGCCGAGGGGTGGCTGAATGCGCACCCGCGCGATGCCGCGCTGTTGCTGACGCTCGGCCGCCTCTGTCGACAGCGTGAACTGTGGGGCAAGGCGCAGAGCTACCTCGAGGCCAGCGTTTCGGAGCAACCCTCGCGCGCAGCGCACCTCGAACTCGCGCGGCTCGCCGAGCGGCTCGGCCGAACGGACGTGGCGGCGACGCACTATCGCTCGGCCGCAGACGAAGGGCTGCCGCTCGAGCCGCGCTGACCCGCGCCCAGAAGCGAGAATCGGCGCCGCCCCGCGTGCAGACTCCCTACACCCAATCGCGCGGCTTCAGGAACTGCTCGTACAAGCGCGCTTCCGGCGAACCTGGCGCCGGATGCCAGTCGTAGCGCCAGCGCACGATCGGCGGCAGCGACATCAGAATCGATTCGGTGCGACCGCCCGACTGCAGGCCGAAGAGCGTGCCGCGGTCGTAGACCAGGTTGAACTCGACGTAGCGACCGCGGCGGTACGCCTGAAAGTCGCGCTCGCGCTCGCCGTAAGGAAATGCGCGTCGGCGGTCGACGATTGGGGCATAAGCGGCGAGGAAATGATCCCCGACGGAGCGGGTGAGCGCGAACGAGTGCTCGAGGCCGCGATCGGCGAGGTCGTCGTAGAAGATCCCGCCGACGCCACGCGGTTCGTTCCGGTGCTGCAGGAAGAAATAGCGGTCGCACCATGCCTTGAAGCGCGGATGGTAGTCGCCGCCGAACGGTGCGAGCGCCGCCTTGCAGGTGGCGTGAAAATGGCGGGCATCCTCTTCGAAGGGGTAGTAGGGCGTGAGATCCATGCCGCCGCCGAACCACCAGACGGGCTCGGCTTCGGCTTTGGTCGCGACGAAGAAGCGCACGTTGAGATGCACCGTCGGCACATAAGGGTTTCGCGGGTGCAGCACCAGCGAGACACCCATCGCCTCGAAGCGCCGGCCCGCGAGCGCCGGCCGGCTGGCGCTTGCCGACGGGGGGAGGCACGCCCCGGTGACGTGTGAGAAGAGCACGCCAGCGCGCTCGAAAAGCGCGCCCTCTTCGATCAATCGGCTGACCCCGCCGCCGCCCTCGGGCCGCGTCCAGGTGTCGCTGCGGAACTTGCCGCCGTCGAGGTGCTCCAGCCCGTCAACGATGCGGTCCGTCAGCGCCGTGAAGTAATCCTTGATCGGTGCGGGGTCCATGGGACGCGCCGGAATTCGGGCCGATGACTGGGACTGGGCAACAAAGCAACGAATCAGCCGAACGCCACACTGGCTGAAACTCTCGTGGCCACGCCCCGAAAGCGGTAGGGAAGCGGCTTCGGCGATCTCGCCGTTCAGCCGCCGATCAGTTTCTCTTCGCGCCGATGGCGCGGAAGCCGATATCACGGCGGCACTGCATGCCCGCGAACCGGATCGAATCCACGGCCTGGTACGCGCGCCGCTGCGCGATCTTGATCGAATCGCCGAGCGCGGTCACGCACAGGACGCGGCCGCCGTTGGTCACGATCTTGCCGTTCGCCATCAGCGTGCCGGCATGGAACACATGGCAGTCCTCGGCCGCCGGGGGCAGGCCCTCGATCACGTCGCCCGGGCGCGGGGTCTCGGGATAGTTTGCCGCCGCGAGCACGACGCCGAGCGCGGCGCGACGGTCCCACTCCGCTTCGGCACGGTCGAGCTCGCCCGCCAAGGTGCGCTCCATGAGATCGACGAGATCGGTCTTGAGGCGCATCAGGATCGGCTGGGCCTCCGGATCGCCGAGCCGGCAGTTGAACTCCAGCACTTTGGGCTGACCGCTCGCGTCGATCATGACGCCGGCATAGAGAAAGCCCGAATACGGGATGCCGTCTTCGCGCATTCCGCGCACCGTGGGCAGCACGATCTCGCGGACGATGCGCGCATGCAGCTCCGGCGTCACGACCGGTGCGGGAGAATAGGCGCCCATGCCGCCAGTGTTCGGCCCCTGGTCGCCGTCGCGCAGGCGCTTGTGATCCTGGCTGGTGGCGAGCGGCAGCACGTGCTCGCCGTCGACCATGACGATGAAGCTCGCCTCCTCGCCCTCCAGGAGCTCCTCGATCACGACACGCGCGCCGGCGCTGCCCATGGCGTTGCCGATGAGCATCGCGTCGATGGCGGCGTGCGCCTCGTCTTTCGTCGTCGCCACCACCACGCCCTTGCCCGCGGCCAGGCCGTCGGCCTTGACGACGATGGGTGCACCGCGTGTCTCGACGTAGGCGTGCGCGCTGGGCGCGTCGGTGAAGCTCTGATACACGGCGGTCGGAATGCCGTGGCGCACGAGGAACCGCTTGGCAAAGTCCTTGGACGACTCGAGCTGTGCTGCGGCTCGCGTCGGTCCGAAAATCCACAAACCCTTGGCTCGAAAGCGATCGACGGCCCCCGCGGCGAGCGGGGCTTCAGGACCGACGACGGTGAGCTGTATCCGCTCGCGCAGCGCGAAATCGGCGAGGGCGTCGAGATCCGTGAGCGGGAGATTCTCGACCCCCGGCTCGAGCGCTGTGCCTGCGTTTCCCGGCGCTACGAAGATCTTTTGCACGCGCGGGCTCGCGGCGAGTTTCCACGCGAGCGCATGCTCGCGGCCGCCGGACCCGATGACGAGGATCTTCACGGCTCGACTCGGCTCAATGCCGGAAGTGGCGGATCCCGGTCAGCACCATCGCAAGGCCGAGTTCGTCGGCGGCAGCGATCACCTCGTCGTCGCGGACCGAGCCACCGGGCTGGATGACTGCTTTGGCGCCCGCTTGCGCCACCACGTCCACACCATCGCGGAACGGAAAAAACGCGTCCGATGCGACCACGGAGCCGGCGAGCGAGAGGCCGGCGTTCTGTGCCTTGACGGCTGCGATGCGAGCGCTGTCGACCCGACTCATCTGCCCGGCGCCGACGCCGAGCGTCCGGCGCGAGCCGCAGAAGACGATTGCGTTCGACTTTACGAACTTCGCCACGCGCCACGCGAACAGGAGATCGGCGAGCTCGGCCTCGGTGGGCTTTCGTCGCGTGACCACCCGGAGCTCCGAGGCATCGACGTTCTTTCCGTCCGGCGTTTGCACCAGGAGCCCGCCGCCGACGCGCTTGAAGTCATAGGCGTTGGCGCCACTGCCGAGTGGTACCGCGAGCAGGCGCACATTGGTCTTCGGCGCGAACACGCCGAGCGCCTCGGGCGTGTACTCCGGCGCGATCACGACCTCGACGAACTGCTTGGCCACCGCCTCGGCCGCCGCGCGGTCCAGGATGCGGTTGAACGCGATGATGCCGCCGAACGCCGAGGTCGGATCGGTCTCGAACGCGAGCCGGTAGGCGGCAAGCGGCGTCTCGCCTTCGGCGACGCCGCACGGGTTCGCATGCTTGATGATCACGCACGCGGGATGCGTGAACGTCTTGACGCACTCCCACGCGGCATCGGCATCGGCGATGTTGTTGTACGAGAGCTCCTTGCCCTGGAGCTGGGCGTAGCGCGCAAGGCTTCCGGCGGCGGGTTCGAGGTCGCGGTAGAACGCGGCAGCCTGGTGCGGATTCTCGCCGTAGCGCATCTCCTGGATCTTCTCGAACTGGACGTTCAAGTGCTGCGGGAACGCGCCGGGCCGGTTCGCCGAGTCGAGCGATGTGAGCCAGTTGGCGATCGCGCCATCGTAGGCGGCCGTGTGGGTGAACGCCTTTTTCGCCAGCGCGAAGCGCGTGGCTAGCGAGAGCGCTCCGCCTTTCGCGCGCAGCTCCTCGAGGATGCACGGATAGTCGCCGGGATCGGTCACGATCGCGACGCCGGTGTAGTTCTTGGCGGCGGCACGGACCATGGTGGGGCCACCGATGTCGATGTTCTCGACCGCGTCCTCGAGTGTGACGCCCGGCTTCGCCACCGTGGCACGGAAGGGGTAGAGGTTCACGACCACCAGGTCGATCGGAAGCGCCCCCGACTGTTCGATCGCAGCCATGTGCTCGGGAAGATCGCGCCGCGCGAGGATGCCCGCGTGCACCTTCGGATGCAGCGTCTTGACGCGGCCGTCGAGCATCTCCGGATAGCCCGTGTACTCGGCGACCTCCGTGACTTTCACGCCGGCGTCCGCAATCAGCTTCGCCGTCCCGCCGGTCGACAGGATCTGGGCACCGAGTCCGGCGAGCGCGCGGGCCAGGTCCACCACGCCCGTCTTGTCGGAGACGCTCAGAAGCGCTTGTTTGATGGGGAGGTCCATTTCAGCGATCAGAATCAGGGATCAGGGGTCAGCGATGGACAATCGACCGTGAGCGATGGACCCGCGCTGCGGCGCTCAAGCCGCCACCTGCTGCCCGGCTACGACTTGATCTTGTGCTCGAGCATCTTCTTGCGCAGGGTGTTGCGGTTGATGCCGAGCATTTCCGCAGCGACGGTCTGGTTGCCCTCGGCCTTGGCGAGCACCGCCTCGAGCATCGGTTTCTCGACGTTCCTCATCACCATGTCGTATATAGCACACGGGCGCGCGCCGTCGAGGTCGCGAAAGTACCGCTCCAGGGAGCGGCGCACGGTTTCCCCGATCTCGTTCTGTGTCGGTTTCATGCGGCCTGCTCCTCCTCGTATCGCAAGTGGCGATCCTCGGCAGCGAGCCGCGCGAAGAAACGGTCCACGGCCGCCGCCTGCGCTTCGCAGGTGTCCAGCGTATTCAGTACGGCGCGGAATGCGGCCGCGCCTGCAAGACCCTTCGTGTACCAGCCGACATGCTTGCGGGCGACGCGCACGCCCGTCTCGCGGCCATAGAAGGCATAGAGCTCGGCAAGATGGGCGGCGAGCACCTCGCGAATCTCGTCGGCGAGAGGGGGCGGGAGCCGCTCGCCGGTGGCAAGATAGTGGGCGATCTCGCGGAAGATCCACGGCCGTCCTTGCGCCGCGCGCCCGATCATTACCGCATCGGCGCCCGTGTGCTCCAGCACGGCCCGCGCTTTCTCAGGCGACCCGATGTCGCCGTTCGCCACGACCGGCAGGCCTGTTTCGCGCTTGACGGCGGCGATCGTTTCGTACTCGGCTTCGCCGGCGAAGCCGCACGCGCGCGTGCGGCCGTGCAACGCG
>Ga0209254_10004817_pt1 | contig 12390 bp, 9 predicted proteins | sample FrelakmetDIP11DI_FD_187148 | JGI IMG/M metagenome (GOLD analysis project Ga0209254, IMG submission 187148) | Freshwater lake sediment microbial communities from the University of Notre Dame, USA, for methane emissions studies - DIP11 DI (SPAdes)... | ecosystem: Environmental > Aquatic >...
CTCCCCCTCCATCTCCACACCTATCATGAGCCCCTTGCCCCTGACCTCCTTCACCAATGGACTGCCCTTCGTGATGGAGCGCAACTTCGCCAGCCATTCCTCCCCCTTCAGGTTCGCCCTCTCCGCCAGCCTTTCCTTCTTCATGGTCGAGATCACGGCCGTGGCCACGACGCATCCAAGGGGATTTCCACCGAAGGTCGTGCCATGAGAGCCAGGGGCGAACGTCTTGGAGATCTCCATGGAGGAGACGATGGCCCCGATGGGGTACCCGCCCCCTAGAGCCTTGGCCATGGTAAGGATGTCGGGCACGATGCCGAAGTGCTCGAACCCGAACCACCTTCCCGTGCGGCAGAGGCCGGTTTGGATCTCGTCCATTATCAGCATGGCGCCCTGGTCCGCCGTGATGTCCCTGGCCGTCCGCATGAACTCCTGGCTTGGCACGATGATGCCGCCCTCTCCTTGGATCGGCTCGAGGATGAGCGCGGCGGTATCCGAGGTCACGGCGGATTTGAGCTGTTCCACGTTCCCATACTCGATGAAGTCGAAGGCCTTGGATAGCAGAGGCTCGAAACCAGACTGGTACTTGAACTGGCCGGTGGCGGACAGGGCTATCGCCGTCCGGCCATGGAATGAGTTCTTGGCGGCGACGAAGCGTGGGCGTCCCGTCCTCTTGCAGGCGAGCTTCAATGCCCCCTCGTTCGCCTCGGCGCCGCTGTTGACGAAGAGCGAGACCGCCAGGGGCCAGGGCACTATGGAGGCTATCGCCTCCCCCAGCTCCGCCTGTTCCTTGATGTAGTAAAGGTTGGAGGTGTGTATCAGCCGGGGCGCCTGCCTGGTTATGGCCTCGACCACCGCGGGATGGTTATGGCCGAGGGCATTGACCGCTATTCCCGCCACGAAGTCCAGGTAGCGGCAGTTGCCGATATCGAAGAGGTATTCCCCTTGCCCATGATCGAAGCACACCTCCTCCCTGCCGTAGTTCTGGAACAGGTAGGACTTGTGCAGTTGCTTGATCTCTTCCAGGTTCAATCCGTCCATCGTCATCACCTCAGAGGGTCACCGTCGTCCCCAGGTTCTCCCCGGAGAGGAGCTGGTTGACTATCGCGTCCTTCTCCCTGCCGTCCAGCATATGGACGGCCTTCACGCCTCCCAGCACGGCCAGCTCGCACGCCCGGGCCTTAGGGACCATCCCGTCCCTCACCACTCCATCGTTGATCAGTTGCTGCAGCTGAGCCACGGTGACCTCCTTGATGGTGGTCTCCGGCTTCCCGAACTCGCGCATGATCCCTGGCACGTCGGTGATCAAAATCATATCCTCGGCCTTGATCGTCTTGGCTATATGCGCTGCCGCCGTATCTGCGTTGACGTTCATCAGCTTGTAGTCCTTGGTCGAGCAGATGGGGTAGATCACCGGCACGAACCCGTTGTTGATGAGATTGTTCAGGTTGAGCGGGTCAACGGAGCAGACCTCTCCCACGTTCCCTAGGTCCACCAACACCTCTTTGCCGTTCTCGTCCTTCACCTTCACCGGGTCCAATTTCTTGGCCACGAGGGTGTCCCTTTCCGCCCCCTGCAGACCGACGGCCTTCACCTGGACGCGCTTGAGCGCATAGACTATCAGCTCGTTTATCCTGCCCAGCACCTCGTTGGCCACCTTCAGGGTCTCGTCGTCCGTGACCCGGAGACCGGCCACCTTCTGCACCGTCAGCCCCCTTCGCTTCATCTCCTCGTTGATCTCGGGGCCGCCGCCGTGCACCACCACTGGCTTTATCCCCAGAGCGACCAGCAGAGCGATGTTCTGGGCGAAGGCCTCGAGAGCCTCCTTTCCAGCGATCGAGCTCCCGCCGATCTTTATGAGCACCTTCTTCCCCTTCAGCTTGGCGGCGCGGGAGGGCGGCTTGGGAGGTTCCTCTTTCATCGATACCACCTATGTCGTGTAGGAAGCGTTGATCTTGACGTACTCATAGCTGAGGTCACAACCCCAGGCCTCTCCCTGGCCCACCCCCACCCCTAGATCCAGCTCGATGAGGATGCGCTTCTCCTTGAGGATGTTGCGGGCGACGTTCTCCTCCATCGATCCAGGCACGATGAGGGGTGTACCCCTTTCGAAGAGGGACACGGTCTTGCCATTGCTCAAACGAAGGCGGACCTTGGAGATGTCGAAGTCGCTGCCCGAATTGCCCAAGGCGGCCAATATCCTGCCGAAGTTGGGGTCCGCGCCGAACACCGCCGCCTTTACCAGGTTGGAGGCCACGATGGAGCGGGCCGCGACCCTGGCCTCATGCTCGTCCTTGGCGCCGGTGACCAAGACCTCGATGAGCTTGGTCGCCCCCTCGCCGTCGATGGCCACCGCCTTGGCCAGGGACTTCGCCACCCAAAGCACGGCCTCCCAGAAAGCCGGGTCGTCATCGGCGGGAGCCCCCCCGGCCGCCCCATTGGCCATGATCACACTGATGTCGTTGGTGCTCTGGTCCCCGTCCACATTGATGACGTTGAAGCTGGAGTCCATAACGCGCTGCCACTGGACGCTCGGATCGCGCTCCAGGCGAGCGTCCGTGGTCACGAAGCTGAGGGTCGTGGCATGCATGATGCGCATGGCAGGTGAGATCATGCCACTGCCTTTGGCGATCCCCGCCACCGTCACCAACGTCCCATCGCGTAGGTTCACCTGGCAGGCGACGCTTTTCATTTTGGTGTCAGTGGTCATTATCGCCTTGGCGGTGTCGATGTTCGCCTCCACGGAACGGTCGAGCTCCTTGCAGGCCTGCATGATGCCCTTGGCCACGAGGTCCATGGGCAAGAAGCGACCGATCACGCCGGTCGAGGCGACGCCCACCTCTTTCTGATCGAGGCCCATCTGCTCGGCCACCAGTTGCTGCATCCTCCTTGCGTCCGCGATGCCTGTCTCCCCAGTGAGGGCGTTGGCGTTCCCCGAGTTGATGACGAAGGCCCTGAGGACCTTGGAGTTGTCGCGCATCATCACCTCTATCGGCGCCGCCCTGGCCTTGTTCTGGGTATAGGCCGCCGCGACCTTGGCTGGCAGCTCGGAGTAGATGACCGCCATGTCCAGCTTGTCCTTCTTGATCCCCGCCCCGATCCCGGCGGCCTTGTAACCCTTGGGCGACGTTATGCCCCCATCGATGACGATCATTCTCTCACACCCCCAGCCCGGGGAAATCCAGGCCGGACGTTTCCTCCAATCCGAACATAATGTTGGCGTTCTGCACCGCCTGACCGCTACCGCCCTTGACCAGGTTGTCGATGGTGCTCATGGCCACGACCGTGTCCTTCCCGGACAAGGCCAAGCCAATCTCGCAGAAATTCGAACCTGCCACTGATGATATGGAGGGCGCTCCCTGCAGCACGCGCACGAACCTCTTGCCGTGATAGTACTCGCGGTAGGCGGCATAAATCGATTCAAGGTCCATGGTCTTCCTCAAGCGAGCATAAGAGGTGCAAAGCATCCCCCGCACGATGGGTATGAGATGGGGGGTGAACACGACATCCACTTCGCTCGAGGCCATGCGCTCCAGGACCATTTGTATCTCGGGGGAATGGCGGTGCGTCCCCACCTTGTAAGGAATGACCTGGGGTCCGCAGAAGGGATGATGGGTAAGGGGCGTAGGCTGTTGCCCAGCACCGGACGTGCCGGATTTGGCATCGATGATGGCGCGGGCCTCGACCAGCCCCTTGGCAAACAAGGGGGCGAGTCCCAGCGAGGAACAGGTGGGATAGCATCCTGGGTTGGCCAAAAGATGGGCATTGGCAATCCTCTCATGGAATAGCTCCGGTATGCCATAGACCGAGCTTCCTAGGTTGGCGACGTCCTTATGCTCCAGGCCATACCATTTCTTATAAAGAACCGGGTCGGTCAGGCGATAGTCGCCCGAGAGGTCGATGACCCGAAGACCTCTCTTGAGCAGATCTGGCACCACCTCCATCGAAGCCCCATGGGGTGCAGCGACGAAGACCAGGTCATACTTACCATCCCCGAGCCTTTCCTCGAACTTCAGGTCCACGAACCCATCCAGATACGGCATCGCCTGCGAAACCTTGACCCCCGCGTTCTGACGCGAGGTCATGGCCTCCAGGCTTATCTTGGGGTGACGGCACAACAAGCGCGCCAGTTCCCCTCCGGTATAACCCGATCCTCCCACGATCGCGACTTTGATCATTTCACGTTCCTCTGCCCCGGCCCGGGAGCCTGCTGATGGCTTTCGCTCCTGGATGGGCCAATGGATTCTCGCTGATTAAGAGGTACTATTAAAAGAATGATGACCCAAAAGAGACATTCTCACTTTCCACTCGTTCCCGAGGGGTACAGTGGGCTTGCTGGCCAGGGCATGTCGCAAAAGAGACCCCTTCTCGCACCGAATGTCGCATGCGTGTCAGCAACGCTTAATAAACAGTTCCAGGTAGCACCGGAGATTCCAATGGCATCCAGTAAGACCAGCAAGAAGAGCGGTCGCAAGAAAGTGGTTCTAGCTTACTCCGGAGGACTGGACACCTCGGTGGCCATCCGCTGGCTCCAAGAGAAGTACGACCTAGAAGTGATCGCGGTTTCAGTGGACGTCGGGCAGCCTGACGTGGACATGAAGGACAACATCGACCGTGCGAATAAGATCGGGGCCGTGAACGCCTATGCCCTTGACGCCAAGGAGGAATTCGTCACCGAATACTGCTGGCCCGCCCTGAAGGCCAACGCGATGTACGAGGGTTCGTACCCCGTGTGCACCTCGATTGCCCGTCCTCTGATCGCCAAGCTGCTGGTGGACGTGGCCAAGAAGGAGGGAGCGTCCTTCATCGCCCATGGCTGCACCGCCAAGGGCAACGACCAGGTGCGCTTCGACGTCTCCATCGGCGCCCTTGCGCCCGAGCTGGGCATAATCGCGCCCATGCGCGAGTGGGTCATGACCCGCGAGGACGAGATCGATTACGCCAAGGAGCATGACATCCCCATCCGGGTCAAGAAGCAATGCCCATATTCCGTGGACGAGAACCTATGGGGCAGGAGCATCGAGTGCGGCATCCTGGAGGATGCCTGGCAAGAGCCTCCTGAGGACGCTTTCGAATGGACGGTCTTCCCGGACAAGGCGCCGAACAAGCCCGAGTACCTGGAGATCGGATTCGAGAAGGGCGTGCCTGCCTCCCTCAACGGCAAGAAGATGGGCGGGGTCGCATTGGTGCAGAGGCTGAACGAGCTTGCCGGCAAGCACGGGGTGGGCCGCATCGACCACATCGAGGACCGCCTGGTAGGCATCAAATCCCGGGAGAATTACGAGGCCCCGGCCGCCGTCGTGCTCATCGCCGCCCACAAGGACCTGGAGAAGTTGGTCCTGCCCAAGGACGTCCTCAAGTTCAAGGCGGAGGTGGACCAGAAGTACGCCGAGCTCGCTTACGACGGCCTTTGGTTCTCCACTCTCAAGGAGTGCTTGGACGCCTTCATCAACAAGACGCAGGAGTTCGTCACTGGCACGGTGCGCGTGCGCCTGTTCAAGGGCACGGCGCAGATCGTGGGCCGCAAGTCCCCCTACTCCATGTACGACCATGGCCTGGCCACCTATGCCGCAGGAGACCAGTTTGACCACACCTCGGCCAAGGGATTCATTTATGTGTGGGGATTGCCGTTGAAGACCGTGGCGGCCGTGCACAAGGAGAATAAGAAGTGAAGCGGAAGGCGCTCTGGTCAGGACGCTTCAAGGAGGGCATGAGCCAGGACACGCTGGGCTTCACCTCCTCTTTGACGATCGATTCCCGCATGGCCTGGTACGACATCGTCGGCTCCATGGCCCATGCCCGCATGCTGGGCAAGCAGGGGATCCTCCCACAAGGGGAGGTCGACCTCATCCTCAGGGGGCTGAGGGAGCTTCTAGCCGCCCTAGAGGATGGGGAGCTGAATTTCGACGAGGGATTGGAGGACGTGCACACCAACGTGGAGGTCGCCCTCAGCGAGCGCATCGGGGACGCAGGGGGCCGCCTGCATACCGCGCGGAGCCGCAATGACCAGGTGGCCACGGACTTCCGCATGTACGCGCGCGAGCTGCTCCTGGAGATCTGCGCCTACCTCGTCGAGCTGCAGAAGGCCCTATTCGCCCAGGCCAACAGGCATCAGGACGACATCCTGCCGGGGTTCACTCATACCCAGCACGCTCAGCCGGTCACCTTGGCCCATCATCTCCTGGCCCATGCGCAGCGCTTCGGTCGGGACGTGAGGAGGCTGCTCGATTGCTACCTGCGGGTCAACATCTGCCCGTTAGGCTCGGCGGCGCTGGCAGGGACCACCTATGACATCGACCGCGAGTTCGTGGCCAAGGCCTTGGGGTTCAGCGCGCCCTGCGAGAATTCCATGGATGGGGTCAGCGACCGCGACTTCGCCGCAGAGCTGACCTTCGATTGCGCCCTGGCCATGGTCCACCTGAGCTCGTTGTGCGAGGAGATCGTGCTCTGGTCCTCGCCCGAGTTCGGATTCGTGGAGGTGGACGACAAGTATGCCACTGGCAGTTCCATCATGCCGCAGAAGAAGAACCCGGACGTGGCGGAGCTGGTCCGGGGCCGCTCCGCGCTGGCGATTGGGGACGTGGCCTCCATGCTCACGCTGTTGCGCTCCCTCCCGCTCGCCTATAACCGCGACCTGCAGGAGGACAAGGGCGTGGCCTTCCATTGCGCGGACACGCTGGCGTCATGTCTGGCCATCACGGTGCGCATGGTCGCGACCTTGAGGTTCGACACGGCCAAGATGCTCCAAGCCACTCAAATAGGCCATCTCAACGCCACCGAGCTGGCCGATTACCTGGTGACCAAGGGCATGCCCTTCCGGGCCGCCCACGAGGTCACGGGCCAGGTCGTCCGCTTCGCCATCGGCAAAGGCAAGAGGATAGAGGAGCTGGACCTGAAGCAGCTGCGCCGCTTCTCCGATCTGATCGAAAAGGACGTGTTCCCGGCCCTGGCGGTGGAGAGCTGCGTCTCCCGCCGCGATTCCTACGGCGGGACCTCCAAGAAGATGGTCAAGGTGCAGATGGCCAATCTGAAGCGCGGCATCGTGGGGCAGGAGCAAGGCATCGCCGGGTTGCGCTCATCCCTGCGCCAGGCCTTCGACGCCCTCCTCTCAGCCTGAGAGCGCCCGCTTGGCCAGCACGACCAGGTCCCATATCTCCATGCTCGATGCTTTGGGCTTGCACGAGTCCCGGAGATTCGTCAGGCACCAGGGGCAGCTGGTCACCAGGGCCTTGGCCCCGGTCTCCTCGGCGGCGGCGATGCGCTTGGCGCCGATGGTCGTGGCCAGGTCGGGGTGAGCGGTCTTGACCCCGCCCCCGGAGCCGCAGCATTGGGACCGGGACTTGTGCTCCCGCATCTCCGTGACCTTCAAATGGGGTATGGACGCCAGTACCTTCCTGGGCTCCTCGAAGACGCCCCCCAGCCGACCGAGTTCGCAGGGGTCGTGGTAGGTGACCTCGATGCCTAAGGGCTTGAACCTCAAACGCCCCTGGTCCAGCAATCGCACCAGGGTTTGGGAGACGTGCTCCACCTCCACCTCGAACCCATCCAGATGTTCATGGTACTCGGAGAGGGTGCGATAGCAACCGGGACAGGAGGTGATTATCCTCTCGGCGCCGCTTTCCTTGATGCGCCTGGCGCTCTCCTCGGCGGTGCGGAGGAACTGCTCCTCCTCGCCGATCTTCAGCAGCGTGGAGCCGCAACAGACCTCGTCCTTGCCAAGATAGCATATCTCCACCCCAGCCGAGGCCAGGACCTCGACCACGGCCCTGGGCATGTCGGGATGCAGCACCGAAGGCGAGCATCCGGCGAAGAACAGAGTCCTGCCCTTGTTCGGCAGGCGGAGCCCTTCGGCCCATCTTCCCCTTGCCTGCCTCGGCTGCATCCAAGGGTTGTGGTAATTCCTGACGCTCTTCACCAACGCCGTCTGCTCCGGGGTCGGGAGCAGCCCCGAACCGGCCGCCACCCTCCTAGCCTGGCGCACATAGCTGGGCACATCCGATCGGACCGGGCACATCTCGGTGCAAAGGCCGCAGTTGGTGCACAGGGACAAGCCAGAGCTGACCGCGGTCGATGCGTCGTCGATGTAGGTGGTGAAGGCGACCCCTCTTCCGCCCAGATAGGCCGGACCACCGAAGTCCTTTCCCACCACATCGTAGACCGGGCACTTCAATAAGCATGAACCACAGTTGAAGCACTCCAGGATTGCCTTGTCCTCCGCTCTGGAGCGATTATTGTCGACGAGGACGAGGACCACCTCCTTGGGGCCGTGCATCCCATAGAAGGTCTTCTTCTCGATGTCCGCGGTCATGCTGGGCCCGCTGATGACGTTGATGTACTGGGTCACCAGCTTGCCCGTGGCGTAATAGGCCTGGAGCTTCACCAGGTTCATCGCCTCCTCGAGGTTGAGCACGACCTTGTCGGTCGAGGTGACGATTATGTGCTTTAACGGGCGGCGGGAGCACTCGGCGGCATTTCCCTCGTTGTGGATGATGACCGCGGCTCCTTCCTCCGCGGCGACGAAGTTGGCGCCAGTTATCCCGATGTCCGCCCTGTCGATGAAATGGCGCACGTCCTCTCTGATGACCTGGGTGAGTGAATCTGGGTCGGGGTCGACCTCCCTCCCCAGGTACTTGGACATGATCCTGGCGACGTCGTAGCGGGTGAGGTCGACCGCAGGGCCCGTAGGATGCGCCTGCTTTAGACCTCCGATCTGGATGATGCGGTCCCCTGCATCGGTCTCGATCACCTGGATGCCCTTCCCCCCAAGGAACTTGGCCAGCTCGAGCTCCTTGGTCACATTGGACTTGGACTTTACCACCAGTCTCTCCTCACCCAGCTCAGAGAGTACGGCCTCCTGCGCCTCCCTCTTGGAGAATGGGCCGAGGACGCGTATCCGGTTCTCTCGGAGCCTGTCGATCGCGAGGGATAGGAGGCGGCCGTCCTGAACGCCAGCCTCCCTGGACTTCTTGGCCCGCGCCCTTCTCTCCTCGAGATCCGGCAACCTGTGAAGGTTCTCCTCCTGTCGGTCCAAGGTGGTCTTGAAGGCAGCGCGCATTCCATCGAGCTGAGCTGGGTTCGATGCTCTGTCCTTTATCGTCTTATTCCATGGCTTCGGTACCTTGGGATTGTCGGCCATGGCTAAGCCCTCGCGAGAACGTCATTCCTCGATTATCGAGAGGGCGTTCCATTCCAACTCGTGGTCCACTCCGCCCTTGCTGAGGATCTTGCTGATCTTCTCGGTTATGCGGACGACCTCGCTGCTCTTGGTCATTCCACGGATGTAGAACTCTTTTCGATTCAATGGGAACACAAGGCGCATCTTGCCCTTGCGGTTGTATCCCTCGGGCTTTCCGTTCTTCTTGAGCTCGACCTGATTGAGGAAAATGAACATCTGAAGAACGTCATCGTCCTCGGGCATCTGGTCTGATTCCTCGAGGAAGGTGGTCAGCACCTCGGGAAATACTTTGGCGATGTCGCGGTAGTCCTTCCTGTTCTTCAACACGAAGTGCCCGCTGGTCGCTTTCATAGTTTTTTTGATGAGACGGTGTCTATTTAAGATTTCCGAGTTACGAATCAGATAAACCATAAAATCGCAATTGAAAGCCGGATTTCGTAGGGACCGCTTGAGGGGTTGCTATAGGCTTGACATATCGATCTGGATAGTGTGCGAAACGCGATTGAGCCATGTCCTATCTGTTGACATCATGTTACCGCAAACCTCGAATGGCCTGATAGGTCCGTCGAGGAATGACATAATAATACTCGAAGCGTTTTTCGGTCCATGGTCGTCGCACTGACCATCGCGGGCTCAGATTCCATAGGCGGGGCAGGAATCCAGGCGGACATCAAGGCACTGGCCTCAATGGGGGTCCATCCTGCCAGTGTCGTTACCTGCATAACCTCCCAGAACACGCAAAGCGTTTCTGCGATCCTACCTCTGCCGGTCGAGCATGTCCTCTCTCAGCTGGAGGCGGTGCTTGGAGATGCTGATGTCAGCGCCGTCAAGACCGGGATGCTCTACTCTGAGGAGATAGCTTCTGCCGTGGCTGGCCGTTTGGTCACGGTGGGGATCCCTTTGGTCGTGGACCCGGTGATGGTAGCGGGGGTCGGCGACTCGCTTCATGCGAAAGGCCTGCTCAGAGCGCTAAAGGAGGAGGTCATGCCATTGGCGGCGCTGGTCACGCCCAATCGAGCCGAGGCCGAGGCATTGGCGGGAAGGAAGATCAAGACCTTGGCGGAGGCAAGAAAGGCGTGCCATTCGATACATGAGCTTGGGGCGGAAAGCGTCCTCCTGAAAGGAGGCCACTTCGAAGCTGACCAAGTCACTGATGTGCTGTACATCGATGGCGAGTTCGTGGAGATACGCGCTCCGAGGATTGGGGTAGAAGCGCATGGGAGCGGTTGCCACCTGTCGTCGTACATCACTGGGTATCTAGCCCTAGGGTCGGGAATGAAGGACGCGGTGGTTTCCGCCCGCTCCAGGTTGATGGATGCCCTGCAGGAGCATTATCCAGTAGGCGGAGGGCTGGAGGTCCTCGATTCCCTGGCGACGTTGAGGCGGGACGCCCAGAGGTACATGATCCTAGTCGAGCTTGAGGAGGCCGTCATCCGGCTCGTGCCCAGGCTCACGCGGGAACTCGTTCCCGAGGTGGGCATGAACTTCGTCTTCGCGCTGCCTCATGCCCGATATTTTGAGGACGTTTGCGGGCTGGAAGGACGGATCGTCGGTATGGGTGGCGGCGCCTCGCGCACCGGGTGTCTCGCCTTCGGCAGCTCTCGACATGTTGCCAGAATCGTCCTGACAGCCATGCGCTATGACGCGGACAAGCGCTCAGCGCTCAACCTGCGCTATTCCGAGGCCAATTTGAAGAAGCTGAGGCGAATGGGGCTGAGCACAGGCTCGTTCGATAGAAGCAAGGAGCCCAAGCAGGTGAAGACCATGGAGTGGGGGACCTCCTCGGCCATTGAGCGCCTAGGCTTTGTACCCGATGTCATCTATGACAAAGGAGGAATGGGGAAGGAACCGATGATAAGGGTGATCGGCGATAGTCCAGCGAACGTACTGGACAAGATCCAGGGTATTTGGGGCTGAGGGTGGTCCGCTGCGGATTGCGTTCTTCACCGACACCTACCTGCCTACGCGCGATGGCGTCGTCACCTCCATCCAGCTCTTGAAGGGGGAGCTGGAGGGTCTGGGGCATGAGGTGTTCATATTCGCTCCTGCGCCATTGGAGGACAAGGACCGTGAGCCCGGGGTGCATTATTTCCGCTCCGTCAGTTTCCGACGTTACCAAGGATATCGCGTTCCCATGTTCCCTTCCAACAAAAACGAATTGGTGGACAACCTGAAGATCGATGTCATTCACAATCACGGACTGGCTTTCATGGCATTGCGGAGCATGTTCGTAGGAAGGAGCCTCATAAAACCAGTGGTCACGACTTGGCACACCAACGTCACCGAGGCCGTGAAGTTCTATAACTTCTCAGGTCTGCCTGATGAGGTCCTGGTTAGGTTGATGTGGATCTATATTCGCAGTCTTCTTCGCCGCTCGGAGGCCGTCATCGCTCCGACCGACGCCATCAAGGCCAATCTACTGGGATATGTGCCAAGCATTCGCCGCATTGAAGTCGTTCCTACTGGCGTCGACCTGAACCGTTTCTATCCTGGCCTCGATGCCAGCGCCATCCTCGAAAGATATGGCCTCCGTGGCAAGAAGGTGGTCCTGCATCTTGGCAGGATCGCCATGGAGAAGAATTTGGACCTGGTGGTTAATGGATTCGCCAAGCTGGCGAAGAAGAATTCTGAGCTCAGGCTGATGGTGGCAGGCGGTGGTCCGGCCAAGGCGAATTATATGAAGATGGTCCAGGACCTTGGAATATCTGACAAGGTCACCTTCACTGGCTTCGTGCCAGACGAGGAGCTCCCTCTGATCTACTCCGCTTGCGATGTGTTCACCATCGCCTCTAAGTTCGAGACGCAGGGATTGGTGGTGCTGGAGGCCATGGCCTGCGGTAAACCTGTGGTAGGCGTCAACTATCGTGCGGTGGCGGAGATCGTCCATGATGGGGTCGATGGGTACCTCTTCGACGATGATGAGGAAAGTTGGTGCAGGGCGATAGAAAGGGGACTCAACTCGACCTCCGAGATTGGGGAGAGAGCTCGATCCAGGGCCGAGCAATATTCCCAGAAAGAGGAGGCTAAAAGGATGGTCAAGATTTACCAGGATGCGATCGCCTCCAAGCAAGCAAGATTGAGAGGCCGCTCAACCAAAGGTTGAGTTATTCGCTTGCATCCAAGGAAAGATTCTTTTAAGCCCAAGCGTTAACTTGGACGATAACATGGTAGACATCGGCCAGTCCATCGTGGACCTGTTCACGGGTCTAGGATTGTAT
>Ga0209254_10004818_pt1 | contig 12386 bp, 5 predicted proteins | sample FrelakmetDIP11DI_FD_187148 | JGI IMG/M metagenome (GOLD analysis project Ga0209254, IMG submission 187148) | Freshwater lake sediment microbial communities from the University of Notre Dame, USA, for methane emissions studies - DIP11 DI (SPAdes)... | ecosystem: Environmental > Aquatic >...
GGCGCCGCTTTCAGGGCTGTCGCTGCCGGTGAGCCAGGTAGGAGCCGCCCGCGCTGCGCTGGACAGCAACCGGCCGGCTGTGGTCCCCGATACGGCTGAGGATGCGCACTGGCGCTGTATCCCCGGCGAAGAACGTGTCCGTGCCTGGTTGGGTGTGCCGTTATTGCTCGGCGGCCGGACAATCGGGCTGTTGGAATGGACTGCCCGCGAACCGGGCCAGTTTGGGGACAAAGATGTCGAGATGGCGGCGATGCTTGCCCGCTATGCTGCGCCGATACTGTACCGCACGCAGCTATTGGACGATACGCGCCGGCGCTTGCGCGAGATCCTCGATCCGCGACCGGCCAAGCCGGCGCAGATGCAGGACGTGGGTGCGGCCTTGCAGCAAGTGACGCGAGAAGCCCTTGACTTGACGGGAGCCCGCCATGCCTTTACCTTCTTGAAGGAGGAGGAAGGGCTCCGCCTGCGCTGCGTGGCGGCGGCCGGCCCTCAGCACCAGGAGCTGAGAAGGACCATCTTGCGCGGCGACGGAACGTTCGGTGGGTTGGCTGCTGCCCGGTCTGACTTGGGCCGGACGGGCACAGGGAGCGGCGCCGGGCCTGCGGATGGCGAGGTGATGGCCGTGCTGGGGATCACGGATGCCCTGATCTTGCCCCTGCGAGCCGGGAAAGAGCAGGTTGGGATGCTCGGGGTAGCCGAGCCTCGCGCCGGCCGTTCCTTCGACCAGGGCGCGATCCGGCTGATGACACACCTGGTCAGCCAGGCTTCGCTGATCGTCGAGCGCGCCTATGAGGGCAGGGCAGCATCAGATGGATACGATTATGAAACTGCCTTTCAGGCCTCGCCATTGGGCCTGTGTGTTCTCACTGTCAACGGCGACATCCAGGCATGTAATCCGGCGCTGATCAGTCTGCTGTCCCGCGCCGACCGGAATTTGGTAGGGCGCAACCTGTCCGACTTGATGGTGGCTGGCGACTGGCGGCGATTGGCCCACGCCCTGGAAGAGGTGGTTTTCACCGGCCAGCGCCAACAGGTGGACACACGCATCCAATCGGCACAGGGTGAGCAACGCCACGTGAGGTTGACGCTCGCTCCGGCACCTTCGTTGGCCGGCTCGTCACGCAGAGGGCGTGCGGCCAGCCAACGGCCGGGCGAGATGGGTGCTACCCTGGTGGCTGTGCTGGAAGATATTACACCTTTGAAGATCCTGGAGCAGGAGCGCGTTGAACACCTGCGGGAGCTTAGGGAAAAACATCAGCAACTCCAGGACCTGGATCAACTCAGGACCCGTTTCGTGTCCAACGTCTCGCACGAGCTGCGCACGCCCCTGGCCGTCATCAAGCTATACGCCACGCTGGCGCGCAAGGGCCGGCCAGAGAAGCAGACCTATTATCTACAGACTATAGAACAGGAGACGCACCGGCTGGAGACGATGGTCGAGAATATTCTCGACCTGACCCGTATCGATCGCCAAACCCTACGCCTTCACCCCGAATTGCTGGCAGCCGAGGAGATCATTGCCCAGGTGCTGGAGGTCTATCAAGAGACCGCCGAAAAGCGAGGCATTGAGCTCAAGAATCACGTCCAGGGCAATTTGCCACGGCTGTGGGCCGACAAGAGCGATCTGATCCAGATGCTGACCAACCTGGTCGACAATGCCCTAAAGTACACTCCACAGGGTGGACAGGTATGGGTGGCAGCTCGGGAGATCGGTCCCGACAAGCTCCCTTCCCAGGTCGGGCCGTCCCACACCGGATCGGCTGGACAGGCAGCCCACAGCCAGGAGTTGGGGGACCGGCCGATGCTGGAAATCGCTGTCGGCGATACCGGCGTTGGCATCCCCGACGACGAACGGGAGCGCGTCTTTGAACGCTTCTACCGAGGACGGAACAACACGCCCGAGTGTACCGGCACAGGCTTGGGGCTGGCCATTGTCCAGGAATTGATAGCGCAGCATGGGGGGCAGGTCGCACTCAAGAGTCAGGTTGGCCGTGGCAGCGTATTCGTCCTGCAATTCCCATTGGCCCAGTCAATAGATGCTTCGCGATGAAGGAGGTGGAGCTATGATAAAGCTGCTCATTGTAGACGATCACACCATCTTTCGCGAAGGTCTGCGCACCCTGTTGGAACTGGAACCGGACTTTACCGTCGTCGGCGAGGCCACCTATGGCGAGGAATCGCTGACTGTAGTAGCTGAGGAGACGCCGGACGTGATCCTGTTGGATCTTCACCTTCCCGACGGGAGCGGCTCTGACTTTTGCCGCAAGCTGCTGCGCGCCTCTCCTGCGGCCAAGGTGCTGATCCTATCAGCCTACGACGACGACCAGGAAGTGACGGCGGCGCTGATCGCCGGGGCCTCTGGCTATGTACTGAAAACAGTAAACGGCGAACGGCTGGCCGAGAATATCCGATCTGTCTATCGCGGCGAAGTGCTGCTCTCACCTTCCATCGCCGCCAAAGTGGTCCAACAGCTGAGCCGTCTGCAAGAAGAGACCGGCCGCCGTGAAGAAGCCCTCCACGCCCTGACGCCTCGCGAGCGCGAGGTTTTCTTTCTGGCGAGTCGTGGCTTGAAAAACACCGAGATCGCCGCTCATCTCTATCTCAGCGAAAAAACGATCAAGACCCACCTGCGCAATATCTACAACAAGCTCAACCTGGCCAGCAAGGCCGAACTGCGCCTATTTGCTGTCAAGATGGGCCTTATCTCGGATCGCGACATGCTGACCAATTCATAGCCCTTCGGCCTGCTGTCATCCACTCCGCCCGCTCTGGGACAGCCGCGAGCGGCCCTGCATGTCCCTTCGGCCTGCCGGCATCCACTCGGCAGGCCGTTGGTCAACGTGGTTTAAGCCAGGGGCTCATACAATCTACCTCCCCACATCCTCCCTTGGGGGGATGTTTTCTTTTCTCCTGCTGTGTTATCATGATCAATGCTTAATAGCTCTGTTGTTTGTCAGGTGCTCAAAGAAGCCAGCCTGCCTTGTGTTTGCGTGCCTTGTGTCGCAGCCGGAGGGAGGTGGCAGACACGCCGTCGTTCTGTCCAAACAGCCGTATTTCGCAGAGCGATGGAGACGCTTGGAGTGGGATGAAGACGAACGGACATCACATCCTAGTAATTGGCTCGAGTTCTCCGCTTCTCGAAGGGGTGGCTGACCTGCTCTTGCTGGCCGGCTACCGGGTCGAGACGTCCTCAAGCTGGGCAGAGACCGAGTATGCCATGGTCATCACCCCACCCAACCTGGTGATCGTAGACCTATCCAGTGCGGCCTCTAACGCCTATCAGCTATCCGAGCAACTCCGCCGCATGCCCCATTGGGCCGAGGTGCCCATCCTGTTCATTAGCTTTTCCGGTGACGACTCTATCCGCAGTCTCCAGATCCTGCGTAAGAGCCGCAAGGGCAGCAGCGGGCCGGTGCACTATTACGCCCACACCCTCCTCAGCATGGAAGGACTGCTGAACAAGGTCAAGACCTGCCTGTCTTGACTCATAGCCCAACCGCTTCTCCTGAGGATTTTGCAGAGGCCGCTTCCACGCCGCCGGTTTGCCGGGCGTGGCCGCCAGGTCGCCAGGCCGCCAGAAGCATGCAGCACACGACGCATGCGGCACACGACGCATGCGGCACACGACGCATGCGGCACACGACGCGTGCGGCACAGGTGAGCCCGGCCTGCTGTCCCCCGATAGATTCTAGCGGCAGTCGGCTTTGATCAAAGGCAGCGCCTGCTTTGGCCCGTAACACGGCCTGTAGTATAATAGCCATTGTCGATCACGTCTTGCCGAAAGGATCACGCAATGGCTTCTGAATCGCTGTCAGAGTCTATACCCCATTGGGATCTATCAAATGTCTACCCCGGCCTTGGCTCGGTTGAATTAAGGCAGGCCATTGACCAGCTACAGGCCCAACTGGACGATCTGGACAACTATCTGTCAGCGCAGCAGATCACACGCTCTGCGACGGTTAACGCCAGCCCTACCGAGCTGGCGCAGGTCATCGCCGGCTATCTGGACAGGATGAACGCCGCCCTACGGCTGAACGGGACACTGCACAGCTACCTTCACTCCTTCGTCAGCACCGACTCGTACAACACCGTCGCCAGACGACTGGCGTCCGAGCTGGACGCGCTGGTCGTGAGGCTAGAGCGCGCCGATGTGCTGTTCCGAGGATGGATCGGAGTGGCCGCAGCCGACCGGGACAGGTTCGAGCAAGCCCTCGCCCAAGAAGGCCCATCCCAATCCCACCTCCGCGGCCACAACTTTTACCTAAAGGAAGCAGTTGAGCAGAGCCGCTACTTGATGAACGAGACAGAGGAGACACTGGCATCCGAACTGTCGTTGAGTGGAGCTAATGCCTGGGAAAAGCTGCGTGGCGTGGTGACATCCCAGTTAAGAATCCCCTTTGAGCTAGACAGTCAGGTGAAAGAGCTGCCTATTACCGTTGTACAGAACTTTCGGACCGAAGCCGACGGCGAATTGCGGCGCAGGGCACACGAGGCCGAGTTGGCTGGCTGGGCCGGCGTCCGTGAGCCGCTGGCTGCCTGCCTGAACGGGATCAAAGGAACGGTGATCACCCTCTACAAGCGACGCGGCCGGACCGATGCCCTTCACCAGGCGCTCGATCAGGCGCGTATCGACCGTGAGACGCTAGAAACGATGTTGGCCGCCATGCACGATTCCTTCCCAGCCTTCCGGCGTTATTGGCAGGCCAAGGCCAGGCGTCTGGGCAAGGAGGCATTGCCCTGGTGGGACCTATCCGCGCCAGTCGGCCGCCTCGAGCGTCGTTACAGCTTTGCCGAGGCCAGGGATCTCATCCTGGAACAGCTATATGCATTCTCGGAGCGTTCGGGGGTTTTTACCCGGCGCGCTTTCGACCAGTCGTGGATCGACGCTGAGCCGCGCGCCGGCAAGCGCGGCGGGGCCTTTTGCATGAGGCTTCCGGTCGTGGAGGAATCGCGCATCCTGTGCAACTTTGACGGCTCGCTGGATCAATTGCTGACACTGGCTCATGAGCTGGGGCATGCCTATCACAATGAATGCCAGGTAGGCAGGCTGCCTCTACAACGGCGCACGCCGATGACGCTGGCTGAAACTGCGTCGATCTTTAACGAGACAATTGTCACCGATGCTATCCTGGCTCAGGCAGCCAGCCCTGAGGAGGAGTTGGGCATTCTGGAGACCTTCCTGATCGGCGCCTCGCAGGTGATCGTCGACATCTATTCCCGTTACCTGTTTGAAAAGGAGGTCTTTGGGCGACGGGCCAAAGCCGAGCTGTCAGCTGATGATTTCTGTGACATCATGCTGCGCAGCCAACAGGAGACCTATGGTAACGGGCTGGATGCGCGCCACTTGAACCCCTACATGTGGGCCTGGAAGCCGCATTATTACAGCGCCGGGCTGTCCTTCTACAACTTTCCGTATGCCTTTGGGCTGTTGTTTGGCCTAGGGCTATACGCTGTCTACCAGGAGCGCGGCAAGACCTTCTTGCCCGAGTACGATGCCTTGTTGCGCAGTACCGGCGAAGGGACGGCTGCCGAACTAGCAGCCCGCTTCAGCCTTGACATTCGCCAGCGAGCCTTCTGGGAGGGCAGCCTGAAGGTGATCGAGAAACGGATCGAGCGCTATCTAGTCCTGTAGAGATGGGAACTGGAGCATGAAGACGGTTCTGATCTTCAGCTCTAGCTGGAAGGAGGTCTTGTGAGGTGAAACGGTTCAGTATCCTATGGGTCCTGGTGGGTGTTTTGACCCTGCTCTTGTGCGTATTGGTGTACCTCCTCTTCAGGATCATGACCCCGGCCACGCCTGCGGCCACCCTGACGCCGGCGATAACCGTAACTTCCGAGCCGACGCAGTTGGAAACACCAATCGTACCCACCGCAACATCGATTGTCACGCCGGGCATCACGACCAGCCCTGAGCCTGAGATCACGCCGACGGCCATACCCAGTCCTACGCCGACAGAAACGCCAACCCCGATCCCACCGGCCAGCGCCACTCCCACGGCGGCACCTGCCAGCGCCACGCCCACCGCGGTGCCTGCCAGCCCGACACCTACCCATACCCTGGTGCCGCCGACTGCCACATCGGCGACGATCACAGATTGGAAGGGCGAGTACTTTGACAACATATCGTTGCAGGCGCCGGCAAAAGTGATCCGCAACGATCGTGTCGTCGACTTGTCTCTGCCCAAGGGTACACCGCCGGCCTCCAACATGCCGAGCGAAAACTGGTCGGCGCGTTGGACCCGCAACTGGAACTTTGCCGAGGGCAGCTATCGCTTCCACCTCTTGGTCGACGATGGTGCGCGGCTGTGGGTGGCCGGGCGATTCCTGATCGATGCCTGGGCCGATGGGGGTCCTCGCGAGTATGTTGCCGATCTCTACCTCAGAGGCGACGCACCTATCAAGCTCGAGTATTACAACCACCTGGGCGATGCCCGCATCCGCTTGAATTGGGAACAGATAACCAAATTCACCGGCTGGCAGGGCAGCTATTATGCTGTCCCTGACCTGTCAGGCCTGCCGGTCTTTCAGCGCGACGATGCCAATATCGACTTTAACTGGGGCAGTGGCTCGCCCCGTCCCGATCTGCCGGTCGATGGCTTTTCGGTACGTTGGACGCGCCGCCTCACATTCGCCCAGGCCGGAATGTACCGCTTCCGGGCCGCGTCCGACGACGGCGTGCGGGTGTGGGTGGGCGGCACCTTGGTGATCAACCAGTGGCGTGACGGTACCAGCACCTACGAAGGGCAAATCCAGCTCGCCGTCGGTGACACCGACGTACGAGTAGAATACTATGAGCATACCGGGGGTGCGGCTATCAAGCTGACGTGGGAGCTCGTGTCCGGCCCGACGGCAACGCCTACTCAGACCTCCACCCCGATCCCACCGACCGCTACGCAGACAGTCATCCCAGCGACCGTCACCCTGGTTCCACCGACCCTGACGCCGATCCCGCCGACCATCACCCTGATCCCACCAACCCTGACCCCGATCCCGCCGACCGTCACCCCGATCCCACCGACCCTGACCCCGATCCCACCGACACAGACGTCGACCCCGCTTCCTGTCACCATAGTCCCGCCGGTCACGCCTCCGCTGCCCGGCAAGCCGGGCATTACCCTCGACCCGGCCGCCGGCCCCATCGGCAAGCCGTTTACCGTGCTGGGTCGGGGCTGGCCGGCTAACACAACGGTCGATCTGTCCCTGGCCCAGTCTGGCAGCCAGACCAGGCAAAGTGCGCCGGTCGGTCAGGTGGTCACCGACGAGCAGGGCAATTTCAGCGCCCCATTTATGGTGCCTGCCGGTGAAGGCTGGGAAGGCAAGGAATCAGTCAAGGTTATGGCTGTCGCCTCCGACGCTCGATACGCGGCAGGGGCCGTCTACAAACTGCTGCCTGAGCTCAAGAAGGTAGCCTTTAGCCCGATCCCGGCCGTCGAGGACCGCTTTGCCCTGGCGGAGCAAACCTACCTAGTGCTGAGCAGTGCCGACGAATGGGCGGCGCGGTTCGGCCCAGAGCCGCCGCCCGTGCAGCCACCTGTCGACTGGCAGCGCGAGATTGTCATCGGCGCCTTCCTAGGTTCGCAGCCGGCCGGCGCGCAGGTTGCCGTGACCAATATCGTCCTGCGCGGCACCACCGTCTCGACCTGGCTCAGCATCCCCGTCACTGGGAATACCCAGCCAGGGCAAAGCAGCAGTGACATAGCGCGTGTGTTGGTGCGTGTGCCGCGCGAAGCGCTCCAGACAGATCCCGCCGTAACTTCTTCGGCCGGCCTGACCTTTGCCTTCCTTGATGCTATGGGCCGGCTGTTGGCCCAGGGACCGGCAGGAAATGTCCCATCGGTTAGTGCGCAGCCCAAGGCCGTTGCTCCTGTCGAGCAACAACTGGTTGCCCCTCCCCCAGGCGCAACCCAGGAGGCGGCAGTGGTCGAGGTGACACAGGTTGCTGAGCAGCCGATCGAGGTGCTCGCGGCGGCAGAACCATCGGCAACAGCCGCCCCGGCTGCCGGAGCAGAACCGTCGGCGACAGCCGAGCCGGGTGCCAAGACAGAACCGTCGACAGGAAACGTGATCGTGGCGCTTCTGCTCGCCGTCGGCGTGGTGGTCCTGGTCGGCCTTGGCTTGTACCTGGTCCGCCGGAGAAAGGGCTAGCTCAAAGATGATCCGCCTGATCCTCACCCTGCTGTTGTTGTCTTGGGTGCCCTGGCCTCTCAGCCATTTGTCGAGCCAACCGCCAGAGCAGCACGGCCGCATAAAGCCTGACGCGATCGCCTGGCGAATCGAGATCGCCGATGACGACGGCGGGGTCTATCCTTCCCTGGCACTAGACAGCGCAGGCTTGCCGCACGTCAGCTATGGTGGCAACCGAGCCGGCACCTACATCTATGGCCTAAAGTACGCCTACCACAATGGATCGGCCTGGCAGATCGAGATGGTGGATGAGGACATCAGCCCTGGCTGGGAGACGTCCATCGCACTGGATGCGCTGGACCATCCACACATCGCCTATCACGACGCCCACGAGGCGCTGCGCTATGCGTACAATGATGGCTCCACATGGGATATCCAGATCGTGGACAGCGGCAGCGACGTGGGCGAGGATGCGTCGCTGGAGCTGGACTCCGGCGGTGTGCCGCGCATCGCCTACACCGACCTGACAAGCAAGGCGATCCGCTATGCCCACCTTGTCGGAACCGAGTGGCAAACCGAAACGGTCACCACGATGCCGGAGGCCAACAACATCTCCCTGGATCTCGCACTCGATTCGGTGGATCACCCCCACCTCTGTTTCTACGATGACGATCTGTCAGGCGATACCACATTCAGGTATGCTTACTACGACGGTACAAGTTGGCAATTCGAGACGGTGGATAGCGATGTCTTTTACAATGGGCAGGAATGCTCCATTGCCCTGGATTCCCAGGATCATCCCCACCTCAGCTACCGCGATATCGGCCTGTGGTATGCTCACCGATCCACTTTCTGGCAGGTGTCGCTGGTGGACGACGACTTTTTTGCCGGCGACACCAGCTCGCTGGTCCTCGATCATCTGGATCGACCCCGCATCGCCTTCAGCGATTGGGATACGGATCCGCCGTTGTACGAAGAGCAGTTGCAGTATGCCCACTTGGACTCTGGCTGGCAGATCGAGACAGTAGATGTCGCCGGGGAGACGAGCCGGTACGCAGACGAGTCGCTGGCCTTGGATGCAGACGATCAGCCTCACATAGCCTATTGGGACCTGGGCCCCGACGACCTGAAATATGCCGCCGTACCACCCATCTGCTGCCGGATCTACCTGCCCATCGTAGTCAAAAACGCGCCTTGACGCCAGCCAACAGAAAAGCCCCTCGTCGCGAGGGGCTTTTCATTTGGAAACGCAACCTCAAGGCTCACTCACCGGCATCTGCCGCAGCAGCAGCCGGTTCGAGCGGCGGCTCTCGCCAATGGGCTCGTTCTACCTGGTCGGGGAAGCGGGGCAGCAGAGTAGCCGCATCGGGCAGTTGGACCTTGTCACCCGGCTCCAGTTTCGCCTTGTTGCTCTTCTCTTCGACAGGCTTGGCCGGCACGTTAAAGACGCCGATCCCTTCGCCAGGGCGGTGATAGCGGCTCTGGATGTAGGCCAGGCCAAGGATCAACCCGTCCACGTCCACAGCGGCGCTGGTGACCCAGCCGATCGCTTGTCCCTTCTTGTTGATTACCGGGTCGCCGTTCTTGGGCATGCGCACCCCCCGCTCGTTCATGCGAAAGCGGGCGATCTCCATGGTGCGGCCCTTTTCGCCCTCGATGGTCGCCGCCCGCCCGACAAAGTAGGGCTTGTGCAGCTTGACATAGCCCGAAAAGCCGGCGCCTGCCGGCGATATGCCCGCCGGATCACATGTGCCGCATGCTTCTGGCGGAAGCGATCCGGCCAGTTCGTGGCCGTAGAGCGGCAGGCCGGCCTCGGTGCGGGTGCTATCCCGTGCCGCCAGGCCGCACGGCTGCAGGCCGAATGGCAGGCCTGTTTCCAGAAGCGTCTCCCAGAAGGCCCTAGCCCGGTCGGGATGGACAAAAATCTCATAGCCGACCTCCTCACCGGTGTAGCCGGTGCGGGCGATGATCAGGTCGAATCCGGCGAGTTGGCATTCGATCAGGCCGGTCTTGCGCACCCGGGCCAGCCGGTCCCGGAGCCGTGGATCGTCGGTCATGCTTTGCAGAATGGCCAGCGAGGCCGGACCCTGCAATGCCAGGTCAACTCGCTGGTCGGGGTCGCTGCCGGGATCCTTCAGATCGCGCAGATTGGCCGGGCGCACCACCCGCAGGTCGGGCCGCTGCCGGTCAATCAGCACCTCTCCATTGTTCACCGCGTTCAGCCAGGCCCAGTCCTTGTCGGCGTTGGAGGCGTTGACCACCATCAGGTACAGATCTTTACCCCGGCGATATAGGAACAGGTCGTCAATGACGTGGCCATCCGGATCGAGAAAATAGCTGTAAAAGCTCTCCCCCGGCTCATACCAGCGCACATAGTTGGTGCAGACCAGATCCAGGAACTCGGTGGCGTGGGGGCCACTGATCTCAAACACGCCCATGTGGGCCACGTCGAACAGGCCGGCGGCCCTGCGCACCGCATTGTGCTCGTCGAGCACGCCGGTGTACCATACCGGCATCTCCCAGCCGGCAAATGGGATCACCTTGCGGGTGTGAGCCTTGTGCCACTCGTACAGAGGCGTGCGCTTGAGCGGCGCGTCCTCTGGATCCCTCCACTGGAACTCAGGCGGATCAGAGCGAGTGCGGACCGGGTCTAGAGCGCGGCAGCCAACAAAGTAGGGCTTGCACAGCTCGAAACGATCCCGGTGACCGGCGTTGTACAGTTCCAGCCCGGTCGGCCGCTCCGAATCAGAGCCATAATCTGGCAGATTGGCCTCGGCGCGCACCGCCCTCAGCGCCTCAATGTTGGCACATGTTGCACCCGCAGCGATCAATCGATCGTACGCATGCTGTAGCTGTGGTATCGGCACTGCCAGCTCGACCTGCTCGGCGCTGTGGCAGAAAATCGCCATAGACGCGCCGTGCATCATCCCCGCCAACTCGCGCACCCTGGCCGCCCGGGGTCCATACAGCGCCAACACGCCCAACGGCTGGCCGGCATCCCACCGTGTGGGCGGTCCCGACTCGTCGCCCTGTGTCCGGCTCACATCCACCACCACCAGTGGCCCTTCCACTTTTGCGTACAGGTCGGTCCCGTCGAACAGGGTATACCCGTCCCCTAACGCCCGCAGCCAGGCCTTGACCCGGTCGTGGTTCTCGGGGTTGGTGAGGAGCAGGTACCGGTCGCTGCCAGTATCATCGGGAGCTAGGCGAAGGATCGACACATCGTCGATCACTCGGCCATCCTTGTCAAGCACAAAGCCAAGCTGGCACTCGCCCGGCTTCAAGCCTGCCACGTCGCTCGTCAGGATCTGCTGAAGCGCCGGCTCGGCCCGGTCGCCGGTCACCAGGAGCAGGCCATGCTCGGTGCAGTCCAACAGGGCCGCCCCGCTGCGAGCTGCGGCCAACTCGGCTGCAGTGCCTGGATGACCGACCGTCTTGAGCGCAGGCCGGCCGAGTGGCTTGGTGCTGCGCAGCTGGTAATAGTGGGGGTAGCCAGAGCCCTTATCCTGCGTCTCGGCAGCGCCTCGGCTGGCCAGCATGGCCACCTCGTGCTTGATCTCTTCGAAAACGTCCAGATCGATCTTGCCGCGCGGCAGCTCACCGGCCAACCCGGTGTAGCTGAACGGATGGATGCTGGTTACTGTCTTGTGGATCAGCGCCGCCACCTGGTCGATCTCGGCTGGGCCAAAGCCGCGCTGGGTCAGCCATGGCGTGCCCAGGCGGATGCCCATAGCCAACGCGGTCACCTGATCGCCAGGGACCGTATTCTTGTTGGCGACGATACCGGCCATGTCCAGGATGCGCACCGCAGGCTCACCGCGTAGGGTGCCCTGATGACCGCGATCCTTCGCGGGGTGCGGGATGCCGTTGAGATCCAACATGCAAAAGTGGCTGTCTGTGCCGCCGTAGGCCAGCTTCAGCCCTCGCTTCTTGAGCCCTTCGGCCAGAGCGGCAGCATTCTCCTTGATCTTCCACTGCAAGCGCTTGAACAGCTCAGTCTGGGCGATCTTGAACGCCACGGCCATGGCCGCGAACTTTTGGGTGTGAGGGCCGCCTTGCTCGCCCGGGAAAACGGCCATGTCGATCTTGGCCGCCAGCTCTTCATTCGTGGTCAGGATCACCGCGCCGCGCGGGCCGCACAGTGTCTTGTGGGTGGTGAAGGTGACCACGTCGGCCACACCCACCGGGCTCGGAAAAGCGCCAGTGACCACCAGGCCGGCCGGGTGGCTGATGTCAGCCAGGAGGATGGCGCCGATCTCGTG
>Ga0209254_10004819_pt1 | contig 12383 bp, 14 predicted proteins | sample FrelakmetDIP11DI_FD_187148 | JGI IMG/M metagenome (GOLD analysis project Ga0209254, IMG submission 187148) | Freshwater lake sediment microbial communities from the University of Notre Dame, USA, for methane emissions studies - DIP11 DI (SPAdes)... | ecosystem: Environmental > Aquatic >...
AGCGTTTTGACGGGCAATTAGGCGACATGCTCAACCTGATGGTGAACGGATTACGAGCTGGTTTTTCCACGATGCAGGCTTTGGAAGCAGTGAGTAAGGAGCTGCCTCCACCGATTTGTGATGAGTTCAGGCGCGTGGTACAAGAAATGCAGCTAGGTATCCCAATGGAAAGAGCTTTGGACAATCTCCACCGTAGGATCCCCAGCGTGGACCTGGATTTGGTAATCACCGCAATGAATGTACAGCGCGAAGTAGGCGGCAACTTGGCTGAAATCCTCGATACAATTTCACACACCATCCGAGAACGGGTCAGGATAAAGGGAGAAATTCGTGTATTGACTTCACAGGTTATGACATCAGGTAAATTCCTGGCATTGATGCCCGTATTTCTGTTTGTTGGTCTGTATTTCTTGAATCGACCTTACATGTCGAATTTCTGGGACCCAGAGGTCCGATTTGTTGGAATTCCAGCCTTGATCATAGGCGCGGTGATGATCTTTATTGGTTATATGTTGATGAAGAAAATTGCGGATATTCAGGTGTAAGGAGCTTGAGGAGGTAAAGCAATGGGCATTATTTTCTGGGGCATCATTTTTTTGGTAGCGATAGGTGCGGTCATATTAATCATAATTGGCATGCGTACCCCTCAAAATCAAGATCCTCTGCAAGACCGGCTGGCGGATTTTGTTTCGCGAGGGGAGACTGCCTCCTTAGAGGAGATCGAACTATCCCAGCCTTTTGTAGAGCGCGTGATATACCCAATGGCTCGCCGTTTGGGAGAATTTGCTTTAAGGATCACCCCTCAGAATGCCATTCAAAATGTGGCGAAGAAGCTCGATATGGCTGGAAATCCGGGGCGGATCGATCCGACATTATTCTTTGCTTTTCGCTTCTTGGGTATTCCTCTAGGTTTGGTTGTGCTTGCCTTAGGTAAACTCCTTCCGAACAGCATCTTTGCAACTAAAGGGCTTCTCATCGCAATTCCGGCATCGATATTAGGGTTTTATCTGCCAGATTTGCTGTTGAAAGCAAAAATTGACCGCCGGCAAGATGAAATTCGCAAGGCGATGCCGGATGCCTTGGATCTACTGACGATCTGCGTGGAAGCAGGCTTGGGCTTTGAGGCAGCCATGGCTAAGGTGTATGAAAAATGGGATAATGAGCTTGCCCGGGCTTTTGGGCGTGTGATCCGTGAGATTCAATTGGGAAAAATGAGAAAAGAAGCCATGCGTGATATGGCGGACCGGTTGGGCATCAACGAGATGACCAGTTTTGTTGCTGCTGTAATTCAAAGTGAAGAATTGGGCGTTAGCATGGCTCAAGTTTTGCGCATCCAGGCGGATCAAATGCGCATCCGCAGACGACAAATTGCTGAAGAAAAAGCTCACGCTGCCCCGATTAAAATGCTTTTACCAATGGGAATATTTATCTTTCCATCTATTTGTATTGTTTTGATGACACCAGCAGTTTTGATCTTAATCAAATCGAGCGCTGGAGCTGTGTTCTCTGGAGGCGGGTAATTTCAAGGTTGTCCATGTTATATGCGCTTCCTAGGGATTTTCCATTCAACAGGGAGCTAAATGAGTGAACCAGGTCGACTGGTGTATCATGCATATCAATCTTTTTGGTCAGGATTCGATTGGCTTTTTCCGCCGCGATGTGGGGGGTGTGGAAAAGAAGGGAAGAGATGGTGCGATCCTTGTGCGGAGAGTGTGCAGCTAATCACACCACCTGTATGTCCCATTTGCGGTGGGAAACAAAGCGTAGAAAAAATGTGTGAAGGCTGTATTTCAACACCACGCTCATATGTCGCGCTTCGGTCTTGGGCAGCCTATACCGGACCTTTAAGACATGCTATTCTCCGATTAAAGTACCATCGCGATATTGCAATGGGAGAAATTTTAGCTCGTCCTTTGGTGACTTCCTTCGAGAAATTGAACTGGCCTGTAGATCTCGTGGTCCCTGTCCCCGCGAGCCTTGTCCGATTGAAAGAGCGTGGATATAATCAGGTTTCTTTACTGGCACGACCAGTTAGTTTAGGTTTACACATACCTTATCGCTCTCAAGCCCTTCGAAAAGTACGCGAGACTCGTTCTCAAGTAGGACTAACAGCAGAAGAGCGGCGCCAAAACGTCAAGGATGTTTTTCAGGCAGAACAAAGAACTGTGAAAGGAAGAACGATTTTAGTAGTGGATGATATCACTACGACAGGTTCCACAATTGAAGAATGTGCCAAAGCTTTGTGCAGTGCAGGAGCACGGCAGGTATACGGTTTGACCTTGGCGAGATCAACTTACGAATCAACAGCAAGTGCAGGTAATCTTTAAACACAGGAGGTTTGTCTATGGCACTCGAAGTACAAGTTTATGCACGGAATATGGAAGTGACTGACCGCATCAGAGATTATGCTGTTAAAAAAGTTACGAAATTAGAGCGTTTCTTAAGTGGAATTGATGAGGCGCGGGTAGATTTAGCTTATGTCAAATCTGCCCGGAGCGCTGAAGATCGCCAGGTTGCTCAAATCACGATCCGAGGGAAAGGATTCATTTTAAGGTCAGAAGAGCGTTCCAGTGATATTTTCGCTGCTTTGGATACAGCTCTTGATCGAATGCAGCGTCAAATGGAACGATATAAAGGAAAGCACCAGAAAGGGCGAGGTGATGGGAAATCGGCAGCTGAAGTCACTGAACCGGTAAGTGAAGAAGGAGAGGAGGAAGGCTTACCGATCATTGCACGACGGAAGCAATTTGTCCTCAACCCGATGGATGAGGCTGAAGCTTTAGAACAGATGGCTTTATTGGGACATGAAAACTTCTTCATTTTTTACAACGCAAACACTAACGCCATCAACGTCCTGTATCACCGTCGTGATGGAACCTATGGTTTGATTGAGCCTATCGTGGGATAAAACAACGATTATCTTTACTGGGTGGCGAAGGGATTTTCTTCGCCACTCGGTTTATATCAGAAGAGAATATGGAATACGACACAGAAAAAATATTAGAAATTACAAAACGATTGCCTTCGGAACAATTCGATATTTTGAAAATTCAAGAGGCTGTCGAGGAAATGTTAGTTGCTTTTGGCGAAAACCCGAAAAGGCAGGGACTGAAAAATACACCCGAGCGGGTATCACGTATGTATCAAGAGCTACTATCAGGGTATCGAGAAGATCCCATTCAAATGGTCAACGATGCTGTTTTCGAAGTTACCTACGACGAAATGGTCATCGTCCGGGATATTGAATTTTACAGCCTATGCGAACATCATATGTTACCTTTCATGGGAAGAGCGCACGTAGCGTACTTTCCGAACGGGAGGGTGATGGGATTATCCAAAATTCCCAGAATTGTCGATCTATTCGCCCGGCGCTTACAAGTTCAAGAACGCATGACGCGGCAGATTGCAGATTTAGTAAATGCCATATTGCTCCCGAGGGGAGTAGCGGTGGTTGTGGAAGGGCTACATCTCTGCACGATGATGCGCGGTGTCCGAAAGCAAGATGCTCGAATGACAACATCCGCGATGTTGGGTGCTTTTCGGAATAACCTGGCGACAAGAGAAGAATTTCTAGATAATATATCTCGTGGTGCAGAGCCAATGCGCTTCTAGTTATTGATCTTGAGTATTCTCATTATTGAAATCTTTTATCATACCCGGTATCATTCGTTTTCCAAGAAACCAGAGACCAACCGCCAGGCACAACCAGGCTGCCCATTGAGCGAGGCGAAAATCGCCAATCATTTGGCTATCTCCCCGAAAAGCTTCTAAGAACAGCTTTGACGAGGAGGTTAAGACAAGGTACATCAGGAATAAAATCCCTTTTGAGAGAGGCTTTTTTGAGTTAATAAATCCAAAGACTATGCCTAACACAACTACAGAGGAGATGATTTCATAGATCTGGGTCGGATGGCGGCGTTTTCCCCATAACTCAATTGTCCAGGGTAGGTTCGACTCGCTACCAAAAGCATTCCCAGAGGCGAGATGTGCAATGCCGATAAACAAACTGAGGGTGGCAAAAGCAGGTGTAAGAAGATCAAGAGTCAACCAGAAATCCAAATTTTGGCGCTGTCCATACCAAAGGGAAAAAATCAAGGCGCAGGCTGCTCCGGCCCACCAGTTGAATAAAGTTGGGTTAATCGAAATAATGCTTAATGGGTTGGCGATGAAGGCTTGAGAGTATTCGAAAATATAACTCAAGCGGGCACCGATCAAAGCTGAGATCAGCGCCCAGAAAACCAGGTGATACAGGACCCCCGGGTCCATATCCTTCTTGACCGCATATTTTTCCGAAAGATATAAACCAGTCCATAAGCCGAGGAGCAGGATTAAACCGGGAGTTTGGATTGCCAGCGGGCCGATCTGTAATATCGGAAGCATGATCAGGGAGCCTCCGATTTTGAAATCTCTAAGAGGTGCTCAACACGAGAGCGCAGCAGCGCTTCAGACATCGGTCCACCTATGACAACCTCTTGGATGATTCCATCTGCGGAGATGAAAAAGGAGGTGGGGAATGCCGAAAGCTGGTAAGCGTTTGTGATTTCACCGTTTTCATCCAGAAGAATCAGGAAATTAAGCTGATATTCTTTTACGAAGGTATTCACTTTCTCGATCTGATCTTGATTGGTGGCATTGACGGCTAATATTGTGAAACCTTCCCCGCGATAATCCTGGTAGATCTGCTCCAATGCGGGCATTTCTTTTCGGCATGGCAAGCACCAGCTCGCCCATAGATTTATCAGAACAGGCTTGCCTTTCAGAGAAGAGAGCGAAACTTCCTCCCCGCTGAGGGATTGGGCGGTGAAGTCGGGTGCTAGAAACCCCTGGTGGGGAGCAGGTGTTTTGCCATTCGTTCCGGGACCGAAATGGGTTGCGGTATACCTGATCCACAAAAAACCTGTGAGCAGGATCGTGAAAGTGAGAATATTCCAGAATTTTCTACTGAACTGGATCATGGTAAAGGGTAGTTTAAGGGGGTTTTAGGTATCCGTCAAGAAAAGGTGGGTGAATGTTCTTTAACCAAACTTTAATCCACGACGCTTTGCCGCCTATTGACCCGAGTTTCTTTTACGGGTATGCTTAAGCCTTGTGAAAATTGGCAGTTATGGGAACAGGTATGATGTTGCAACGAGGTATTTCAAGAAGGAATTTTCTTAAGCTGACAGGATACGGAATGGGTGGATTATTTATCTACCCTTTCCTGCATAAATATCCACTTGCTGAATTTCCAAATTATGATCGACTTGGACGAGTTTGCGTCGGTAAAGTTGAGATTAAAAAACGTCCGGATGAATCCAGCGACTCGGTAGGTGTGTTGTATGAGGATGCGGTTATTCCCTGGTTAAAAGAGGTGGTTGGGCCAAAACCATATTATATTAATCAAAGGTGGGTGGAAACTCCCGATGGTTATATTTATTCTCCTTACCTTCAGCCGGTGAGGAATATTCCAAACCAGCCGGTGCAGGAATTAGCCCAAACGGATATTGGCCCGGGATTGTGGATGGAAACAACTGTTCCATACGCTGATGTAATTTTAGAGAATGAGCCCTCGTCGAATTCATGGGTTGAAGCAAAAATAGACGAAGGACTCCCTGTTCGATTATATTATAAGCAGGTGTTTTGGGTGGACCGTATCAAAACGGATGATGATGGACAAATTTATTACCGGGTGAATCCGAATTATTATGGCGGCGTTGATATGTTATGGGTTAAGGCAGAAGCGATGAGACCGATTACGCCTGAAGAGAGCCAGCCAATTTCTCCTGATGCTGAGGAAAAAAAGATTGTCGTCAACGTTGTACAGCAATCATTATCTTGTTTTGAAAAAGGGGTTGAGGTGTTTTATTGCCGTGTTTCAACAGGGGCAAAGTTTGATATGTATGGAAATGCAGTCGATAAATGGTCTACGCCGGTGGGCAAACACTTCATCTCAAGGAAATTCATTACCTTACAGATGAGCGGCGGGACGACTGGGGCTGGTTACGATTTGCCAGGGATTGCCTGGACATCAATCTTTGTTACTGGTGGGGTAGCAATTCACTCGACGTTTTGGCATAATGATTACGGTGTGCCAAGGTCACATGGATGCGTAAATTTAATTCCCGAAGATGCAAAATGGGTTTTCTTGTGGACTCAACCGACGGTCTCTTATCAAACAGGAATGGTGGATGTATCCATTACAGGGGAGGTAAGTACCCCGGTGGAAGTGGTGGAAGATTAGGGAATATCGATGAATGTCGCAAATATTTCCTTAGGGTTAGCTTTCTTGGCTGGACTAGCGTCATTTCTTTCACCGTGTGTGCTCTCGCTTGTGCCAGCTTACGTGAGTTACTTAGGAGGCAGGTCAGCGGGATTAGCTAGAAGCGGAGAGACTAACCGTTGGATTACCTTTACCCATGGGCTTGCTTTTGTACTCGGATTCAGTGTCGTTTTCATCTTATTAGGAGTTGCCTCTTCGGCACTTGGAGGGGTTTTATATAATTTACGCAGTTATCTCGCTAAGATTGGCGGGATTGTTGTGGTCATTTTTGGCCTGCATATGATCGGGATTTTTCGCATCCCTTTTTTGGAATATGATACTCGCCGTCAAGAACCTCCCGACCCGAAATTTGGGTATCTTTCTTCATTCTTGATGGGCATATTTTTCTCAGCAGGTTGGTCACCGTGTGTGGGACCTACTTTGGGATTAATTTTAACCTTGAGCTTTACAGGAGGTTCGATATTTCAGGGGGTGGTTTTGATGACAGCATATTCGGCTGGATTGGCGATCCCTTTTCTGATTGCTGCTTTAGCGATTGGTTGGGTTACAACTGTGATCCGTAGGTATGGAAAAGTGATGCGCTATGTCGAAATCGCCATGGGATTCATTCTGGTCATTGTGGGATTGATGCTATTCTTCGGCACTTTTGAGCAGCTTGCGCGGTTTGGATTATTTTTCGATTTTGGAATATAAACTTGTGTTACGAAAGATCGACAAAAATTTATGGGTCCTATGCGCGGGTCTGATCATCGGAGGGGGGCTTGGGCTATTTTCCAATATATTTTTACGTGAAAACGGAGGCATAGGCGGCGCTCGATCTCTGGGTGTTTTGGAAAATGGAGTTGGTTCACCTGCAGCAAATTTTGAACTTGAGGCTACTTCAGGCAAGACGATCCAATTATCAGACATGGAGGGGAAGCCTGTGCTATTGAATTTTTGGGCGACTTGGTGTGGGCCTTGCCAGGTTGAAATGCCATTGATCGAGGAGTATTATGAGAGATATGGCCCAAATCTTGAGGTTTTGGCCATTAATTATGATGAGCCCATTGGAGAAATCCAACCTTATGTAAAAAAACTCAGATTAACTTTTCCAGTGCTGCTTGACCCCGGTGGGAAAACTGCTGACTTATACCAGGTGATAGGTTTCCCAACTTCTTATTTTATTGACCGGGAAGGGTTTGTTCGAGGAGTATATGTTGGTATATTATCAAAAAAGGTGATCGAGGATCATCTGAAGAAAATTGGAGTCGGTGAATGATACAAATTACCCTCTACAGCAGAAAAGATTGCCATTTGTGTGATCAGATAAGATCAGACTTACAGCTATTACAAGAAGTTGTTCCCCATGAATTTGTGGAGATTGACATTGATACGGACGCAAAATTAGTCAAAAAATACGGTCTCGAAATCCCGGTGGTTGTCGCAGGACCATATACGCTCAAGGCGCCGTTTGATCGGAAGGATTTGGAAATTACCTTGAAGGCAGCGCAGTATCGCGAGGATCAAATTGAGTCAATTGATCGGAAAGTAGCTTCAGGTGAAATCCAGATTTCAATAACCTGGACAAAGAGCGATCGTTTTTCTTATTGGCTATCACGCCACTATCTGGCTCTTTTTAATCTCTTCATCGCTTTCTATTTGGGTTTTGCGTTTATGGCGCCGGTTATGCTGAAACTTGGCTGGACGGTTCCTGCTGGTTTGATTTACCGCGCCTATGGAATGATGTGCCACCAATTGGCATATCGTTCCTATTTTTTATTTGGGGAACAATCCACTTATCCACGCTCAGAACCAGCTGGAGTTGGTAAGGATGATTTTCAACAAGCAACTGGGTTAGCGCAGGATGACCTTTGGGGTGCGCGGCAGTATCTGGGCAATGCTGAGGTTGGTTTCAAAGTTGCTCTATGTGAGCGAGATGTCGCAATTTATCTGGGTATATTGACATTTGGGTTGATTTTTGCTGCGACTGGACGCCGGATCAAAGCGCTGCCCTGGTATGTATGGATCGCGATTGGGTTGGTGCCGATTGGCCTGGATGGTTTCAGCCAGATTCTAAGCCAATCTCCGATTAGCTTATTACCATATCGTGAGAGCACGCCTTTCCTTCGTTCTATCACAGGCTTTTTATTCGGATTCACAACTGCCTGGTTTGGTTACCCGATGGCTGAGCAGGCAATGCGCGAAACACGAGAGTATATGGAAACGAAACGGCGTAGAGCATATGAGCAACAAGAGAGAAAATTGAAAGCGGGCGGATAATTTCCTTATGCCTTTCCGAGAAAAAGATCCATTGCGGTACTTCACCTTTGAATCCTTGGATGATGAAGGTGTTCTCCAGGCTGCATTTACCCGGCGGGGAGGGGTCAGTCCATCTCCATGGGCGAAATTGAACCTGGGCAGCCTGGTGGGTGACGATCAAGCACACGTAGAAGAGAATCGAAGAAGGATTTTTGAGTGTATCAATCGTCCTGTGGAGTCGTTGTTTGATGTATGGCAAGTGCATGGTATTGAAGCAGTTAGCGCTGAAAACCCGCGTCCACTCACGGCTGCTCACCAAAAAGCAGATGTGATCATTACCGATAATCCAGAGGTCACCCTCATGATGCGTTTTGCTGACTGCGTACCCATTTTTTATTACGATCCAATCCACCGCGTCGTTGGGCTAGCGCATGCTGGTTGGCAAGGAACGGTTCGTAATGTGGCGGAAGTCGCCGTAAAAGCCATGCAATCGGTTTATGGCTCCCGCCCGGAGGATATCTTGGTTGTCATAGGACCCTCAATCTGTGTGAATCATTATGAAGTTGGATCAGAAGTCATACAGGAAGTACAAACAGCATTTGGCTCCGACGCATCCAAGCTCTTGCCTATTCAAGATGGCGCGGTAAAATTTGATCTGTGGGCTGCGAACCGCCTGGTTTTGGAGAATGCTGGCATTCGATGTGTTGAGGTAGCGGGGATATGTACAGCCTGTAATCCATTAGATTGGTATTCGCACCGGGGTGAAAAGGGTAAAACGGGGCGGTTTGGGGTGGTGATTGGTTTGAAAGAATGACCATGATGGTTCCGCAGGAAATAAAGATCAAAGAAAACTTTTTAAAAACCCTGGACCAGATTACAAAAGCAGCCATTATGGTTGGAAGGGATTCTGGGGAAATTAAGCTTGTCGTTGTAACGAAGACCCAACCGATCGAAGTTGTGCGAGCTGTGGTCGATGCTGGTGCGGAATACTTGGGAGAAAACTATGCTGAAGAAGCAGTGCAGAAGATCGAGGCACTGCCTCCGAAATATAAAGTTCAATGGCATATGATTGGACATGTACAAAGCCGGAAAGCAGCTCTGATCTGTGAATATTTTGACTACTTGCATTCATTGGATAGCCTTAAATTAGCTGAACGTCTGGATCGCCTGGCTGCAGAACGAAAACGAAGGCTGATGGTTCTATTGGAGCTAAACTTAGGCGGTGAAGAGTCAAAATTTGGCTGGCCAATATGGGATGAGAAGAATTGGGATTCGCTCTTAGACGATATCAATAAAGTGGCTGCTTTGCCTAATTTAATGATAAAGGGGTTGATGGGTATGGCGCCATTTTTTGATGATCCAGAAAATGCCAGACCTTTCTACTGCCGCTTGCGCTTATTCCGAGATTTCCTTCGGGTTCGAGTCCCCCAGATAGATTTGACCGAACTGTCTATGGGGATGAGCGGAGATTTTGAAGTGGCCGTTCAAGAAGGTGCAACCTGGGTTCGTATCGGTCAAAAAATTCTGGGTCCCAGAAATATCCATTAATCAGCTTTGGTGAGGTAGGTTTTTCATGAGTATCTTGGTGTCGGCGGTTGATCTCATTGTTCGGGTACTTTCTGTCATTGTGATAATATATGTTTTTTTGGCCTATTTCATGGCGCCATATCATCCGATCCGGGTTACATTTTCTCGGATTGTTGATCCTGCGTTGAAGCCAATCCGAAAACTTGTTCCACTGATCGGGATGGTCGATTTCAGTCCTTTCATTCTTTTGATACTCATCCAAATTTTAGGTCGGATTTTGATTGCCGTGTTGAGATCAATCGCGTAATGCGGTAAAATAGAAATAGATTTCTTAACCAAATTCTGGATGATCAAGTATGCCTTCGAAACAATATGCTTTTCATGATGGAAAAAGTGGCGCTGCCTTAGCGATTCGAGTGACACCTCGCTCGAGTGCGAATCAGGTTGACGAAATTTTAAATAACGGTGCTGTTCGAGTCAGGCTGACTGCATCGGGGAATGATCTTGAAATCAACCGGGCATTGATTTCATTTTTAAGTGGTGTTTTAGATATTCCAACCTCAAAGATTGAAATTGTTGCCGGTGAATCAGGATATGATAAATTGATCTCGATCCTTGATATCGATGTAGAGTCCGTGCACCAGCTAATTTTAGAGCACTTAAAATAGAAATCATGCCTGAGAATTCAATCTCAGGCATGATTTCTAATAGAATTACCATCAATCTTATTGCAGTCCGTATTGAGCAGGAGGGGGAAGGATCATACCAACAGCATGATAGAGCCAAAGCGTATTGAAGGCAGTCTCGCGAAGCATCGCCTGGCTGCCAAAATAGGTCTGGTAGAGCTGAAGAAGCGATTCGTCGCCTCCATTTTGCTGTAAAAATTCCAAAGCACTCAACCGTTCGCGTGGTTCGCCTGTTTCTAATGCTTTGATCACCAAATCCATTGCTTGTTTGCCAGAGGTAACGCCCATACCAAGCCTGCCGGCAAAATTAATCAGCCATGGTGTTTCAGACAGAGCGGGTAATGGGTGGGGAATGCGGTGGTCGGGCTGGCGGATCTCGTCCATAACCTGATTGGCAGCGGTGCGCACCACCCATTGACCATCTTCAATTTCTATTTTTTCGAGAATACTAAGTGCCCATGGCTGCTTGGTCCTCGCTAATCCAAAGACGGCACTACGCCTTACTAATAAATCTGGCAAGGTTGCGGCTTCCTTAAGAGCCGGATGACCTTCTGTGACATTATTTGCTAAAGCCTCGGCTGCCAGAAGCCTACCATTTTCAGAACCCTGGAGGAGCAGCGCCATTACAGAATCAAGAGCTGGCTTAGAACCGATGGCGACAAGAGCCAGGCATGCAGCTCCTACAATGCGTGCATCCTCATCCTCAAAGAGGTTTGCAAGATCATTCACTGATTTGCTGTCTTGCATGAAGCCGCATCCCAAAGCACCCAAATAGCGAAGATGCGCTAAATTACCTTTGATCATTTGCCTGAAGAGAGCAGCCAAGCTGGGATCTCCGGACAGAGCTAAAGCTGAAGCTGCCCGCCCTCCAATGCCGGTGGTAAACGACTCTCGGTTTAAAATATCTACCAACTGACGCATAAGCTTATTACGCCAGACAGAGGTTTGTGGAGAAATTCGCAGCCAACGAGCAATATTGAATGTCTGGCTATACACCGGATCTTGTGTGCTGGCTAATGCAGCATCGACCAGCGGCGAAATATCATCATAATTCCCCCAAAAAGCACATACTTGATTCTTTACACTCCAGTCAGGTTGTTCCATCATCACAGAACGATAATTGCTATTCGCAAATCCTTGACCGGCAAGATAATATAGAAATAAAGGATGGGAAAAAGAAAGGGATCCGCCGTGAGTGACGAATAATCCATTTGAGGATAAGCTGTAAAGCGCTTCAGAGGTTGGGCCTGGTTTTTCTGTGGATTTCTTTGATTTACTAACTTCCTCTCCTTCGATTGATAGCTCAGGCTCAGGTTGAGTTTTATCATAGTGTGAAATCCAGTGCTCAGCTTGTCTGTTCGATGGGAGAAGATTCATGTTGATGACCATCTGAACTGCTAATCTTTCTACGACGACCTGGGCATTTGGAACATTTCCTGCCAACCGCCGAATATGGGCTTCTAATAAATTGGGGATGTTGGGACCTAGAGCATCCCCAGCATATGCCCCCCAAACTTTCAATGTAAATTCGAGAGGACTAAGCGCGTATTCGCGCGTTGATATCCAGTTGGTGATTAATAATGGATCTATAGTTTCAAGCTGAGTATTCTCACTGGGTGAAACGGCTCGAAACCAATGCGTCTGCCAGAGCTTGAGAAAATCGAGACGGTTAT
>Ga0209254_10004820_pt1 | contig 12383 bp, 15 predicted proteins | sample FrelakmetDIP11DI_FD_187148 | JGI IMG/M metagenome (GOLD analysis project Ga0209254, IMG submission 187148) | Freshwater lake sediment microbial communities from the University of Notre Dame, USA, for methane emissions studies - DIP11 DI (SPAdes)... | ecosystem: Environmental > Aquatic >...
CAATTGATCCAGTGTTCAGATTGATGCAACGGATAATCAGATTGATAATTTGGTTTATGAGTTGTAAGGATTAACTGAGGATGAAATAAAGATTATAGAAGACAGTTTGAATAATTAAATACGGTGTAATACCTTGGGGGTCTTTTTTATGCATAAATTACTGGTAATTATACCCAAATGGTTGATATTACCAATTGTAAACATCTTCAGGGATTATAACCTTAGCTCCACCTTTCTCCAATGCATCAACACCTGCTTCAATATCCTCTGGATGAAGCAAAACGATAGCATTTTCTTCTTTTTCATCCACGAAGGCGTAGAGGTACTCTAGATTTATGCTGGCATCGTCTAGTATTCCTAACACGGTACTTAGTCCTCCTGGTTGGTCAGACATTTCCACCGCGATGACATGTCCCATCTTCACAACGAAGTCGTTATCCTGCAAGAGTTCTTTAGCCACCTCGGGTTGAGGTACGATCAACCTTAAAATACCGAAATCTGAGGTGTCAGCTATGGACAGGGCTCTTATATTAATTCCAGCATGTGCAAGTACTTCCAGGGCTTTTCTCATCCTTCCTTTTTTGTTTTCTAAAAATATTGACAACTGTTTTATTTTCATATATCTCCCTTCATAATTTTCTTTTATCTATAACTCTAACTGCTTTTCCTTCACTTCTTGGGAGGGTTTTGGGCTCGACTAGAGTCACGTTAACTCTTAAACCTATTTCGGAGTTCACATAATTTTCTATTTTCTTTTTGATCCCCACCAATTCTTTAACCTCATCTGAGAAAAGTTCTGTAGATGTTTCCACTTGCACTTCCAGTTCATCCAGATGTTGGGGGCGGGTGACAATGATCTGATAGTGGGGCTCTAGGCCGTCTATTTTCAGAAGTGCCTTTTCTATTTGGGAAGGGAATACTGCCACTCCTCTGATCTTCAACATATCATCAGTCCTTCCTGTAATACGGTCCATTTTAATCATGGTCCGTCCACAGGGACATGTTCCGCTTCTCAGAGTAGTGATATCTTTGGTTCTAAAACGAATAATAGGCATTCCATGTCTGGTTAGGGTGGTCAGCACTAACTCACCCTTCTCACCTTCAGAAAGAACTTCCATAGTTTCTGAGTTGATGATTTCCGGGTAGAAATGGTCCTCCATGACGTGCAAACCATCTTGTACTGGGCATTCCAATGCAACTCCCGGACCTATAATTTCAGTTAATCCATATATATTGTATGCAGGAGCGTTAAATCTCCTCTGAATCTCTTGACGCATTTCCTCGGTCCACATTTCCGCTCCGAATCCAACGGCCTTCAACTTCATCTCATTATTATCCAGCCCTTCTTCTTCTGCAACTTCTGCCAGATAAAGTCCGTATGAGGGAGTTACAATAAGAATCGTGGTTCCAAAATCTTTCATAATTTCGATCTGCCGTCTTGTCTGGCCAGTGGAGATGGGGATCACCGTAGCTCCAATGTTTTGGGCTCCGTAGTGCACACCAAATCCTCCTGTGAACAGGCCGTAGCCATGGGTATTCTGGATAATATCATCTTCAGAAGCTCCGAACATGGTCAGCCCTCTGGCCATAACTTCACTCCAGATTTCAATATCTTTTTTGGTATATCCTGATACTGTTGGTTTTCCTGTGGTTCCAGAGGATGTGTGGACTTCCACAATCTCACGACGAGGAACAGCGAACATACCAAAGGGATAAGCGTCTCTTAAGTCATCTTTGCTAGTGAAAGGCAGTTTTTGTATGTCTTCTAAGGTTTTAATATCCTCAGGTTTAATGCCCAATCCATCAAAACGTTTCTGGTAGTGTGGGATGGTCTCATAAGCCCATTTCACCACGTTCTGCAATTTTTTAAGCTGCAACTCTTCCCTTTCATCCTTAGACATGCATTCAGCTTTTTCATTCCAGATCATTTAAATCTCCTGCCAATAATTCATTTAGGATATTATGTTATAAAGCAGTTTGATTAACATGGAAACTGTTGATTACTAAGTCCATTTCGTTTTTATAATCAAGCAGGGGCTTATCGAAGATAAATATTATAAAATAGGCAGTCTGATCCCGAACTAGAGCAATTCCTCTAGTACTGTAAATTTTATCCCCAGGCTTGTAGTTTCCCTGTATTTCATAAGCATCTGAACCATCAACAGTAGTGATGCCCTCATAATAGATCATCCCATTCTTTTGCAGGTTCGTTTTCCATTCTAAAATCTTTTGAGTAAAATTACCATTCTCCAAATTCTCACTGAGAACTGAGAAGCTATTGTTATCATCATGCTCGACTGTAACTATCAAAGGTGGCTGGGTAGGATTTTTTGTGATGTTCCAACCCACAGGATAATCAAAAGATATACTTCCATCATCATAATGATTTTTAAGAGTAGTAAAATTAGTAGTATTGTTTTTGTTTTGGTTTAAGGTAGGTTTTTTATAATCACCGGCCCAGAGTGCCACCACAGCAATTAAAACAATAATGCCTATAATAGCAATAAAGGACTTTCTTTTCCCGATCTTTTTAGCTAACTTTGTCCAGTTAATGGAGCTAAGCTTACTGGAATCATCAGTACCAGGCCTTTTTAATTTAATCGGATCTTCTTTTTTAGATTTATCAGAATCTCCCTTTCTGAACTTAAAAGGATCAGTCTTTTTAGATTTACCAGAAGCAGGTTTTTTCCTCAATTTAACAGAACTATTCTTTTTCAGGCTATTAGAATCAGTCTTTCCCAATTTAAAAGGACCAATCTTTTTCAATTTTTCACTACCATAATCCAAATTTTTAGTCTAGGGGACTAATGGGAAATGTATCCTTAACCCTATTTATATTTGAGTTCCGATTGCCAGAACCTATAAATCTTTAAATTAATGTTAGAATAATAAATGATTAATGATCATCAATTATAATGATAATTAGACCTTATACTCTGAATAAAAATAGAATAGTCGATTGGGATGCGATATTCCTTAAGCCACGCCCTATTACCCTGCAGAGCTTCAAAACTGGAACGGTTATACTAAACCGGAAAGGAACCTTAAACCCTCACCATCCTCGAACTCGTGATATTAAGAATGAAAAATTTGAAGTTCCCATAATGGCCTATTGGGTTCACCATGAGGAAAAAGGTGATTACCTTCTAGATGCTGGATTGGATGTTTCGTACTATCTGGATCCTCTTGGAGGACTGGAAGGCTCTGAAGTTGATGAATTCAACCAGGATAAGAATGAGAACATAGCTTATCATTTGGAAAGTAATGGAATCATTCTAAAAGGAGTTTTTCTAAGCCATCTACATGCAGACCACGCTGCCGGGCAGCGGGAACTCCCCCGAGACATAAAATACGTGGCAGCAATGGGAGAACATGAAAATTATCATCCCGAGATTTATGGAGACTTTTTAAAGGGACTGCGAACTCTTCAGGAGATAGATTTCACTGAAGCCGAAGAGATAAAGCCTCTGGGTCCTAGTGCTGATCTCCTGGGCGACGGTTCTCTCTGGGCTATTCTGACACCAGGACATAGCCCGGGGCACATTTCTTTTCTTGTCAACGGCTTAGATGGTCCTATTTTGCTCACCATAGATGCCTGCTTTATCCAGGAAAACCTAGAAGTAGGTGTTGCTCCAGTTGATTATACCTGGAATGTGGAGATGGCCCAGGAAACTCTGGAGAAGATAATTGAGTTTTTAAAGGATTATCCACAGGTTAGGGTTCTTTGCGGGCATGAATGTCCGCAGGTCAAAAATCATTTATAATATGTGCAAGATAGAATTAGTATGAGAAATAATTTACTGCTTGGCGTTTAATAACATTCAAAAAGTTTTGCAAAGTGATAAATAAGCAGTAATTCATCTGGACATGTTAAAATGTTAAAAGAACTTGATTTTTCCATGGAAATTAAAAAGCAGGAACTACTGGATATTTTAAGGAAAGGAGCATATGAAGTAAACATTACGGACATAATGAATTTTTATCTTAACATGGCTGCGGAAGGAAAATATGTACAAGAACATTACATGAAGGAGTATATGGAGGCTTATGTTAAGGGTTTCATCCTGAGAATAAGAGAAATTAAGGAAAATGAAAATCATTATGAAGGATTTGTTGATAAAAATGAGTTAATAAAAGCTTTAAAACTTTTAAGTCAACAGGAAAAGAACATAGGAGAAATTACTGGAGACCATCGTTCATTTTTTAAAGTATATACGCTTATAAGTCTCTATACTACTTTTATTCTTGATGAACCAATCCATATAGTGGGAACACTATTTCCTGGCGGTTTCCGGGTTAAATACGAAAATAAAATATATTATTGTCCGGTAAAAGAGGCCCAGAAAGATAATCCTAATGCTGTGTGCGGTTTTTGCATTGCCGAACAGGATGAAAGTGTTTAAGTTCTTTACAATAATTGATCAGGAATCATAGAAAAATTATTAATTGATCTCAGGAAATTAATGACCAGCATTAGTTACATCAGACCCCTAACATCTAAAAAGACTTGTAGATTTTTAAAATGAGTGAAATTACCAGGTTAAAGGTTGATCTGCTCTGCAAGGGAATAAGAGTAGATCCAAATGAACCATACTATGAGGAGATAGTACCTTTAAAATATGCTGAAGGTGGAAAGTCAAGGGCTGGAGTTGCAGGAAGTGGGAAGTCATTCATTTTAGGCCACGAAGAACCCTGCAATATAGGAGTTCTTCAACCTTTCCTAAAAGAATCGCCTTACGAATTCAGAATAATAGAAGACGTGGGTTGGATTCTTAAAAATGGTGAAAAGGTTATTAGAGCCACTTTAAGGGAACCAGCCTGGCACTCGACACCCTTTTCCAATGAGATTCAGTTACATGGTAAAGATTCTCTGGCCACCGCACTATCAAACTACTGTACTTACAAAAAACAGGGGTTAGGTTGTAAGTTCTGTATAATCGATGTTGGCCGGGAACTAATCTTTCGCGATCCCCTTAATATTGCAAATTCCATAGAAAGCATAGAAAAGAATCCCGATTTAAGGGTATGTTATGATATAGAGGATAAATACAATCCAAATCTCACAGATAATGATATTCTAGCAAAAAAACAATTCATAAAACCTCAGGACATTAATATAAACGCTGGCGCACTTAAGAATGCTGCAAAGATCTATCAAAACACTATTTCAGAGATAACAAAGGTTAGCAAACTTCCGATATTCATTGAAATTGGCCCCCTTAACCGGCAAGAAATCGAAAGTCTTCATTCCACAGGTACAGATTCTATAAGTTTCAATTTGGAAGTTTACGACCAAAAGATGAGAGAAAAGGTAATTCCAGGAAAAGCAAAGAAGAATCCCCTGGATGTTTACCTTAGTTCGATGAGGACAGCTTCTGAGGTATTTGGAGAAAATCAGGTAAGTTCATGGATATTAATAGGCCTCGAGCCACCTGAGAAGACTATTGAGGGAATTAGAAAAATAGCAGAAGCCGGGGCCATACCCCTGCCCAAACCCTTCCGACCACTATATGGGGCCGATTATGAAAAAAAGAAACCTCCAAGAGTAGAAGACGCAGTTTTAATCTACGGAGAATGGTTAGACACTATTAAAGAATGTGGATTAAACCCTTTGAAAGCTAAAGCAGGCTGTGCTCGATGTAATGCCTGTTTTCCACTGAAAGAACTGTTAAAGTATGGGATCTAGACCAAAAGTAATTACAGGTCACGGCCTTTGTAGCAGCAGGTAAAAGGGCTAAAGGTAGTGTGATTATAATAGTTGGGATACGCGATCAGGGAATGGCCGCCTAATAGTTTCAAGAACCTTCTGAAATAGACTATGAGTAAGATATAACCATAAATATAACAATTAATTGGAGGATTTTAATTGGTATCTAAAGAAAAACGATCCATAGGAACTATATTACCAGAAGACGCATTTAAATTAATTGAAGAACATAAAGACGACTCTAATCTAGTTATATTGGATGTCAGACCTTATGATGAATTTGAAATAGAACACATCCACGGGGCCAAGAATTTAGATTACGATGGCCATGAATTCAGAAAAAAGGTGGAAAAAATCGATAAAGAAAAAAATTACATCATATACTGTAGAAGTGGTGTCAGAGGAGAATATTTCATGGGGATAATGAAAGAATTAGGTTTTCCGAAGGTTTACAATATTCTAGGCGGTTTTGTAGGTTGGAAAGTCAGTAAACTTCCTCTAACTCATTAAAAATAATGAAATGAATTATGATAGCAATAGCTAGAAAAGTAGTAGATATTATTGAGCCGATTTATGTGATGGAGGGTGCAGGTGTATTGTTACGTCGGAGCATAGCCTATCGAGACTGTTACCTATATGTTAGATGGCCAGGTTGATCATAAAGATAGTATGGGCTACTGGAACTATTGGAAAAGGTAATATCCAGTGGATGACTTCAGGTAGTGGAATCCTCCATGAAGAAATGCCTAAAGAACCTAAAGAAGGTATTATGGAAGGATTTCAGCTCTGGCTAAACCTGCCGGCCAAGTTGAAAATGACATCCCCAGCTACAGGGGAATTTTATACTCAGAAATCCCTGAAGTAAGATATGAACGGGACGGTAGTAAGAATCATCGACGGCGAGTTTGAAGGTGTTAAAGGTGCTGTAACAGAGATATACGCCGATCCAGAGTATTGGGACGTTTATATCCCTGCTGGATGCTCTTTTGAACAACCAGTGCAATGTGGACACACCTCTTTCGCTTATGTTTTTGAGGATGAAGGGATTTTTGGGGATTTTGAGTTAGAATCTGCGAAAATGGAACTAATGTGCAGGCAACTCGACTTCTGATATTTAGTGACGGAGATTTGATTAGAGTTTATGCGAATCAAAATTCAGTTAGGTTCCTTTTAGTATCAGGAAAACCTTTAAAAGAGCCAATTGCACGATATGGGCCGTTTGTGATGAACACCACTGAAGAGATCGAACAGGCCTTAGAAGACCTCCAGAATGGCACTTTTGTAAAGTAACATAAACAAATCTTTTATAATTTTTTAAAATTATGATTCTCTAATTAACTGTTAAGATGCTGGATATCATTATATAACGCAACAGGAGTATTATATATTTTAATTCTTACTTTATGTATCTAGTCTCTGGATGTGCATCGATTTAAGAAATTCTTGAACGACTATTTCTCAAGTTTCGCATATCAAATTTGGTAGAAAAAATGATATGAATGTTAAAAATCTCGATAGAAAAGTATATAAGCATATACTTATATACCATGGTTCATGTTGAGGATAAATGCTGAACACAGCTCTGTATCATCAGACGAATTAGAAGAGCTATTCAAGGCATTAGCCAATATTAACAGGCTATTATTAATTTATTCTCTATCATCAGGCGAATTGGAAAGAGTCAGCGTAACTGAAATGGCCAAAAAAATGGGCCTAACTCAACCCGCAGCATCACAACATCTAAAAATACTTAAAACAGCCAGGATCCTCAAAGCAAAAAAAGAAGGAAACTATATTTATTACACATTCAATAAGCGCGCCATGTTAAAACACAAAAAACAGATTGATTTTTTATTTAGCTGTGCTTTAGCAAAATGCGATGAAAGTAGATAAGATGGGGGAATAACCTCAAAAATAAAGAGATAACCTTCCACATGTAGATGGAAGGGGCCATAAAAACATAAACCTACCATAAGTGATACCATGAGAGAAATGAACGTTAATAAAGAATTATCCGTATTAGTTATACCAAGTAATGTATTATTACCTGAAACTAATATGAACCTCAAAATTGACAAAAAATTAGGGAGTGAAATCTACAACCGAGTTAAAAAGGATGACTTCTATGGCCTTGCAATAGCTGTTAAAGAAGGAAATCAGGCCAGATATTATGAGGATTCCGATTTATACCAAGTGGGTACCTTAATCCGAATCTTACACACCAAAGAAATGAGAGATTTTTATCATTTAAAAGTGGATATTATTGAAAGAGTAGAAATAGAGGAACTTATTCCTGATGGTGAAAATTATAGGTCGACTTATCGGTTTATCCCAGATATAATTGATTTAGACGAGATCAACCAGAAAGAAATGTTGAAAAATATACGTTATCTGGTTTCTGAAATAAGCGAAAACTTTAAAGGCTCCAAGACTTACGTTGAACAGGTTAATAAAATAAATGATCTAAATCAGGTCATATCTTATGTATTTCCCTACATGAGATTATCTATAGCAGAAAAACAAGAATTACTGGAAATACGTTCCTTAAAGGAAAAGAGCTTGAAATTCCTGGACATTCTTATCGAACAAAAAGAACACATTAAGTTCCAGATGGAAATGGCTTCCAAACTCAACGAGGAAATGAATAAAAAACACCGAGAAAACATGCTCAAAGAACAACTAAAAGCCATACAAGAAGAACTGGACGAATCAGAAGGAAAATCAGGAAAAAAAGATTACAAAGAATTAATTGAAGCTTCCCATATGCCTGAAGAAGTAAAAGAAGTCGCCCTAGAGGAAGTTAAAAAACTGGAACGACAGGGCCCCCACAGTTCTGAGGAGAATGTCATACGAAACTACTTGGAACTCCTGGTTAGCTTGCCCTGGGGAGAAAGCAAGACTAAAGATATTGACATTGAAGTCGCTAGAAAAATACTGGATGAGCAACACTATGGCCTTAAAAAGGTTAAAGACCGTATCATACAGCACTTAACTGTCATGAAACTGAAGCAAAACAAGCAGGGTTCCATTTTATTATTAGTTGGGCCTCCAGGAACAGGTAAAACCAGTTTAGGAAAAAGTATTGCAGAAGCTTTACAACGAAAATATGTCAGAATCAGTCTAGGCGGGGTTAAAGATGAGTCAGAAATTAGGGGCCATAGGAGAACCTACGTCGGGGCCTTACCAGGTCGTATAATACAGGGAATGAAGCGTGCCGGCAGTAAAAATCCAGTTTTCATTTTGGATGAAGTGGATAAGTTAATGGCATCTTACAGTGGTGACCCCGCCAGTGCATTACTTGAAGTCTTAGACCCCGAACAAAACAACACTTTCTCTGATCACTACTTAGAAGTCCCTTACGACCTATCTGAAGTGTTTTTCATAGCCACCGCCAACTCATTAAGAGGCATCCCCGGACCTCTCCGAGATCGTTTGGAAATAATCCAAATTGGCAGCTACACCAACCACGAGAAGTTCCATATTGCCAAAGATCATCTGATTGCATCCGTGCTGGAAGATACAGGTTTAGATGAGAACCAATTGCAGATAGATGATGATGCCTTAAGAACCATCATCGAAAAGTACACCAGAGAAGCAGGAGTAAGGGGCATTAAACGTCAATTAGCCACCGTAGCCAGAGTTGCATCAGAAAAAATAGTTCTGGGTAAGGTTAATTTACCCTATATGGTCAAAAAAGAAATGTTATACGACATTCTTGGCCATGAAATCACTCAAATTCACGAGGCGGGTAAAAATAATCCTCCAGGAGTGGTAACAGGTCTAGCCTGGACCCCGGTAGGTGGAGATATCTTGTTCATAGAAGGCGCTTTCATGCCGGGAACCGGGAAATTAATGCTCACTGGCCAATTAGGAGATGTGATGAAGGAATCCGCCAAGATTTCTCAAAGCTTGATTCGTTCACGGCTGGCATTAAACTTAAAAAGTGTAGAATTCGATAAAAAGGATTTACACATTCATGTGCCTTCCGGAGCTATCCCCAAGGATGGACCATCCGCGGGAGTGGCACTCTTGACCACCATTGCTTCCCTGGTAACTGGTCATGAGGTAGATCCTAAATTGGCCATGACTGGTGAAATATCTTTGAGAGGCGCTGTATTACCAGTCGGGGGTATTAAAGAAAAGGTGCTGGCCGCTCACCGTGCTGGGATAAAACGTGTTATCTTACCCCAAGATAATGAAAAGGATTTAGATGATGTTCCAGAGGATGTTAAAAATGAAATGGAATTCATCCTGGTGGAAACCGTGGAAGATGTTATAAAAGAAACCATCGGCATGGAACTGCCCAAACCTTTGATGCTGGAGCTGACCACAGACTCTTTATCTGGTGGCGCTGGAGCTTAGGCTAAATAATGAGATCCCATCCAATCTACAATAGTTCTCTAAATGGTTAAATGGGACTCTTTATTACATTTTTTATGCAGGTGAGCGAAAATGTATTTTATGAATAGAATTGGTTTTACACTGGATAGATATTGGAAATACTTTTATAATTTAATTTGAAAATAAAGACTATGAAATTAGATAAGGCTGAACAAGGCACAATTAACAATTCTAAAATTTTATTGGCAGCGATTGCAATAATTTTAATACTGATTTTAGCTATTAATGTTGTGAATTGGTTAGAAGGTCCATCGGTCATTAACGGGGTTCAAGCCCAAAAAGTTACGAATATTAAAGTACTCATTTTTAATGGTCAGGGAGTAATGGAAGAAAGTGTTGCGGGTATAGAAGACAGTCTAAATGACACTAACAACCAGAATCTCACTCCGTACTATCACTTCAATTATTCAACCACTAATATAATTAATTTAAAAACTTTGTCAGCTTATGATGTGTTAATTATGCCTGGAGGGGATGCTTCGACTTATATTAAATCAGATGACATTGATAGCGAAGCAATAAAACAATTTGTTAGTGGTGGTAAAGGTTATTTGGGAATATGTGCTGGTGCTTATGTGGCATCCAATTATATAGATGAGTACTATCCCGGATGGGGAATTGCATCGGATGTAAACAGCAAAAATGAAAACTATGAAGGCATGTTGTCAGTGTCTATGACATCCTACGGGAAAAGGATGCTAAGTGAATCATCTCTCCAAAATCTTCACATGGAAAATGGCCCTGCTATGTACACGAATAATTCTCAGATCATAATGGCCACATACGCTGATAATAAAACCGGTTATCAAAACTACGCCGCAATTTTAGGTGAAAATTACGGAAATGGAAGAGTACTATTAAGCAGCCCTCATCCAGAAATGAATCCTCAAAATCCACAACTTTTAGCAAACATGATTATTTGGGCTGCAAAAAAAATTTAGAATAAATATTGTCGGTTCCATTGAAACTAGTTTAATGAATTACTTAAATTGGGGGCTGATCTAAGTTCCTGAAAAACTCATTATTTGAAAGTCAAGTATAACCCTTACCATAGGAATCTCTGCATTTATATCCACAGAGAGGGGAGGCCCTTCGTCCATGTACATGGAGGTTAACATAAATTCATCTGATATTTCTTTTCCATGCTCACTTTCAATTGTTTTTATGTTAAAGAGTTGTTCTTCACTATTCTCGAAGAAGTCTTTTACTTTTTTTGAGTCTGTTCCCATTACCCGAATAATTATCATTAAGTGTTCTCCAGATAAATGAAAATCCTTAACAAAGTCTTCAGGCACTATTAAGTTTCTCAATGACCCTATTTCTTTATTGAAAGTTATCGGAGATAATACACCAGTCAAAATAACACCTCATTGAATTTTTTTTTGATTATTCGAAATTTACTCAGTAAACAGATTATTATCTTTTGTTTTAGATTAATATATAAATCAAAAATATAAGTTAAGCAGCTGCTTTATGTAGTAATATAAAGGGGTAACTAATGAATAATCCAATCTATGGAAATTCTACCACTACTCAACTTAGAAAATCTAGGAAGGCGATCTATGTTTGGATAGCTGGAGTGATCGGAGGGTTAATTTTCACTTGGTTGATATGGTTCCTGGGTCCAAATCTAAACCACTTCATTAATTCCTTTTTACCTTTTCAGGGAGGTTTCTGGTATTTTTGGAAGCTCCCCACCCGAAATTTCTGGACTATGGCTATTGTTTGGAGTTTTTATCTGGTTAATCAGTTCTTGATCTGGGGTGTTATTTATTGGGCTCAGAAAAATTTGACTGAGCAGAAGGCCCACCCTACTTATGATCTTACCAAGTATAATTTGGCTGTTATCACTATCACTGGTTTTTTTGTTATTCTACACTTAATACAAACTCAGATTTGGTTTGATGGCTTGGCACAGGATACTCCCATACTGAGTAGCATGGGCTCGGTCATCATCATGTTATCCATAATAATCATCATGGAAAATCCAACATCAGGTCTTTTCCTGGGAAAAAAGGCAGGTAAACCTTATACGGCTTCAGTTGTAGACTTTATCCGGCGTAATCACATGTACATATTTGCCTGGGCCATGATCTACACCTTCTGGTTCCATCCCATGGCCAATGACCCCCAGTTGTTATCCGGATTTTTCTACATGTTCCTGCTATTTACCCAGATGAGCCTAGCCTACACCAAAGTTCATCTTGATCAGAGATGGATTGTGACCCTACAGAGTTGGGTGGCCATACATGCAGAAAAATCCGGATAACAACTG
>Ga0209254_10004821_pt1 | contig 12379 bp, 11 predicted proteins | sample FrelakmetDIP11DI_FD_187148 | JGI IMG/M metagenome (GOLD analysis project Ga0209254, IMG submission 187148) | Freshwater lake sediment microbial communities from the University of Notre Dame, USA, for methane emissions studies - DIP11 DI (SPAdes)... | ecosystem: Environmental > Aquatic >...
CCTCGGCCGGCTCGTCGAGCCGGCACCGGTGTGGCTGACGCCGGTCGAGGCACCGGCCGAGCCGCCGCCGAAGGTGCGGCTGGTGCTCCCCGTTCCCGGCCACGTCCTCGCCGCCGCGCACCCGGGCGACGACCTGCACCTGACAGACGGGCGTGAGCGCGAGCGCTTCCTCGCCATCGTCGCCCGCCACGGCGAGTCGCTGCTGGCCCACGCCGACCGGGTCAGCTATGTGCGCGACCAGTCGGTGGTCGAACTGTTGCGCGACGGCGTCCTGGTGGCGGCGGGTACCGTGGGCTCGCTGCCGGAGGTTGTGCCGCCGATCAACCTGCTTCCCAACGACGAGCTTTTCTTGCTGCGCGCCGACGAGCCGGGCCGCGACGCCCTGCGGGACGAGGCCGGCGCAGTCGTCGAGCCGGCGCGCATCCACTGCACGCTGGATGCTGCGTTTGCTTCGGTGCGGCCGGGCGAGAACGTCTGGCTCGACGACGGCAAGATCGGTGGCATCGTCACCGCCAACGACGGTTCCACGGTGCGAGTCAAGATCACTCACACCGGGCCGAACGGCGCGCGGCTGCGGGCGGAGAAGGGCATCAACTTCCCCGACACCGAGTTCGCGATGTCCGCCCTCACGCCGAAGGACATCGCTGACCTCGAGCAGGTGGTGGGTTTCGTCGACATGGTGGCGCTGTCCTTCCTGCGCGGGCCCGAAGACATCCTGCTGCTCGAAGACCACCTTCACCGGCTCGGCGCCGGCCACCTCGGCATCGTCCTCAAGATCGAGAACCGCCAGGCCTTCCAAAACCTGCCGCGCATCCTGCTCGCCAGCCTGCGCTCGCCGCCGGTCGGGGTGATGGTTGCGCGCGGCGACCTCGCGGTCGAGGTGGGTTTCGAGCGCCTCTCCGAAGTACAGGAGGAGATCCTCTGGCTGTGCGAGGCGGCGCACGTGCCCGTGATCTGGGCGACCCAGATCCTCGAAGGCATGGCGAAGAAGGGGGCGCCGTCGCGCGCGGAGATCTCCGATGCCGTGATGAGCAGCCGCGCCGAGTGCGCCATGCTCAACAAGGGCCCGTACATCGTCGAGACCGTACGCTTCCTCAGCGGCATCCTCTCGCGCATGGACCAGCATCTCGACAAGCGGATGGCGATGCTGCGCCGGCTGTCGGTGTCCGAGCTGCGCTGACGCACGGCGTCACTCGGGTCGCAAGGATTGGCATTTGTCATGGCGCGGCCCGGCGACGCGCTGCTATCAGGCGCTCCTGTCGCGCATCGTGCCGACAGACAATGGGCAGCAGCGGGGCAGACCAACCGTGCCGAGTGTCAAGAGTTCGGGCAGCCGACTGTCGGATGCCCTGCTGCGCGCTGTCGTCTGGGGCTTCATCGGCATCCTCTTCGGCATCCTGTTCGTCGTGACGTACGACGCACTGGCGCCGTCGGTGCCGATGGTCGACCCCGCCGTCCTCGCCGCCGCCGTCGCTGGCACGGTCGGGGCAGTGATCTACAGCAGCATGCGCCTGAGTTTGCTCGCCGCGGGGGCGGCCATGCTGGTGCTGGCGGTCCTGCAGATCCCGGCCGCGCTGGGCGCCACATCGGCCGGCGGCGTCTGGGATCCCCGCATGCTGGCGCTGCTCGCCGCCGTCGTGGGTGCCCTGGCCGGGGCCTATTACGGGCATACCTACCGGCAGTCCCACATCGACCGGGCCCTCCCCAAGACCATCGCCGGGCTCGCTGCCGGCCTTCTCGTGGGCGGCGGCTGGTGGCTGTTGACCCGGTTCGCCGGTGACGTGCCTCTGCCCGTGACGATCGCCGTTCTCTGTCCACTCGTCGGCTGGTCCTACGTCTGGCTCGCCGGCCGACTCGTGCGCGTTGTTGGCGACGGGCTCGCGCCGGTCCTCGGCGCCGCGCTCGTCGGGGCCGTGGTGTCGGGTCTTGTCGCCCTGGGCGCCTGGGCGACGGCCGGTGCGCTTCAGCCCGATCTGGCCGGGGGGGCTTCCGAAACCATTCGCGTCGCGCTGGACCAGCTGCCGGGTGCGGTGGTCGCGGGCTGGCTCGGCGGGGTGGTCGCGGGGTTCACGCGCGGGCTGCTCGGCTTGGGCTGGTACGATCTCTGACGCGCGGAGCCTCGGCCCGCGGCCGGCCAAAGGGGGCGAAGTAGGAAGCCCCGACCATCGCGATGCTGCCCAAGGCTCAGGGCTATGTGACCGCCCAGTTCGGCAAGAACCACCGCGGCGACCGTGACGAGGGGCGCCCGACCGCACGCGGCCTCGACGAGTCCTTCGGCAACCTCTACGACCTGAATGCGGAGGCGGAGGCTGAGAACCCCGACCAGCGGATGCGGGGAGGCGACCAGCTCCGACCGCCCGGCGTCACGTCAGGCCATCCTCGACAGTCGATCGAGCACGGTGGTTTGTTCAGCGGGATCGAGGACTGGCCTGGCCTCGCCAGCGTCCACCCGGAAAGTGGCGTTCCGACCGCACACGACGCATGCCCAGCACGGCGGATCAAACTGTCCATAGCGCATGGGCAAGGGACTCGGGCAATCGCAGCGGGTGTCGCCGATCAGCGGGATCCTCATAGCGGCACGACCATGATTGCAATGACGATGCTGGCGAGCAGCAAGGCGTCTCGGATGGCGTTGAGGGTCAGCACGGTTCGGTCTCCTCAGGCATGCTCTTCGGTAGGGGTGAACATCGGTGCCCCGCGGCCGTCAGGTGACTGGCGGACGATCGAGGGTGCTCTGGTCGCGGAAGGCGGCGTGGGGGCTAACGTCCCCTCACCACCGCTCGCCGGAACCCAGCAACCGCTGTCCATGATTGCGTCGCGTGATCGTTCGCTGCCTGGCAGCGTAATTCGCCGTCATGACGCGTGGATGAACGCTTGACGGCCCATCCGGCGGCGTCGATCACCGGATCAAGACCGGCTCGCCTTTGACGAAGATGATGCCCTGCTGGCGCAGGCGGGTCTTGGCGGTGTCGAGGTCGTAGAGCGGCTCACCAGCGGATGCAGCCCGCTGCGTCGGTGGCAGATCCCGCAGCACGTATTGCGGCACATTGAGCAGACGGGCGAGGCTGGACAAGGGCACGAGGTTGCGACTGTCGCTCATGGCATGCTCCCTTTTGCAATGGTCAGTCAACGCGGACGGGGGTGCCTTCTCGGATTCCCAAACTGGTCGACGGAGCGAGCGATGCATCGGCGCCCGACAGGAGTCGAACGCGTCCGTAAGTAAGATAGGTACGACGAGGGAACCGGCGAGAATGCGAGCAGAGTATCGCTCAACGCTGTGACGGGATGATGATACCTCGCGCGGCAGCTGGCGCCGTCAGAAGCGCCGCGCCGCGGCCGGTTCGTTGTCGGGAATCACCAGTATGTTCTGCCCGCATGCAATTCGCGACGCCGGGTTGGCTGTCGGAAGGCGAGGGGTGTCCAAGTCATGGGCGCGGGTCCGTGCCTCGAACCGTCGGCACGATGGTTACCGCGCGATGCCACGGCGGCGGAAGACGCCTTCCCGCGTGCGCCTTTGGGAAGCGGCGCGAGTCAAGCCAGAAGGGCTTTCTGTCGCCACGCTCGACCGTGCGGGCGGGCAGGCCGTCGCGCAGTTCCTTGCCCTTGCCGACGACCTGAACGGCCGGATCGAATTCGAGAACCGCTGTGCGCGACAGCGCCGTGATCCTGCTCCCGCGCTGGTTCCTAGGCGGCCAAAGGCGAGTCTAGCCCGTTCGGGTCAGAGCAAAAAACATAGTTTCAACATAGTGTTAAAAACCTTTCATCAAATCGTCATTAATTAAAGATTAGAATGCGCTAACATTCTCAACACATGAAATGGAGCAGCGCAATGATTCTCCGACCCATCAAACTCGTCGCCATTACCGCCACCTTCGTGGTCCCGGCTGCCGTCGTCGCCGGTGAGCATCCGCCGTGCTTCGATCCCGACCCCTGTGTCGTCTATCCCTACTACGGCGCGACGACCACGCCGGTGCCGACCGCGACCATCGTTGCCGACGCCGAGCGGGCCAACGCTGCGAGCGATCCCGACCCCTGTGTCGTCTATCCCTACTACGGCGCGACGACCACGCCGGTGCCGACCGCGACGCCCGCGGCGATCGACGCCTGGGACAGCGTGACCGCGACCTTCGGCGCTGACAGTCAGTTCCCGATGTGAGCCTCCGTCCCCGGGGCGGGCCGCACCATCCCTGCAAAGGGGGTGTAACGCCCTGTTCGCGCGGCCGTAACGTTCCAACGCTAGCGTATTCGTCGGTTCGTGACGGCGACGCCGCAATGGCTTCCACGCGAACCGTCTACCCGACCCTCCTTCGCCCCGGCCTCCCTGCCGGGGTTTTTTTTCCGGACGACCAGATCGGCCGGTTCTGGGCCGGAAGCTCCAGGTCGCTGGTGCAGTCCGCAGCCGGCCAGTAACGGGCTGCCGCGAGCTCGGCCGCGAGCGCGTCCGTCGTGGCGACGAAATCGCGCGCCAGTATGCCCAGGTCCTCCATCAGGGCGTCGCCGCCCTCCTCGGCGGCACGGTCGATCTGCTCGTCGAAACGCCGGACGTGCTCGGCAAGCTGCGCCGCCTCCGGTGGACGTGATGACCCAGGCTGCGACGGCAAGGGAGCCGTCAGGATGGCACGCAGCCCCTCGAAAGCGTCGTCCACGGCGCAGCGCGTGCCTTCGGTGAGCTCGTCCGAACGCGCCAGCAGGCGCCGCACCCGGGATGCCGCGGCCTGCACCACGCGCCGGTGCGTCTCGATCCGCTTCCGGCTCTCGTCGGGGCGGAGCCCGAGGTGGGCCTCCGTCGCTACGGCCTGCGCCTCCCGGCGTTCGACCTCGGTTTCCGGCGCCATTCTGATTTCTCGCATCCGCTCTGCCATCCAAATCATCCTCCGCGGCCTGAATTCGGCTGAGCCTCGCCGGGACCGCACGCCGTGCTGGCGTTGGGCACCGGTATAAACGCAAGATGATAGAGAGCCGTGTTGTCAGGCGCGTGACGGCTGCGTGAAGCGGTGCGGCGGGCGGATGGGCGAGGGTTCACAGGGATGTCACCCTGACGTCGTACCTTCGGATGGCCGTTGCGCCCGTTGCCTTCGAGGGTTTCCCATGGAACGAGAACAGCTGCCGCTCGCACTTTTCTGCGTCACCATGCTCGGTTTCGCATCCACCGCCCTGGCGGACGCAGGTCGCGTACCCGTGACGGCAGTGGAGTTCGTCGGGATGGACGCGCCGGTGACGCCCGAACAGCGGGCCGTGGCCTATTCCGCTGCCCGGGTTCGCGTGACCGCCGTGGATGGGACGACAGGCGACTACCCCCTTAGGTACCGGCTGCTGCACGACGTCAACGACCGTTTCGGCGACGTGACCGTCGGTGACCTCTACGACTCGAGGGGCAATGTCCTGATCGACCTGAACGGCAAGCCGCGGCGCTCCGAGACGCCCGACGCGAATAGCCTCATTGCGGTTCCGGGCGCCCGGAGCGGCGACCCGGAGCGGCGGCGCTTGTTCCTCGTCACTCACCACGAGTACGACTGGCTCGACACGGCGGGCAACGATCAGTACGGCAAGCAGCCGATGACGATGAATCTCGCGGCGCTCGATCAGGACGTCGCGACCGGCCGCCTGAGCACGATCTGGGTCAAGAACATCGACATGGCCGGCGTCCGCGGGCTCTGGATTCCTTGCGCCGGCACGCTGTCGCCCTGGAACACGCATCTGGGCAGCGAGGAGTACGAGCCGGACGCCCGCTGCGCGGAGAATCCGTCCGCCAAGTGTCCCAGCACGCACAGCGACCCGGCCAAGCAGCGGACCTTCGACGACCCGAAGGCGTTCATCAACCTCGACGGCATGCATCGCTACCTCGACCCCAGCGGCGCGACGAGCCCGGCGCGCGTCTATGACTACGGCCTGGTGCCGGAAGTCACCGTCGATTCCGACGGCAATGCCAGCGTCGTGAAGCACCGCGCCCTCGGCCGCATCTCGCGCGAGCTCGTCGAGGTCATGCCGGATCGACGCACGGTCTACCAGGGCGACGACGGCACCTACAACGTGCTGACGATGTTCGTGGCGGACCGAGCGGCCGATCTGTCGTCCGGCACCCTGTACGCCGCGCGGTGGAACCAGACCGCAAGCGAGAACGGCGGCGCGGCAACCCTGACGTGGCATCGGCTCGGTCACGCCAGCGACCGCGAGATCGAGGCCCTAGTGGATGGCGGCGTGAGGTTCAGCGACGTCTTCGAGGTCGCCGACCGGCCTGCCGACGGCTTCCGCACCATCAAGGCGGGTCACGCCGTCGGGCTCGTAGAGCACCTCAGGCTCAAGCCCGGCATGGAAAAAGCCGCGGCATTCCTCGAGACCCGCCGCTACGCTGCCTATGTTGGAGCGACCGCCGAGCTCGAGAAGTTCGAGGGGGTCACGGTCAACGCTGCCGACAGGAAGCTGTACGTGGCGTTGACGCGCGTGCGCGAGGGCATGGAGGACAGGCCGGGCGATCCCGCCAACCACATCCGCGTCGCCAGGCTGCACGCCGGAGCGGTGTACGCGATCGATCTGACCGGCGGGCAGGCCGATACAGAGGGCAGGTCGATCGACAGCGATTTCGTCGGCGTGGCGATGCGCGGCCTCCTGCTGGGGGAGGACATCGACAAGGATGCCGTCGGCAATACCGCCGCGGTGGACAAGATCGCCAATCCCGACAACCTCAAGTTCTCCGAAAAGATGCGCACGCTGTTCATCGGCGAGGACAGCGGTTCGGCCCACGTCAACAATTTCCTGTGGGCCTATGACCTGGACAGCGGCAGGCTCTCGCGCCTCCTGTCATTGCCGGCGGGGGCCGAGAGCACGGGCCTGCAGGTGGTCGACGATCTGAACGGCCACGCCTACATCATGAGCAACTATCAGCATGCAGGCGACTTCTCGGCAAACATTGACCCGGGCCTCAAGGCGACGCTCGAGCCGATGATCGACAAGTACAAGGCCGGCGTCGGCTACCTCGAGGGGCTTCCCGGCTTGAAGTGATTTGCTGAGCGTCCGTTGTCCCCACCGCGGGCGGGCTTCCCGGGTTCCGGCATCGGCGAGGCAGCCCGGCGGTTGCAGCGGCGCAGTTCGCCAACTGCAACCTCCGCGTCAAACAGCGGCAACCGACTCGTCACATCAGTTCCGTACCTTCTGTTCCCGTCACCTCGGGGTTACCGGAACGAAGCATGGAACAGATCGTCGTCGTCCCGCAGCGCCGCCGCCGTCCCGCCCGACCGAGCCTTTCCGTCGGCATTGCCGACTCGGCCGAGGTCATCCGCGCTGCCCAGGAACTGCGTTACCGGATCTTTGCCGGCGAGATGGGCGCCAACCTGCCTACCTCGGTACCCGGCGTGGACATCGATGCCTACGATCCGTTCTGCCGGCACCTCGTGGTTCAGGACGAGACCAGCGGTGAGGTGGTCGGCACCTACCGCATCCTCACCCCGGAAAGCGCCCGTGACATCGGCTACTACTCCGAAGGCGAGTTCGACCTGACGCGCTTGCAGCCGTTGCGGCCCAGTCTCGTCGAGATTGGTCGCTCCTGTGTCCACCCCGATCACCGGTCGGGCGCTACCATCACCCTGCTATGGGCAGGCCTGGCGCGCTTCATGCGGAGCCACGGCTACGAGTACCTGATGGGCTGTGCATCGGTCAGCATGGCCGACGGTGGGCATCATGCGGCCAGCCTGTATACGGCCTTGACCAGCGGTTCTGCCAGTCAACTGTCTCCGGCCGAGTACAAAGTCTTCCCGAGGCTGCCGCTGCCGCTCGAGGCGCTGCGCCAAGACCTGCCGGTCGAGGCACCGCCCCTGATCAAGGGATATCTTCGGGCGGGCGCCTGGGTGTGTGGCGAGCCCGCGTGGGATCCGGACTTCAATACGGCCGACCTGCCGATCCTGCTGACCATGGCCCGTGTGTCCGACCGCTACGCGCGTCACTTCCTCGGCCAAGGGTGCTGAGGGTCGGGCGGCGCCTGTCGGAGTGAAACAGTTCTGTAACCTGATGCTAACGAGATTTTAACGATCCGTTCATACCGTGGCGCCATGCCACGGGTCCGCTCCCTGTTCCTGTCCGATATTCACCTTGGTACCCGTGCCTGCCAGGCCAGACGTCTCGTCGAGTTCTTGCGCGAGCACCCCGCCGAGCAGACCTACCTGATCGGCGACATCGTCGACTTCTGGGCCATGCACCGTGGCATCTGCTGGTCGGCCGCGCAGAACACGGTCGTCCAGAAGCTGCTGCGACGCGCGCGTCACGGCGAGCGCATCGTCTTCATCCCGGGCAACCACGACGAGGCCCTGCGCGACTACCTCGACGTCTCGTTCGGCGACATCGAGGTGCGGGACGAAGCGGTTCACGAAACCCTGGACGGCCGGCGTCTGCTGCTGACCCACGGCGACCTGTTCGACCAGGTCACCCGCCACCACCGCTGGGTCGCCGTCACCGGCGATGTCGCCTACAACGCCCTGGTTCGGCTCAACCTCGCGTTTTCCTGGACCCGACGCACGCTCGGCATCGCGGGCTACTGGTCGCTCGCGGGCTACGCCAAGCGCAAGGTCAAGACGGCATTGAACTTCATCTTCGATTTCGAGGAGTCGGCGGTGCGGCACGCGCGCGAGCGGGGCCTCGACGGCATCGTCTGCGGCCACATCCACTGGGCCACGATCAAGGAGGTCGACGGCCTGCTCTACGCCAACTGCGGGGACTGGGTCGACTCCTGCTCGGCGATCGTCGAGCACTTCGACGGCCGACTGGAGCTGATCATCTGGGACGGTGACCAGGCCCCGTCGACGGGCGACGAGCTGGCCGTCGCCGCGCTCGCCGGGCAGGCCGCCACCGGTGAGACCGCGCCATGATCCGAGTGCTCATGGTGTCCGACGTCTACTTCCCCCGGGTCAACGGCGTGTCGAGCTCGATGGAGACGTTCCAGCAGTCGCTGGCTGATCACGGCGTCGACGTCCGTCTCGTCGTGCCCCGCTACGCGGACGAGGCCGACGAGCCGGGCATCGTCCGTGTGGCCGGCCGCCGGCTGCCCTACGATCCGGAGGATCGGCTGGTCTCCTGGCGTCGCATGCGAAAGGCGGTTCGCGAGGCCGCCCGCGACAGCGATCTGGTACACATTCAGACGCCGTTCGTTGCCCACTACGCGGGGGTCGCCGCCGCCCGCCACCACGACCTGCCGGTGCTGACGACCTACCACACGCTGTTCGAGGAGTACCTGCAGCATTACGTCCGGCTGCTGCCGGCGGGCTGGCTGCGCGGCCTGGCGCGACGCTTTTCGCGCCACCAGTGCAACGCGGTGGATGCCGTAATCGTTCCCTCGTCGGCGATGGCGGAACGGCTGACGGGGTACGGCGTGAGCACGCCGCTCAACATCCTGCCGACCGGAATCCCGCTGGCGCGCTATGCGCGGGGTGACGGCGCCGCCTTTCGCGCTGCCCGCGGCATTGAAGCGGATCGTCCGCTGGCGCTGTTCGTTGGGCGGGTCGCGCACGAGAAGAACATCGGCTTCCTCCTCGCCGCCCTGGTCGACGCGCACCGACGTTGCCCCGGGGCGCTGCTGCTGATTACCGGCGAGGGGCCGGCGATGGCCGACCTACAGCGGCAGGCCCGACGACTGGGCATCGCCGACTCCGTGCGGTTCCTCGGTTACCTGGACCGGGCGCGCGAGCTGCCGGACTGTTACGCCGCCGCCGACGTCTTCGTCTTCGCCTCGCGTACCGAAACCCAGGGTCTGGTGCTGCTGGAGGCAATGGCCGCCGGCCTGCCGGTGATTGCGCTGTCGGCGATGGGCACCACCGACATCCTCGCGGACGCGGAGGGCGCCATGGTAGCCCCCGACGATCCGGCCGCCTTCGGCGATCTGCTCGGGCGGTTTCTCGCCGAGCGCGCGGTCTGGCAGCACGTGGCCGGGCAGGCTCGTCAGACGGCCGACCGATGGTCGGACGACGCCATGGCGGCGCGCCTGGCCGAGTACTACCGCCAAACCCTCGCCCAACGCGATCAAGGGACATGGAAACCCGGAGCCAGGACGAGGCCCGCCTGAACCCGGGCCGGGGCGCTCCCGAAGGCTGGCTCGCCGGTCGCCATGCGGACGATCAGCCTCCGCTGACGATCGACATCGTCAGCGAGACCGCGCCGCCGGAGGTCAACGGCGTCGCCATGACCGTCGGCCAGCTGCTGGCGGGGCTGCGGCTGCGCGGGCACGAGGTGACCCTGATCCGTCCACAGCTGCCCGCAGGCGAGCCCGAGTCGGGCGCGATCACGGTTCGCGGTCTACCCTTGCCCGGCTACCCCGCGGTGCGCCTGGGCCTTCCGGCCGGCGGCTTCCTGCGCCGACGGTGGCAGGCCCGGCGTCCGGACGTGGTCCACGTCGTCACCGAGGGGCCCCTCGGCTGGTCCGCGGTGCGTGCCGCGCGGCGGCTGGGCATACCGGTGACCTCCGGCTTCCACACCAATTTCGACCGGTACAGCCGTCACTACGGCTTCGGCTGGTTGAGCCAGCCGATCGCGGCCTATCTGCGCCGGCTGCACCGTCGCGCCCACGCGACGGTCGTTCCCACCGCGGTGCTGGCCGCGGCTCTGGCGGATGACGGGATCCCCGGCGTGTACGTCGTCGGGCGCGGCGTCGATACCCAGCTGTTCGACCCCGCCAGGCGCTCCGAGGCGCTGCGCAGGGCATGGGGCGCGGCTGAGAGCGATCTCGTCTGCCTCTACGTCGGCCGCCTCGCGGCGGAAAAGAACCTGGAGCTGGTCGTCGAGAGTTTCTCCGCGGTCCTGCGCGAGCGGCCTTCTGCGCGGCTCGTGTGGGTCGGGGACGGGCCCTCGCGCCACCCGCTCGCCGGCGCCTCGTTGCCGCAGCATTTCGCGGGCTGGCGACGGGAGGCCGACCTGGCGGCACATTACGCGAGTGCCGACATGTTCCTGTTTCCTAGCCTCACTGAGACCTACGGAAACGTGGTCGCCGAGGCGATGGCCAGCGGCCTGCCGGTGCTTGCGTACCGCACCGCAGCGGCTGCCGAGCTGATCGTCGACGGAAAGAACGGTCTGACGGTGCCTGCCGGTGACGAGCGCGCCTTTGTCGAGGCGGCACGCCGGGCGGCCCGCGGCCGCCCCGAGTGGCGGCGCAGGCTCGGCGACGCGGCCCGCAGGACCATGCGCAAGCAGCGCTGGGAGGAGGTCGTCGTCGCCTTCGAGACGGTGCTGCGCGAAACCATCGCCGCCCTGGCCTGCGCCTAATGGGCTTCCGCGCCGAGCGCCGCCGGCGCGTCTACTCAATCAGGATGGATTCGCCCGCCCGCACCTTGTCGCCGGGCTGCGCCCTGATCGACATGCCATCGCGATCCGGGACGATCAGGTCGACCTGCGAGCCGATGCGGATCATGCCGAAGATGGCGCCGCGCTCGACTTCGTCGCCGACGGCGTAATGGCTATCGATCGCGTGGACCCCGCGCGAGCCTATCTGCACGACATAGGCCGGCAGCGGCGCGCCGCGATACTCGCTCTCGAAGCGGGTCACGGTACGCTCGTTCTGGACGATGTGCGGGCTGCCGCCATACAGGGGCAGCCAGTTGAGCAGGGTGCGCAGGTGCATCATGCCCATGTGCAGATTCTCGCCCTCGGCCGGGTGGTGCCGGATCATGCTGACGCGGCCTGCAAGCGGCGCACGGTTGTAGTGGACATCGAAGGGACTCATGAAGATTCCTACGACGATCTTTGGCACCGGCTCGTCCTGTTTAAGGATGTCCTTCACCGTCGCCTTTAGTCCTTCCTTGATCACCACCACCTCCTCGCCGGGCGCGACCCGTTTCACGTAGACGACGGTGCCATCGGCCGGGCTGAGGATCCCCGCTGCGGCGGGGGGCTGGCGCGGCGGGTTGCGAAAGAACCAGACCTGGCGCCAGAACAGGAAGGCCGACAGCAGGGCCAGGAGCAGGGCGCCGACCAGGACGAGCGTCAGTCGAGGTGCTTCCATGCGTTCCTGCGCAGCACGCGAACCAGGGCAACGCCCGACGAAAGAGGGAAGTCGACGATCTCGAACAGCTCCTTGTGCTTGCTGATCTGCTTCAGCCAGCGCTTCACGCCGGCATGGCGCACCATCTCTCGGATGTAGATGTTGCTGTCGTGCAGCAGCACGTAGCTGTCCTTGCGCGCGGTCTTGAGTACGTTGACGAAGTCGCGTCGCACGTGGTCGTAGGCGTGGTTGCCGTCGATGAACGCGAGATCGATCGGCGGCAGCTTCAGCAGTCCGTAACGCTGGAAGAAGTCGCCGCTCGTCAGCTTGTGGTGCGTCACGATCTGATCCAGACCGAAGCGGGCGAAGCGGGCCGTCACGTGCTCCGGGTCGTCCCACTGCGAGGTGCCGCCGAAGGTCTGCAGG
>Ga0209254_10004822_pt1 | contig 12379 bp, 10 predicted proteins | sample FrelakmetDIP11DI_FD_187148 | JGI IMG/M metagenome (GOLD analysis project Ga0209254, IMG submission 187148) | Freshwater lake sediment microbial communities from the University of Notre Dame, USA, for methane emissions studies - DIP11 DI (SPAdes)... | ecosystem: Environmental > Aquatic >...
ACGCGGGCCAGTATCGAAGGGCGCGCCGCCGCCGATCTCGAGTACGTCCGGAATTGGTCTCTCTGGCTCGACGCGAAGATCATCGTGCGGACCTTCGCGGCAGTCCTGAGCGGCCGCAACGCCTATTGACGCGCCAGCCGGCCAAGGTGGGGAGGATACCGGTCAATGCTCGACGCATTTCGGCGAACGCCACTGCCGGTCACACTGGCGATTTTCAGCTTCATCTCGCCGACCGAGTTCTCGCTCGAGATCAGCGATCTTCGCCTGTCGCTCCACCGGGTTGTGTTCCTCGTCTTCATTCCGTTCGCCATCTGGCGGCTACTGTCGCGCCCCGACTGCCGCTTGCAGGCCTACGACATTCCCTTCTTCGGCCTCGCTATCTGGCAGACGTTTGCCTTCTCCTACCATGACGGCAGCGCCGGCTTCGTCTTCGGCGGCTCATGGGCGCTGGAAAGTCTCGGGGCCTACACAATCGCACGCGCCTACATCCGTGACCTGGACACGCTGCAGGCGGCGGTCCGTGTCGTCTTCTGCTCGATCGTCGTGGCAGGTCTCCTGGCGATGCTCGACACGCTTACGGGAAGCTATTTCATTCACGAGAAGCTGCGCCAACTGCTTGGCGGGGGGCCGGTTCCGCAAGTGGAGTTCCGCAAGGGAATGGTTCGCGCCGGATCGACGTTCGACCATCCCATTCACTATGGAACCTATTGCGCCTCGATGTTCGCCCTGGTGTGGATGTCCGAACCGGAAAAGACGCGGCGCTATATCCGGGCCGTCGTCATCGCGGTGGCGGCCATGCTTTCCATGTCATCAGCGCCGCTTCTCAGCCTGGGTATGCAGGGCGGCTTGATGGTCTGGAACCGGGCTACGGCTTCGATGTCGCTGCGCACGCCGATCACGCTCGCCATTATCGCCGGGCTTTATGTGGGCGCCGCGCTGGTGGCCAATCGCGCTCCCCTCCAAATCCTCATCTCCATTGCGACCTTCGACCCCTGGACCGGCTATTATCGCATGCTGATCTGGGAACACGGGCTGGAAAACCTCTGGACGAGCCCCTGGATCGGCATCGGCACCGCCGACTGGGAACGCCCGAAGTGGATGGCGTCTTCGACCATCGACGCCTACTGGCTCGTACTGCCGTTGCGCGCCGGTATTCCGGCGTTCCTCCTGCTCGTGACGGGAATAGGGCTGATCGGCTATCGCGTGGTGAAGCGCGGCCGCAACTCGCTGGACGGCCTGCGGCGCCGCATGTCGGCCGGGTGGATGATGTCTCTCGTGGCGATCTGTCTTCTGGGAGCCACGGTGCACTTCTGGAACGTGCCGCACGCGCTGTTCTACTTCTTTCTTGGTCTTGGCGGTGCGCTGGCCGATCCCAAGGCGCTGAAGCGTGCCGTTGCACCGAAAGCGCAAAGCGTTCGACGTCATCCGAGCTTCATCCGGCCGCGGCGCGAAGCGGCCTTCCCCGGTGGACCCGTGCCGGCCTGAGTTCAACGCAGATTGGGCAATCGATGGCAGGTTCGGTGGAGACGAGGCCCGCCACCAGGGCTCAGCCTGCGATCTTAAGTATTCCCTGCTCGCAGCCCCAAACCGCCGTTGCCGCGGATGAGGTAGAGACGAGGCCAAGTGAACCGATGCCGTCGAGTATTGCTTGTGCCTTGGCATCCCACGTCTCGCCAGCGACCCGCGCACGTGCGGCCGCCGGGTCGTAGGGGGTGTCGATTGCAGAGCGGATTTGGCTGGCAAAGCTTTCCGCACCGTCCGCGATGCGGACGAGATCGCGCCACCCATCGAGGGCGGGAAAGTCGGTCGTGACAACGGGACGCCCGACGGCGAGGTATTCCTTCATCTTGATCGGATTACACGCCTTGATCCATTCGCTGCGGTTCCAGGGCATGATCAGAACGTCCATCGCCGCCATGTAGCGCGCCACGGCGTCGTAGGGCTTGCGGCCGAGGAAGTGAACGTTTGGCAGGGCGCACCATCCCTGGGGAAGCGAACAACCGCCGATCATCACGAAATTGACGCCGGGCATCTGCCTTGCAACCGAGAGGAAGAGGGCGAGATCGAACGTGTGAGCATCGATTCCCCCGATGAAGCCGACGCGGGGTGTTGGGATGGTTGCAACATCTGACGGATCAGGTGCGCGCTTCGAGCCGGCCTCTACAAACGTCTCCACGTCGACCCCGTGCGTGACGAGAAGCTGTCGCCGCACCTGATTTTTCTCTTCTTCCATCAAATGTGGCGCGCAGTAGATGACCAAGTCAGCCGCACGCTTAATGGCTGCCACTTGCTGCGAGAGCAGCACGGGGTCGCCTTCGGGGAAAGCTTCGAACCGGTCTGTTCTCTGCATGATGGTCGCGACCGGATTCAATTCGGTGATGAGTCCGGCCCCGGCGGGGCAGTGCATCCACAAGAGGGGTTTGGATATGCCGGCGCGGGCTGCGGCGTACCGAATCTGCGGTGCGAGGGCAAAGCCGGAAATCTTCCGGCCAATCTCTCCGGGAATGCTCAGTGGCGAGACGACCCAGAACCTGTTCTCGGCATTGACCATGCCCCGGGAGAGGCTTTCCATTTTGCGCTTGAACTTTCCCGCAAACTCTTTCGGGTTCGAAGGCCCAGGCATGCGCACGCCCAGGGAGTTGACGTAGAGCACCGGCATGGACCGCGCGAGACGGCGCATCACCTGAAAGTCGAAGTGCCCCCTGTTGTGGTACCACCAGTCCGATCCGCCGATGCAGATGATGCCGTCATACTCGCGGCAATGGGCGGGGCCCGGCGGGCTCACCTGGGACAGAGCGTGTTCATCGCGCATCAGACTATGAGATCCATACCGCACGGCCCAGGTTGACCGGGCTCGACAGCGCAAGAGATTGCCTCAGCAGCGTTAATCATTTTCTCAACGGCACAGCGCATTCTCATCGCAGCGAATCGCCCTAGCCCTGCCCTTCCTTGCCGCGGAGCCCCTTGCAAAACGTTAACGGCTTACCGCGCCCCGCCATCCGGAGTTCCTCCGCGTGATCTCATCCCGCCACGTCGACGTTTCCATTCTGATCGTGAGCTTCAACACGCGCCAGATGACGCTGGACGCGATCTCGTCCGTGGTTCGCGAGACCAAGGATGTCGCTTACGAAATCATCGTGGTCGACAACAATTCGGCCGACGGCTCGGCAGATGCGATCGCTGCTCATCCGGCGGCGCCGAAGTTGATTGCCCTTTCGGATAACATCGGCTTCGGCCGCGCCAACAACCTCGCCGCCGAGTATGCCACCGGCGACTATGTTCTGCTGCTGAACCCCGACACGATCGTCCGCGACCGGGCCATCGACCGGCTGGTTGGTTTCGCGCGCGAAAACAAGCGTGCGCTCATCTGGGGAGGGCGAACCGTCTTTGCAGACGGGAGTCTCAATCCGGCGTCTTGCTGGCAGCGCATCACGCTTTTCAATCTCGTCGCGCGCGCGACGGGTCTTGCCGGCCTTTTCCCGAACTCCCCGATCTTCAATCCTGAAGCCTATGGCGGCTGGGCACGGGATACCGTCCGCGAAGTCGATATCGTGTCGGGCTGCTTTCTTCTCATCCCACGTTCGATCTGGATGGCGCTCGGCGGATTCGATCCGCAATTCTTCATGTACGGCGAAGAGGCCGACCTCTGCCTCAGGGCCCGGCGCATTGGCGCGCGCCCCCTCCTCAACCCGCACGCCACGATCGTTCATTTCGGCGGGGCTTCGGAAAAGACGCGGGCCGGCAAGATGGTGAAGCTGATCGCCGCAAAGGCGACACTCATCGAGCGGCACTGGCCGCGCTTGGCCGTACCTCTTGGCCGCTTCCTGCTGATGATGTGGCCGCTGTCCCGGTGGCTGGCCTGTTCCACGATGGCACTTCTGCAGAAAACCGGCGAGAAGCGCGAGGCTGCTGATGCCTGGCGGACGGTCTGGAAGAGCCGGGAAGAGTGGCGCACCGGCTATCCGAAGCACCTGCCCGAACCCGGGGATCGGCAGTTCCTTCCACTTGCCCTGATGACCGTAGCGCGGAGCGTCCCATGAGCGCCCCCGAACCTCGCGTTCTGACCGCAGCGGCTCATGCCGAGGGAATTGCCCCGCGTTATTCCATCGGCACGCTCGTCACTCGGCCTGACGACTACGCCCAGATGCGCGAGAGCTTCGCTGCGCACGGCTTTGGCGCGGATACCTGCGAATTTCTCTATCTCGACAACAGCGGCCCCGATCAATGCGGCGCCTATCGGGGCATCAATGCCCTCATCAATGCCGCACGCGGGCGCTACGTGATACTATGCCACCAGGACGTGCGCCTGATCGACGATGGAGTGAACGTCCTCGACGAATGTCTTCGCGACCTCGACGCACGCGATCCCAACTGGGCGCTCGCGGGGAATGCCGGTGGTGTCGCGCCCGGCCGTCTTGCCATTCGCATCACCGACCCACATGGGGCAGACCGGCGTTCGGGCGAACTTCCGGCGCGGGTCATGAGTCTCGATGAAAACTTCATGGTCGTGAAGCGGAGCGCGCGGGTCGGCTGTTCGGTGGACCTGGACGGATTTCATTTCTATGGGGCCGATCTCTGCCTCAACGCGGATGTGGCCGGCCACAGCGCCTGGGTGATCGATTTCCATCTGCATCATCTTTCAAGTGGCGCGAAGAGTGCCGACTTCTTCAATCTGGAGAAGGCTTTCCGCGCCAAGTGGAGCCGGGCGCTTCGTCCGCGCTGGATGCAGACGACGTGTTCGTTGGCCCGTCTCTCCGGCTTCGGTCCTGATCGGGAAGTGGGCCGGCTTGCGGCGCGCCCATTCGCGGGGTTGCTGCGCCGCCTGCCCCGCAGAGCCGTTTCGCGGAAAGCCTGAGCCATGGCAGGGCAGTCCTCAGCAACCGAGCCGACCTTGGCCCGGCGCGTAGCCGGACAAGGGGCGCTGCTCATGTCGGGTTTTGCTGCCGGGCAGGCCATGGCGTTCGTGCGCAACGCGATGCTCGGCCATATGCTGGCGAAAGGCGACTTCGGTGTTGCGGCCATCCTGACGCTTCTGCTTCAGCTTCTCGACGCACTGACGGATCTGGGCGTGGACCGGCTGATCGTTCAAGCTCCCGACGGGGATCACCCGAGGTTCGTAGCGACCGGTCATACGGCTCTCGTCGTTCGCGGTGTCCTCATCGCAGCGATCCTCGTGATGGCTTCGCCAGCAATTGCGAGCTTTTTCGCGGTTCCCGAAGCGGCTCCCGCCATCCTTGCAATCGGCCTTGTTCCGCTGATCAAGGGCTTTCAGCACCTCGATGCGCGGCGTGCGCAGCGCCATCTCGACAACCGGCCTTTCGTGTTGATCGAAATTGTCCCGCAGGCGGTGGCACTCGCTCTCACGTGGCTGGTCGTTCATGCGGTTCCGGATTTCCACGCGGTCGTGTGGCTCTCGCTGGCGCAAGCTGTCGCCACACTGGTCATCTCACACGCAGTCGCGGAATGGCGGTATGCGCTGGCTGTCGATCCAGCCATCCTGAGGCGGCTCTTCGATTTCGGCTGGCCGATCTGGCTCAGCGCCATACCGCTGATCGCCGTCTATCAGGGCGACCGCATCCTCGTCGGGCGGTTCATTGGTATCGAGGAACTCGCCAGCTACAGCGCCGCGTTCCTTGTTGCCATGGTGCCGGGTCTCATCGCCGCCAAGGCCGGGCAATCTTTGATGCTGCCGCTTTTCGCGTCCGCCCGTCACGACCAGACTATGCTCACACGGCGTTTCATGGCGATGACGGAGGCTACGACAGTTCTGGCGGCCTGTTACCTCGTCACGGCGATGCTGACGGGCGGGCTCATTCTGCAAATTGCGTTTGGCCCCTCATACTCCGGGCTTGGACCCGTCATGGCGTGGCTCGCCGCCATGTGGTCCATGCGCATGCTGCAAGCCGTGCCCGGGATGGTTCTGCTTTCGGCCGGCGAAACGAAGCCGCTCCTCGTCGCCGGATTGATCCGCGCCGCCGCCATCATTCCCGCCGCGTTCGTCGCGGTCTGGGGATGGGGCATCGAAGCCGTTGCGGCGATGGGCTTCGTTGGGGAGCTGGCATCGCTTGGATACGTCGCGCGGGTTTTGGACCGGCACGTGCCGGGGCTTTCGGCTCTCTTCGTGCAACGGACCGCTCTGCTCATTCCTGCCGCCGGAGTGGCTGGCGCCGGGCTGCTCGCGACGCCGGCAACCGCGGTGGCGCCCCGTGCCGTCGCACTCGTCTTGACGGTGACAGTGGTCGTGGCCGCCGCGGGGGCGCTGATGCCCCTGGCGCGCGCCCGTATGCGCGGTTTGATGCGTGCCTAAGCAGGCGACACTCGATCCAACTCTGCACCCTCACTCGAAGCCTGAGCCACGGGACTGACGAGGACCTGGGCCGACGGTTGGAGCGCAACCTCAAACGCGGCAAGCAGGCGCTGGCGCTCATCTTCCCAGCGCAAGAGGGATTTGGCGCGCATCAATCCTTCGGCTGCCGTGCGTTCGCGCAGGGCGGGATCGTCGAACAGCGTCAGCATCCGTTCCGCGAGCGAGCTGGGGCAATTGCCGGCGGCGTAAACCGCCGCGTCCGCAGCCATCTTGCGGCCCTCGATCAGATCGAACTGCACGAAGGGAATGCCGAGCGTCATGTACTCGAGCACCTTATTCATGGAGATCTTGTCGTTGTAGACGTTCTTGGGATCGGGAATGATGCCAACGTCGAAGGTGGACATGGCGGTCAGGAGGGCCTCTCCCGACTGGAACCCGGTAAAGGTGATGTAATCATCAAGCCCGCGGCTGGTGGCGAGTTGCTGAAGGTGGCGAAGCTCCGTGCCGGTGCCGACGATCAACGCCTGCACATCGTTGCGGCGATGCTCGTGGACAATTGCATTCATCGCCTCCACGAAGAGATCGACGCCATCCTGGGCCCCCATGATGCCCACGAAGCCGGCAAGATGCCGTCGCCCTTTTTTCAAGGACGGGTCTGGCGCCACGCGGCGAAAGCGGCTGGTGTCGGGGACGGAGCGAACGACGAAGACGCGGTCTTCGTCCATGCCGCCGCGGCCGGTCGCGATGTCGCGGAAAGTTTCATTGGTGGCAATCGCGACGTCGGCGACACGGAACGTCATGCGCTCCAGAACGTGAAGCAGGCGGTGGAAACCGCCGCGGCGGCCGAACTTGGCCTCATAGAGTTCGGGGTTGATGTCGTGATGGTCGAAGACGAACGGCTTGCCGAACAGGTATTTCCAGAAGGCGCCGACGATGAAGATGAGGTCCGGCGGATTGCACGCCTGGACCGCATCGAAGCCGACCTTGAAGGACGCCTTGATGGACAGCACGAATTCGAAGAACAGCGCGGTCGAATACTCAGCGAGGTAACCGAGGGGGCCGCGGGCCTCCAGCGGCAGCGGATGGCGGAAGACATGGATGCCATCGAGGAGTTCGTACGCGGCCGTGTGGATGCCACCCTTCGGGCAGATCACGGAGACCTTGTAACCGGCGTCGCGGAGCGCGCACGCCTCCTGCCAGACGCGACGGTCGAGGGGCACGGTGAGGTTTTCGACGATAATGAGGATGCCAGGGCGGCGTCTTGCCAACACGGGGACGGTCCTTACTCACGCTTGGCGCAGGCGGGGGCCGTGCGCTGAAGGCCCATCCTCGGACAACAGGGTAAAGGATCTATTCCAAAAAAGATTCAGGATTGCCGCGCCGATTGTTCCGTTTTGGTAAGCCGCAGCCCCGCGCCCTACCTTTCCGATAGGCACACTTCTTGCGAAATGCGAGCTATCCGCTTAACCCTTCGTTAAACCGTCAACGAGGTGCCATCCCGTGTTCCGAATCCCGCCCCGTCACCCCTGGCCGCCGGCGATCGATCTTTCGACAGTGCGTGAAACGCTGTCGTACATGCGGGACGACGCGCGCTCCGTTCAGGGGCTCGAGGCGCTGGCACAGGCGCTCGAAGCCGCTATCGGCGAAGCCGATGCCGCGGAGGCGAAGCTGCGGCCCGCCTCCTACAGCCCCATCGTGTCGCGCTTCCTGCCCGCCCGGCAGCGTCCGATTTCGTAGTTCGCGGAAATCGAAACCAACGCCGGGTCCGGCGTTGGGCTGGTCGATGCCTGCCATACAGAAAAGGGGCGGTCTCGCGACCGCCCCTTTATGCATTTCCAGCGTTGCGTGCCGTTCAGAAGGTCAGGCGGAAACCGCCGTAGATGGCGAACGGCTGCGCAGGCGAAATGGAGCGAGCATCCTCCAGTTCCTCATAACCGGCGGCCAGAGCAGCGGCTTCGGACTCTTCCGTATCGAAGAACGTGCCGTAGAGACCGTATTTCTGATCGAACAGGTTGTTCACGATGCCGTAGATTTCGGCGTTCTGTGACAGCTTGTAGGAGGTCCGCAGATCGACCTGGGTGTATCCGGCAAGCTTGCGGTTGTTGTTCGCCTCATCGCCGAAGAAGAACTGGTCTGACGCGGCAACAAGATCGGACCCGAACCTCCACTCCGGCGTCAGCCAAACCTCAAAGCCAGCCTTGAACCGGTGCCGGGGAATACCAGGGATGGTGTCACCATCCTGAACGAAGTTGCACTGCGGCGGATCGGAGGGGTCCTCTGGATCCGGGCAATCTTCCGTGCCTTCGGGTGTATTCGGCGCGGGTAGAATGACATCACTGGCGAATGTCGCATCCACCAATGCGTACGAGCCGTAGACCGACCACGTTCGCGTCTGATACGCCGCCGCCAGTTCGATGCCCTGGCGCAGCGTGTCTCCGGCGTTCAGGAAGTAACCGCGGCCCGTTTGCTCGGCAGCCACGTTAAGAATGTCGTCCTCGTTCAGCGCTCGGAACAGGCCGGCGCTCCAGGTGAACAGCTGCCCATCGTAGGACTTCGACTGGCCCCTGAAGCCGAACTCGAACGTCTTCGTCACCACCTGTTCCAGCGGTGGATCGTCCGTCAGGAAGCTTTCGATCACGCACGGGTTGTCGGGTTCTGCGCAGCCCAGCTCGGCGGGAGTTGGGGCGCGGTTGGCTTCCGCGTAGCTGCCGTAAACGTTCAGCATCTCACTGAACTGGTATGTGGCCCCAATCATAGGGTTGAAGCGCTGATAGTCGTTGGTGGCGTTGAGATCCGGCAGGTAACCGGTCAGATCCTTCAAGGTGATGGTGGCGTCGTTGTACCGGCCGCCGACGGTCAACGTGAACTGATCCGTAACGCTCAGCACATCGACGAAATAGGCGCCGAAGTACTCGTTCTCTGTATCGAGAATGCGGGGTGCAAGCTCTGGAGATTCTTCGTCGGCGTCCGGGTCGAAGTCGTCGGGACCCTGCACGACCACTCCAGACCCCGTGACGACGAACCGGTTGCCGATCGAGCCGATTTCGCTGGAGGTATTGTAACGAACCTTGCCCTGGTCGTAGCTGAGGCCAACCGTCAACTGGTTCGGACGGCCAAAGATGCGAGCCTTCTCCGTTGCCATCAGCGTGCCGCCCCAGCTCTCGGCATCCTGATTGATGCGCTCTATGGAGCCGATCGGCAATTCGCCGACGCCCGCGAATTCTCCATAATTGAACCCAGGACCGAAGACCTGCCCGAGGGTCGTTTCCGGAATGATTTCCTCACCCTCGTCGTCGCAGAGTTCGACGTCGCCGGGGGTGCCGGAACTGAAGGGATCATCGCACGGCTCGACTTCGGAAAGATTGCCGTCGATGACTTTCGATTTGAACTTCCGGTAGTAGCCGATACCGGTGAAGGAGAGCGTGTCTGTCGCCTGTACCGTGGCGTTGACCGTCGGCATCAGGACTTCGAGGTCTGTTTCCTGCGGGCTCGTGAACGTGCGGTTCCAACCCACATCAAGAACTTCAACGGGCGAAGCGGCGACGACGCCAGCGTTGCTCTGAGCGGCAGTCAGGTTGACATGAAATTCGACGGCGCTGCCTTTGAAGCCGAGATCGCCGTAGAACCTCTCATAGCTCGCATCAGAGAAGTCACGGAAGCCGTCTTCCGTCATCAGCTCGAGAGCCGCGTAAGCACCTACTGTCCCTGAGTTGGCGCCGGCTTCCATCGAGATCTGGCCGTGACCGAACGAACCTCCCATGGCGTCGATGGTGCCGCCCTGGAAGCTGAAGCCGTCCTTCATTGTGATGCCGATCGCGCCGCCGATGGCGTTGAGGCCGTAGATCGGGTTGGCGCCGATCACGGTCATGTCGCGGATGGCAATGGCCGGGATGAGATCGAGGTTGACGGTATCGCCGAACGCTTCGTTGATGCGGACGCCGTTCTGATAGACGGCAAGGCCCTGAGAACGGCCGCCGATGGGAGACGCGTCGAAGCCGCGGTACTGTATATCGGGACGGGTGCCACCACCGGCCGTATCCGTGATGATGACGCCAGGTACGAACTTCTCAAGCGCGTCTGGGACCGCCCGAGGCCCCTGCGCCTCGATCTGATCCGCGCTGATGCGCGACACCGCCTGCGGGATCTTGGCGACCGGAACACCGCTCTGGAACTCGGAGCTGGATCCCGTGCCTGTACCGGTTCCAGTCCCGCCTGCGGCCACTCCTGAGACTCCGGCGCCAGTCCCTGACGCGGGCGAAGGGGCAACGGCAATGGACGTGTCGGCCGTGGGGGGGCCTGCAACCTGCTTTACGCGCGGCTGCTGGGAAACCGTGACTTCCGGCAAGGATGTGTCTGCTTCGACGGGCGCGGGCACGGCCGTTGCTGCAGGAGCTGGAGCTGGAGACGGCGCCTGAGAGGCGGGCGCAACGGGAGGCGCGGGAGTTGCAGGGGCAGTTTGGGCAGATGGAGCTTGTGCAGGCGGAGCTTGGGCAGGTGGCTCGGCCGCCGGCGGCACCTGGGTCTCCGATGCGGGGGGTGCTGGCGGCGGCTCGGTCGTCTGCGCCACTGCGGGCAACGTTCCGGCCAAGAGGCTCAGGGCTGCCGCGTGCGCAACTCTTCTCGTCTTCATGATCATGAGGCCCGGTTCGAAGGGGAATCATTCCCGCAAAAATCAGCATCAGGACTATGCCCGTTCGAACATTGCCGGCAATCCGCAGGTCGTCGTGGGTGCGTCTCGATGGGACTATTTCCGTCATTGTTGCCAGCTTGCATCGGGAATTTTTCCCGAAGAGCGCGCGAATGGCGGTTACGGCGAGTCGCCTCCGCGAACAGACCCGCTCTCAATTCCTGGCGGCTTTTGGATCGCTGAAGTCTTCGATGAGTGGGAATTTTTCCCGATCCAGACGCTGTCCCCGCGCGGTCCGTTCTTTTGAACGGTTCTTAGGAAAACTCCTTGATCTCCAGTGGCTTCGACCGCTATCTCAGGGCCGTTGTGCTTGACCGACAACTTGGTCCCTTCATCCGCTTATCAGACGGTTGTGATTGCGGTCGGCGGGGACGGGTCAAGGTTGCAAGGTTATAAACAAACAGCCTGCCGATCCAATTCGACCGACGCGCATCTTGATGGTTACTCGCGGGCCGGAAAACACGACGGATGAACCGTCGACGTGCACCTGTGGAGAGACGACTTGAAATTCCCTCACACCTTCGCCGGCCTTCGTTCGCTCTTTCCGGCTCTGACGATTGCAGCTGCAGCGATCCTGCCTTGTGTGGCAGATGCGGGAGAAAGCGCGCCGGCCGCTTCGTCGGCGGCGCCTCAGATCACCGTGGAGCTCAATAAGCTTGAACAAGTCGACAAGGGCTGCCGCGTCTATACCGTGATCGACAATCCAAGCGCGACGACGTTCCAGGTCTTGAAGCTTGATCTCATCCTCTTCCACACCGACGGTGTCATCGGCCGGCGCCTCGCTCTCGATCTGGCTCCACTGAAGAGCCAGAAGAAAACCGTCAAGATGTTCGACCTGGAAGGAACGCCCTGCGAGAAGATCGGCAACTTCCTCGTCCATGACGTCATGGAATGCAAATCGGAGGCAGGGGCGCTCGACAAGTGCCTCGACGCTGTTTCGCTGAAGTCGCTCAGCAACGTGCAAATCACGAAGTAATCCAGATCACCAGGTCTGTCACACCACGAAGGAATACGCCCTTGCTCCTGACCGCCTCCCCGCAGTCCACCCTCTCCATTCTGGAGCTCGTTGCGGCCGCCGACCCCATCGTCAAAGGCGTGATGCTCCTTCTGGTGCTTTCATCCGTGGCTTGCTGGGCCATCGTAATCGAAAAATCGATCCGTACATGGCGCTTGAAGTCCGATGTGAAGGCGCTCGAGAAACTTGCCGGCGGGGATCTCGACGTGGCCCAGGCCAACGGGCTCGTAGAGCGCGTTCTGAGCGCAGCGGAAGCAGAGTCCAACGATGGCAGTTCGCGCGGGGAGGCACGCAGCGAGATCCGCGCCCGGCTCGAACGGGCGATGAAACAGCGGTTCAAGTCCGAACTGGAATCAATCGAAAGCGGATT
>Ga0209254_10004823_pt1 | contig 12377 bp, 14 predicted proteins | sample FrelakmetDIP11DI_FD_187148 | JGI IMG/M metagenome (GOLD analysis project Ga0209254, IMG submission 187148) | Freshwater lake sediment microbial communities from the University of Notre Dame, USA, for methane emissions studies - DIP11 DI (SPAdes)... | ecosystem: Environmental > Aquatic >...
CCTAGAAAATTCCCCGGGGGGTATATTTGAGAAAGTATTCTCAGAAGAAGTGTTGAAAATTTAATAGGTCTAGATCTGTTTCTCCTTTATTGGCGACCCTTGACCCCCTTTCATCGAGTGCGCCCCACTCATTCCTTCATCTATTTAGATCAGATCTAATTCAACACTTCTACTGAGAATATTTTTAATAAGAAAGGAGATATTTATGACTATAAAAGATGCAGATACTTTAAAATCTTATTTTGCTTTAGGCAAAGTGCCAGTTCCAGCTAATTATAATGATTTAGTTGATACTATATTTGCTCAAGGCGGTGGTGGAAGTGGTCATAACCATGATGATCGTTATATTCGTCTTTCTACTCCTAATAGTATTTCTGCAGTTCATACATTTAATCCAAGCACTGCAGGAGCACCTTTTATTCTCGGTGCAAATGCGCAAGGGCAAACAGTTACTGGATTAAAAGCCGATTCATTGAACAAATTAGTAAGTGCAGGAAATGGGTTAATTGGTGGTGGTATCTTAACAGGTAATGTAAATTTAGCTGTTGGTGCTGGCACATTAATTACAGTTGGATCAGACACAGTTAGTCTTTCAAATGGAGTAGGTGATTATCAATTTATTGGAACAACTAGAAATCCATGGTCTCCAACGTTTATAGATATTTCCTCATTAGCAGGATCTGGTCTTATTCATGCTGCAGGTGTTTTATCCATTGGTCAAGGTGATGGTCTTACAGTTAGTATAGATAATATTGGATTAACTATACCAGGAATATTATCAGTTTCAAGTACGAGTAATCCAAGCGGTAGTCATACGCATGCAATAGTAACATCTTCAAATCCATTAGGAGCATCAATTCTAGCATCAACTAATGAGGGTTATTTAACTCTTGTTAAATTAATGACTGATAGGATTGAAGATAGAAGTGGTGGGCATTTAACTATTGCACCAACTGGAGATTTAATTCTTGATCCAACTGGAAATGATATTCTTCCAATGACAAATTATGATTTAAATATTGGATCTATTAATAAAAAATATTTGACACTCCACGCTGCAGAGCTATGGGTTGAAACACTGGTTGCCCAAAATACAATAGCAACAATTGGTGGTCGCATTTTAGTTGGTCCAACAACTATTCTAACATCAGATCTTTATAATCTACAATCTCAACTAATTTTAAATAATGGTTTTAATACAGCTGGTACTGGCGGTGTTGACGTATTTGCAAATTGGACAGAATCTGCTGGAACTGGAACAATAGTACTAGATACTACTATTTATTATGAAGGCTTAGCTTCGTGTAAACTTACTTCAGGACTTGGCGCTAACACATATGTTTATCAGCAGTTCAATGTTACAGAAAAATTAGGATATACTTTTAATTTTTATACGCGTTCAAATAGTACAGTTTCTGGTCGGTATGGAATTTATGATGCAACCCATGCAACATGGATTATTCCGATAACATCAACTGGAGTAATAACTACCACATGGACAAGAATTTTTGCAAATTTTCAAATACCTGATGGATGTACAGTAATTAGTATTTATTTTTATTGTCCTGGTTCCGGTAGCAACATAGCTAATTTTGATGATTCTAGATTATATTTAGATACTATTAAAGTAAAGCATAATCAAATGGGTCCAGATGATATTGTATATCTTGAAGCAAATGGTTGTGTTGAATTTATGAAAATAATAACTGTAGGTCAAGGGGCTGGGCCATATACATATTATGTTGAGCGGAATTTAGATCAAACAGGAACTAATGATTGGTATGCTGGGGATGCCGTCTTTAACACTGGTACAACTTATAATGGTTTTATAGATTTATATTCAATCCGAGGTGTAAAATCAGCAACACAATATGGTCCAACAATTGTTGGAAATGTAAGAAGTTCCTTAGTTTTTAATGATTGGATTGAACATTGGGCTATTGGTAATCTAAATGGTTTATATGGTTATGGATCTAATACTTATGGAGCTGCATTTGGAAAATATGCAAATTCTGAATCATTTTTAACAATTGATGCAGCAAATGGAATTCGAATGAGATATAGAGATTCTGGGGGAATTGAGACTACACTAGCTCAGTGGGATACAAGTGGAAATATTTTAATTGGTCAAACTGGAACTTCTAAAGATAATATTTATATTTCATCCGATGAGATTAGATTAAGAGTTGATACTACAACTTATATTAATATGACTACAGCTGGTCTAATTACTGTAGGTTTAACTTCTGGTCCTAATACAGTTATAGCTTCAACTGGAATACAATTTAAGAATTCAACAACGGTAAATCTTGATATTACCTCAGCTGGTGTTATTACTGTAGGTTTAACTTCCGGTCCAAATACAGTTATATCGTCAAGTGGGATCCAGTTTAAGAATTCATCAGTAACAAATCTAAATATATCTACAGGTGGGGTTATTACTATAGGAGTAGCTGCTGCTCCTCAAGTTATTATAGATAGTACTGGGATGGCTTTTAATGCTTCATCTGGTAGTCCACTTTTGGATATCGATGCTTCGAATGAACAGATATTGGTTGGATTGCCCCAAGCTATGAAACTTGATGATGCAGGTTTAAGATGTCTTTTAACTATGGGAGGATCTCCAAATGTAGGTATTATTTGGGATGATAGTTTATCTACTACTGATGGAGGAATTTTTAGAATTCGTGGAGGTATTATCGCGACTGGAGATTATAGTGCAGATATTGAAATGATGAGTTTTGCTGGAGATGCATCATGTTACAATACACTAACAATACAAGCTGGAGCGATTACTGGAGGTACTGGGATACAGCCTTCTATTGTTTTAGTTGCGAGTTACACTTTAGCGAGTTGTGCAATAAGACTTAATCTCTTGCACCAAAGATTAGATATAACTTCAGCAGAAATAGTTATAAACGAAGCATCTTACGATCATGATTTTCGTGTTGAATCTGATGGAAATACCAATATGCTAATGGTAGATGGTGCATTAAATTGTGTTGGTATAGGAAAAGTTCCAGCTTCAGGTTTTGAGTTAGATATTGCGGGTGATATTCGAAATACTGGTTCTATTTATTCTGCTGAAATAAGTGCTCCAACAACTCCAGCAACTGGATATGGTGTAACATATTCTGGTACTGATGGTGTTCATTATCATAAAGATGATGCCGGTGGAATTACTGAGATGGTAACTCATACTCAGAATACTGATTATTTTGCTACATCTACAAAGGTTGGGTGGGCGTCTTACACAACAAGTTTTCTATCTTATGCTAGAATTGGAAATTTAGTTTTTGTTCATTTCTATATTTCTGGAACAAGTAATTCGACGACCACAACCTTTACCGTTCCATTTGCAAATGGTGAAGCGCAAAATCTAAACTTTATGTATAGAGCCGTAGATAATGGCGGGGCATCAACAACTGGAACCGGAACATTAGGTTTATCGGGTTCAACAGTAACACTTTATAAAGACGCTACTGGTGGTGTCGCTTGGACTGCAAGCGGAACAAAATCAATCTATGGACACTTTGTATATTGGGTATAAATGATGACAAAAACAATAATATTAACAGATTTACTAATTAAGAAAATGCTTATAAATTACGAACATCAGTATGTAGCAGTTACATTTACTATGGTTGATGAAAATCTTATTCAATGGGAAAGTCATCTTGCTTATTTTTGGGTAACCCTTCCTCTAGAACCAAATCAATATGATTTTCAACTTCCAGTAGCTTATTTACCAACGTTACTTCAACTTCAGACTGATGCGGATCAAGCACTTACAGATCGATTTCTTATATAAAAAGGAGAATGTATGAAAATTTTAGATTTATTAAATGCCCAACCAGTAATACAACAATTACAGAATAGTAAAATGCCTGCTAAACTTGCTTATGGTTTGGCAAAAAATTTTAGAATGATTGGGCAAGAGTTGGAAGATTACGATAAAGCTAGACTTAAAATTCTTCAGGATAATTGGACTTTAAACGAAGAAACAACTAAGTTTGATATTCCTGACGAAGATCAGAAAAAATGGCAAGACTTGCATAAGGAACTTTTAGATACTGAAATTGACTATAAACCTTATAAACTTGATCTTGCATTAACGGAATCAATTGAAATGACCCCAGCAGAATTTTCTGCTCTTTGGTTTGTATTTGATGAGCCAGTATAATTAATTTAAAAGATTCCAAGTACTTCCAGAAGAGATACTGGATAAGTCTAACAAAAAAATCTGACGGTAATCGTTTTTCTCCTTTCAAGAAGCCATCTTATTAGGTTGCATAGACTAAACAATATCTCTTCTAAAAGTACTTGGAATCTATAAATAAACCTTTTAAAAGGAGTTATTAAAATGCCAGAAATTATAAAAGATGTTGTAATAATTAGTTATACCCCAGTAAGAGATGATGCCGAATTACATGGAAAAGTTATTGGAGGAATATATGGTAATTATGTACCTTTCCAATGCAAAGTTGATTACGGAAAAATGCATACTAAATGGGTTCCTATTATCGATCCATTGACATGGAAAGATACTGGGAAACAAGGTTGGATAGAATGGAGTCATTGCGTTGAATCGGATAATCTTGGTGAAGAAACGAATATTCTTGTTACAGTTTATAAAGATGGAAGACCACCAGTAGCTAAGATAGTATCAGGAGGTTAACTATGAGAACATTTGGAGCAGATGTATCGCATTGGTCGGGTGATGTAAATTGGATAGAAGCTGTTGATTATCTTCCATTTGTGTATTACAAAGCTACTGATGGAAAACATGGTGTTGATAGTGAATTTTTAGGAAATAAAGCGGAATGTGATGCTGTTGGTATTCCTAATGCGCCTTATCATTGGTGGCAAGAAGCTCAAGATGCTACTTCACAGGCAGATCATTTTGTGGATACTGTTATGCCTGGATATAAACAACTTATTGTAGATGTTGAGCCAAAAGTACAAACTGGAAGAATGATGTCCGATTTAAACAAACTTCTAGATCGTATTTTTAGTCGTACAGGTATTATTCCATCTATTTATACTAGTCAAGAGTATTGGAACTCCTGGATGAGAGCAGCATATCCTAATGACCATCCACTTTTAGTAGCTCATTACGCATACAGAAAAGAACCTCTATTACCAAATGGTGCTGTTGCTTGGAAAATATGGCAATTTACTGATATGTTTTGGTTTCCTGGTTCTGATGCTATTGATGATGGAAATTGGTTTAATGGACCTCTTGACGATTGCAGAAATTGGTTTGGTAATTATCATCCTTATGAATTACCACCACAACCAGTAATTACAGAATTTTCAATGCAGTGTATTGTGGATAAGTTAAATGTTAGAAGTGGTTCCGGTGTTTCTTATCCAATCGTTGGTCAAGTTCTTAAGGATGAAGTTCTTACCTTACAAAATATTGGAGGTAATGCTGCATGGATGAAAATTAAAAGTGGTAAATATGCTGGTAAATGGTGTGCAGTTGAGACAAGCGGTACAAGGTATATGAATCCTAAAAATTAATAGAGAGGCAAATATGGATGCATCTAAGAAAGGAACTATAAAGCCAAAGAGACAGCGCCCTCCTGCTAGAACTCCTGAGGCACGTGAGAACCAATTAATACAAGCCGCTGTCGATTTAGCCGAAGAGCAACTTTCTAAAGGAACTGCATCAGCCCAAGTCATTACGCATTACTTAAAACTTGGTTCTACCAAAGAACGATTAGAGAAGGAAAAACTTGTTAGAGAAAATGAACTTCTCAGAGCAAAAACTGAAGCTCTTCAGTCTGCCAAAAGGATTGAAGAGCTTTATGCTAATGCTTTAGATGCTATGCGTTCTTATGGTGGATCTAAAGACGGGGATAATGTTGATGACATCGAAGATTAGATCTTATAGAGAGTTGCGAAGATTATTGACATTCGAAGAACGTTTTAAATATCTTAGTTTAAAAGGTAGTGTAGGAGAATCTACATTTGGTTTTGATCGTTATTTAAATCAAATGTTATATAAATCTAGAGAATGGCGACATGTTAGATATATAGTGATTGAAAGAGATGAGGCTTGTGACCTTGGTATACTAGGTTATGATATTGCCTCTCAAATTCTTATTCATCATATGAATCCTATTACTATTGACGATATTGAATCAGGTAATCCAGATATTTTTGAACCTGACTTTTTAATATGTACAACATATAATACTCATCGCGCGATTCATTTTGGTGATGAGTCTTTACTTCCAAAACCGCCTATTGTTCGTCGTCCTCATGACACGACTCTTTGGCGCTAAATTGCTAAAGGAGTTTATATGGATAGTATTTTAAATACAATTAAAATAGCACTAGGCGTTGAAGCAGATTATAATGGTTTTGATACAAATATTCTTCTTGATATTAATAGTGCTTTATCAAATTTAAATCAACTTGGAGTTGGTCCACTAGAAGGATTTGTTATAAAAGGCGAAAATGAAACTTGGGAACAATTTTTAGAGGATTCAATTCAACTTGAGTCGATTAAGAGCTATATCCTTCATAAAGTTCGCTTATCTTTTGATCCTCCTAGTAATTCATTTTTAATAACAGCTATTGAAAAGCAAATTCAAGAATTGGAATGGCGTCTCATGATACAAGTTGATCCTCCATATAATTTATTTTCTGAGGAAGTATTATTAGATAAACTAATTTTTAATAATATTTTGGAGGATATATAATATGCCATATCCAAATGAACATGCTGCAAGAATTAGAGAACCTAGTCGTTTTGATCCTGAATCTTTTCGTAATAAGGATTTAAAAAATGGAATTAGGATTATTCTAGGTAAATTGAAAGGAGAAGATAGTATGACAGTTCAGGCCTATAGATTTTCTCTCGATCAATTTACTTTTGAAGAAGCTAAAAAATGGTTAGAAGATAATAAGGTTTTATTTATGAAGTTTGAACCGGCTAGTGAGGAATCTATATTTCATACTGGTGTTATTGGTATGAAATGGGGTGTACGCAATAGCGTTAGTCGTGCAGGTGGTGCAGTAAAAGCTCATATTAAAACTGCAACAACTCCAAGTTCAGATCATCTTGAATATAAAAGTCTTCGAAAAAAAAGAATGAAAAATTTAACAGATGAGGAGGTAAGAACTGTTGTAAAAAGAATGAAACTTGTATCTAGTTATAAAAAGGCTGGAGAATATCAAACAAAGCAAACAAAAGCAATGTCTAATGCAGAATTAGAAAGAGGTATTAATAGACAACGTCTTCGTAAAGCAATTGTTAGAAATCCTAGAAGTATGAAATTTAAGGAATTTTTAAAAAGTTATAAAATGTCTAATGAAGAAGCAAAAAGGTTGATAAAACGTATAAATTTAGAAAATAGTTATAAAGATCTTAAAATTGATGAATTTGAACCAACTAGGAAGTTAATTAATACTTTTATTGATATTGGAATGAAAGGTTAATATGGAAAAAAATGAATTAACTCATGTAGGTGTTATAGGTATGAAATGGGGTTCTCGACGTGCTACTAGACAAGCTGGTGCTTTAAGAAATAGAGCATCTTTTTTTCGTAAAGTTGGATTAAAGTCGGCAGCAAAAACATTAGATAGAAACGCTAAAGGTAAAGAAGCAGATGCAGCAAGATTAAAAAATGATGCTGTTGCAGCTAAAAAAGCTAGTATGAAAAGATGGGAAGCAAAAGCTCGTGGAAATAAGAAAAAGACTGAAGATCTTATAAAAGATCTCGTTGAAGAAGGAAGAGCACACGCTGAACGTAGAGGAAAAAAATTTGATGCTAAAAAAGAAAAGGCGTTTTGGGATGCTATGTTTAGAGAAGAGCTTAATATTAATAGAAGAAGACGTAATAAGGAAATGACAAACAAAGTTGTAAGTGCTATTGAAGATGTAATTGCTTGGTCAGTAGGATAAAAAAATGTCCTTATCAAATACAGCAATTCCTATTTATTACGGTGACTTTCGTAATAAAGTAATACAAGGAGAAATTCCAGTTTGTAAAGAGATCTCACTTGAGATGAATAGGATAGATCATCTTATTGAAAATCCTGGGGTTTTCTATGATGATGATGCTGTAGAAGGTTTTGTTCGCTTTTGCGAATCTGAACTCACCCTAACTGATGGTAGTGATTTGACTTTACTTGATACGTTTAAACTATGGGCAGAACAAATTTTTGGATGGTATTATTTTGTTGAACGAAGTGTTTATGTACCAACAGCTAATAATCGTGGTGGAACCTATATACGTAGACGAATTAAAAAGCGTCTTGTTAATAAACAATATTTAATTGTTGCTCGTGGCGCAGCTAAGTCTATGTATGCTTCGTGTATACACAATTTTTTCTTAAATGTTGATACATCAACTACACATCAAATTACTACAGCTCCAACAATGAAGCAAGCAGAAGAAGTTGTGTCTCCAATACGAACCTCAATTACTAGGGCACGAGGTCCACTCTTTCAATTTCTAACAGAAGGATCATTACAAAATACTACAGGCTCACGCGCGAATCGCCAAAAATTAGCCTCGACAAAGAAAGGGATTGAAAACTTTCTTACTGGTTCCTTATTAGAAATACGTCCTATGTCAATCGATAAGCTTCAAGGATTACGTCCTATGATTGCTACTATTGATGAATGGTTATCTGGTGATATTCGTGAGGATGTTGTTGGCGCTATTGAACAGGGTGCTTCTAAACTTGACAATTATTTGATTGTTGCAATGAGTTCAGAAGGAACTATTCGTAATAGTAGTGGGGATACGATAAAGATGGAATTAATGGACATACTTAAGGGCGAATATATTAATCCTCATGTTTCTATTTGGTATTATAAACTTGATGATATTCAAGAAGTAAATAATCCTAGAATGTGGTTAAAAGCTAATCCTAATCTTGGAAGAACTGTTACATATGAAACATATCAATTAGATGTTGAAAGGGCTGAAAAAGTACCTTCTACAAGAAATGATATTTTAGCGAAAAGATTCGGTATCCCCATGGAAGGTTATACATATTTCTTTACTTATGAAGAGACACTACCTCATAGGCATAGAGATTTTTGGTCATTGCCATGTGCACTAGGATTTGATCTTTCGCAAGGTGACGATTTTTGTGCTTTCCTATTCTTATTTCCATTAGCAAATGGATCTTTTGGAATTAAGACTCGTTGTTATATTACTTCATTAACTTTAAAGAAATTACCAGGTGCTATGAGAATAAAATATGAGCAATTTATTGAAGAAACAAGTCTTCAAGTTCTCGAATGCACTGTTCTAGATATGATGGAGGTATATGAGGATTTAGATAATTTTATAATCGACTCAAGTTATGATGTTCGTTGTGTAGGATTTGATCCCTATAATGCAAAAGAGTTCATCGAAAGATGGGAAAGAGAGAATGGTTCTTATGGTATAGAAAAAGTTATTCAGGGAGCAAAGACAGAATCTGTTCCACTTGGCGAATTGAAGACCCTTTCTGAAGAACGAATGCTTATTTTTGATCAAGAACTTATGACTTTTGCAATGGGAAATGCTATTACATTAGAAGATACTAATGGTAATAGAAAACTTTTAAAGAAACGGTATGAGCAAAAAATTGATCCCGTTTCAGCATTAATGGATGCTTATATAGCTTATAAAGCAAATAAAGAAACTTTTGAATAGGAGAATAAAACAATGGAAGAAAATCGTGTAAACGATATTAATGTAATTGCAGGTGTTATTGCTAATCCAGTTGCTCAAAGTGTTGATAAAGTACTTAAAAATCGTTATAAAATTGAAGCTTTTCGAGATGGGAAACTTTTATGGGTCGAAGAAATTGATAATTTGGTAGTTGACGTTGGTTTGGAAGATTCTTTGGCCAAACATTTAAAGGGATCTGTTTATACAGCTGCCTGGTATGTTGGTGTAGTCGGAAGTTCACCTACATTCGCTGCTGGAGACACTATGGGTGGTGCCCATGCTGGTTGGACCGAAAATAGTACTTATGATGAAGCTACTCGTCCAGTATTAACTTTAGGTGCAGTAGCAAGTAAGAGTGTTGATAACTCAGCTAGTAAGGCTGTATTCACAATCTCAGGTACTATAACTCTTGGTGGTGCATTTATTGTTACCACTAACAACAAAGGCGGCACAACTGGTATTCTATACGGTGGTGGAGCATTCAGTCAAAATCGTGCCTTAGTTGATAATGATGTTTTGAATGTAACGATCACCTGCACAGCAGCCGCAAGTTAATCCAAGGAGGTTCTTATGGCAACTAGGATATATTTGCCATCAAGTGGTTCGGCGCCTGTTACTCCTTCCACTTGGAACTTTCCAAATCAAATAAATCCATTGACTTTTGCTGGAGTAACTGTTCCAATTGCCTCAGCACTTACAACAAGACTTCAAGCAACAGGTACTACTAGTCCTGTATTTCGAGCTATGTTGCGTTATGTAATTGGACCACTCGCCGCGCAAAGTATATCAGGAACAGTCCATGGAATAATAAAGTGTTTAGAAAGTGCTACTGGTGCGAATGCTACTCTTGCTATAGCTGTTAAGATTATTCAACCCGATGGAAGCGATAGAGCAGTTTTATTAGCTTATGTTGCGTCCGATAGTGCAAGTAGTCCATATGAGATGAGTACATCTTTGATGACTCGAAGATGGTTTAATGTTACCGAAGTTGAACCTATAACACTTACTACTCAATCAGCTACAGCAGGAGATTATTTAGTTATTGAACTTGGATTCAGATCAGCAACCACAGTTACAAGAAATATTAGTTTAAGATATGGAGATAATGCGGCAAGTGATTTTGCCGATACTGATGGTTTAACTACTGATTTAAGACCCTGGATAGAATTTTCTCAAACTTTAACGTGGCCTAGTCAAAATATTAATGAAACTGTTACTCTTGCAAAATTTGATGGAGTAACTCCTACAAATAATTTTTTAATATATGAAATTGCAACCCTTGCAAAATTTATTGGAATAGCATCAAGTAATAATCTTTTACAACTAGATGCTGTCTCATTATCTAGATCAGTAGGAATTGATACTCTTACTCAAACAAATGAGAAAGATGGATTAATTCAAACTAAATTTATTGAAGTTGAGATAATGGAAAATTGGGTAGTAGAGGAAACACTTTATGATCCTTAAAGGAGTAATTTAAAATGGCTGATAATTTAACAATCACTCCAGGTACTGGAGCTTCTATAGCAACTGATGATGTAAGTAATGTACATTTTCAACGTATTAAACTAGTGGATGGCACGCTGGATAGCACGGCGGCGATCCCGGGCGATGCCACGGATGGTCTGCGGGTGAACACACGCGGGGGTGGGCTGAGTATATCCCAGACACCTACCATCACGGCGGGGGCATATAGCGCCAAGGATTGCGTGGGTGGGCTGCTGACTTTCGCCAACGCAGCAAGAAAATCAGGGGGAAAGGGAATTATTAATACTGTGACCATCATTGATAACGATGACGAGGGGGCGGGACTGGAGTTGTGGTTGTTTAATGCTGATCCTACTGTGCAAGCTGACAATGCTCCAATGGATTTTAGCGATGCTAACATGTTGAAGTGTGTGGGAGTGATTTCAATTTCCAGTGCCAACTATTACAGTTTGGCTGATAATGGAGCTACCTGTTTGCGTGGAGTGGGATTACAGTTTCAGTGTGCTGTCACAAGCTTATTTGGGCAACTTAAATGCATTGGAACGCCGACTTATACTGGTACGAATGATCTGACTATTATCCTTGGAGTGGAATATCTAGATTGAGAGGTAATAATGTCTCGTATAAAACGCTATATGGTACAGACGCCTGCTGAACCTCAAGAAAGACTGGCGATGTGGGTTTGGGCGTCCAATTTGAAAACGAAGGTAAATTGTGATGCCATGATTGCATTTGCAACAGGAAGATTTACTGACCTGTTTATATTTGCTATTGACGACTCTGTTTCGCCCAAGACATGGTTAGGAACAGGCACTATCGGGGCTTCCAATGCCACAGTAATTGACGGAAAAACGCCGTGGGCTTACGTTTATGACGCTGCTCATGCGGTAGGAATAAAAGTTCATGCTTGGATATGGATGGGTACTTTTGCATATATTGGTGGCACGACAGGTTTAGATACAAGTATCCCGAACAATGCCACTTATAATGATGGAGGTTATTGGAATTATCACGATGGTACTGCGAGAGATACCTGGGAAGCAATGATTGCGGATTTTGTGACTAATAATAATGTGGATGGTATAAATTTTAATAATGAGAATACAACTAGCAATATTACTATTTCTGATATGACGGAATTCATGACGGAATTAAATGTGCTAATACCTAGGGTATTGGAGTTAACTTATTGTGTGGGAGGTA
>Ga0209254_10004824_pt1 | contig 12376 bp, 7 predicted proteins | sample FrelakmetDIP11DI_FD_187148 | JGI IMG/M metagenome (GOLD analysis project Ga0209254, IMG submission 187148) | Freshwater lake sediment microbial communities from the University of Notre Dame, USA, for methane emissions studies - DIP11 DI (SPAdes)... | ecosystem: Environmental > Aquatic >...
CGAGGGCGACATCAGTTCTCGCGGTGCGAACGCCGGACGGCGACTTCTTCTGAAAGGCGTGCAACACGTACACCGCCTCCTCGAAGCGGACGGTGTAGATGGCCCGATACGCGTTCCCCTCGCGCGACTCGACCAACTCGAGCACGCCGGCGCCAAGTCCCTTCCACGGTTTCGCAGACGGCGCCGTGCCGCCGAACTGCGCGATGCCCAGAGCATTGCCCATGGCGTCCTTCACCTTTTCGGGGAAGGTGAGGAAGTCCCGCTTGGAGGACCCCACCCAATGAACCGGCCTTTCGCCTGGAGCGAGCGCATCGCGCACGGGGGCAATTATCCCACTTCTGGGATGCATCGGCAAGTCTCGGAGCCCTGGCCAAACGAATCCGCTTGGAGGATCGTGTCCGAGCCGAACGCTGTGCCTGGTTCGATTCCGTTCAGCCTTCGGGCGGAGAAGCAGCCGTAACCTATTGAACTCTCAGGGGTGGAAAGTGGTGAGCCGCATTTTCGCGAGTTGGAACCAACTCGGCGGCTGGCTGCGGCAGGTGGACGGGCTTCGGAGGGTGGCGTAGCGCGTTTACGCTTCCTGCTGGTCCCCCCGGGCTTGCAGCCATTCCGGCCGCGCGTCCACGCGGCTGCCAGCACGCGCCAACGTGCCGGCTTACCTCCGAGTCGACTGCCGGCGTCAGGGCAGCCACAGGCAGTGCGTCTGGTGCGCCGAAGCCCATGTTCGCCGACTGGTGCACCGCCGTTGAGATGTTCGAAACAAGGCCGTTCACTCGTCCTGCCACGGGAGCCCTAGCTGGCGAAAGATCGCTTTCATCTCCTCCACTGGCGGGTGGCTTGTCCAAGGTCCGTTCGTCACGGCACTTGGGCCTATGCCGAAGGTGCCCAGCTCACGAGTGCCCTGGTAGAAGCGGATGAAGTGCGGTGCGGAACCAGAGCCCCAAGAATTGAACCATCCCTCTTGGTGACGCCTGAGAAAGCTCGCTGCGGCTTGGACGGTGGACTCGTCGGCGACAACGCGTATTCCTGTGGCCCCTGAGCTCGTTATCTCAAGGCGGTCTGCCTGGCCGAGGCCGTCGAAATCGAACCTCCTAGTTGAAGGTGCGCAACCTGACAGAAGAGGCACCACAAGTCCAGCCAGTAGCGCCGTGACCCATCCGATTGCAGCACGCCGCACACCCCGCAGCGCAGTAGCCCTTGCGCCGTCCACTTCCCTTCCTCTTCCTTTCAGCGACCGGCGGGCGCAGCCTCACGCGGCGGAATACCCAACAGATTCACTAGTTCATCGAGTTCTTTCTTGGACAACCGCCTCGCATACGATCCGTCGTTGATGCCGGCTGGCCCGATTCCGAAGCTGTTTAGCATCTTCTTTCCAGAGTAGAGGGTGACGACGTGCTCCCCCCCGGCGCCGCTCCATACGTCGATCCAACCGGTGTTGTAACGTCCCACGACCGCGACCACAGCTCTGACCCGTTCGCCGTCAGTAATCGTCGCCACCTGCGTGACACCCGCGACCGCAACTTCGATACGGTCGGCGCTCGAGAGATCGCCGAGACTGTGGTCGAATGGCCTCATCTCTAAGCTGTCGACACAGGCAGTGCCGAGGCAAGCGGCAAGCCCGACCATCCAGACGCCGAGCCCGGCGCTGAAAGCCCGACTCGCAAGACGAGACACACGTGTCATTGCCATGGCGGAGTGAATGGGACCCTGAACTCGTTATCTCAAGAGCGGTCTGCCTGGTTGAGGCCGTCGAAGTCAAAACTCCTATTTGAAGGTGCGCAACCTGACAGAAGAGGCACCGCAAGTCCAGCCAGTAGCGCCGTGACCCATCCGATTGCAGCACGCCGCACACCCCGCAGCGCAGTCGCCTTTGCCCGGCCCACTTGGTTAGCGCCCTCTTACTTTCGGCGACCGGCGGGCGCAGGCTCAGGCGGCGGAATTCCCAACAGGCCAACTAGCTCATCCAGTTCCGCTCGAGACAGCCGTCTCATGTACGACCCTTCGTTGATGCCGGCCGGTCCGACACCGAAGCTGTTCAGCACCTTCCCCCCGGCATAGAACACGACCGCACGCGACGAGGCAACGCCGCTCCACACGTTGACCCACCCCGTACGGTAGCGTTCGACGAAAGCGACGCAGGCCCTGATCCTGTCAGGGTCAGTTATCGTCGCGACAGTCGTTCCCGACACCGTAACCTCAATGCGGTTGGTGCTCGAGAGATCGCCGAGACTGTGGTCGAATGGCCTCATCTCTAAGCTGTCGACACAGGCAGTGGCGACGCAGGCCGTAAGCGCCACCATCAACGCCTTGAGTCCGGCGGCGAGGGGGCGAGTTCCGACACGAGATACAGGAGTCATTGCCATGGCGGAGTGAAGGGAACCCAGAATCCAACCGCCCGACCCGGCAGGAGGTCCTTGACTGCGGTGATCCCGCAGGCCTCAGTCAGCTCGACCACCGCCCGATTGCTGTTTGGCCCCAAGAAGTGATACGCCAACTGGGCGGCATTCATCTGCACGGCTTTTTGCTTCAAACACGGAATCCTGCTCTGCGCGTCTTCGTCGGTTTGCCACGGCCAGGTCGGGTTCCAGTAGTGGGTCCAGTCTGTCGGCCGGTTTGGCGACTTCGAGTCGCCAGGATCAACGCCCACCTCAAGCGTGCCGGTCGGCCGGCCCTCCAGTTCACCCCCTTCGATCGTGGAAACCGTGCCATTCTGCTCTCGCGTCACGATGTAGCAGTGCTGGGCGACTCGGTACAGGACCTTTCGCCACCAGGGGTTGTTCGGATCGCTGCTGATCGATCGGCATTTCACCTCGATCGCCGCCTTGGTGACCGCTTGGTTGGTCCGCCTCTGGTTCCACGACGGCCAGATGCTGCTCGGGTAGATCGGGACGCCGGAGTAGAGGTTGACTTCGTCTCCGAGCACGCCAGTCCATAGCTCGCCGTTCACCAGGTCAACCGACGCGCCCATCGAAGGCAGCGGGCTGGTGGTCGGCGTGCCGCTAGCGTCGTAGAACAGGAGCGTGTCAGCCCCCCCCGCGTCGGTGGCCTTGGCCGCTACGCCGTTCTGGTCGTCGGTTGAGACGATCTCGACCTTCGCCGTCGACGGCTGAGCCGTCCACTGCGTGCCCCCCGAGAAGGTGAAGGACGCGATCTGCGAGCCGTAGGTCGCGAACGTCGTCCCGGTTGTCCCCAGCGCCAACGACGGGCTAATCGGGATGTTGTTCTCCTTGATCAACTGCGCCGGCTGAATCGGCACGTCGAACTCGGTCACGGTCCCGCTGGCGTTGAGGTGTGCGCCGCGTAGCGGATTCGGGTCGAGCGACCCGTTCGACGGGCTGAAGGTCCACGTGGCGATGACACCGCCCTGCCCGTCGGGAATGATGCGTCCCGGAAACAGGTTCGTGTCGGTCGTAACGCTGGTCAACTGCACCGTTGACGTGGCGCCGTTGGGCGCCACTTTCAACAGGAAGATGCCCGTGTTGGCGACACGCGGCGGATAGGCGACCAGCCGCTGTTCGTACTGCATGTAGACCGTGCCGTCCGCATCCACCATCGGCGCGCCGATACGCGAATACCCACTGACAACGCTGCCGTCCCACATCGTAAACGACGACTGCGGGATCGCCGGCGTCTGAATCGGTTGGCCGCTCTGTCCGTCGAGGATCATCAGGCCCGGCAGCCCCGAGGTGTTCCCGGGTGAGGCGACGACCACGGCGGCGTCCTGGCGAATCGCGAACTGTGGGGCCTCCGGCGCGCAAGTTGAGTTCGACACCACCTCCCAGCGCCACTCGCCCGTAGCTCCGTCCACCGCAATGATCCTCGTCTGGTGCTGGTTGTCACAGCCGTAGTGAGACGTCAGGATCAGGCCGCCGACGCCGTCCGGTGTAGCGTTCTGGTTCACCGTCACCGGTATCGACCCCTGCCACAGTTGACGGCCGTCAAGCGCCAGCGCCTGGATGAACGTGCGGCTCGCGTCGCCGCTGATGACATACAAGTCCGGGCCACCCGGGCTCGGCACCGCCTGCACGACCTGCTTCACCGGCAGACCGGTACCGTTCGTCGACGTCCACAGCGACTGCCCAGTGACGACCGTCGCTTCCGACACGATGGTGACGTGGGTTTCCGTGGTGGTGCTTCCGATCGTCGCCGAGAGTGTCACAACGCCGGGGGCCGTTGCCGTCAGTCTGACGACCGGCTCGGTCTCAAGCGTCGCACCAGCCCCGTCCATCGCCCACATCGCGTCGTCGCGCGTCCGTCCGATCGAGTCCACCACCGTGAACTGCAGCTCCTGGCCGACGGCGATGTTCGCATTCGAAGGGGTGATGCGGAGCGTGCTAGCGGGAGGGGGGGCGCTACTCAGTGCGAACACTTCCGCACTGGCGAGCCACGTCATGTTGAAACCGCCTGTCACCAACACCGAGCCGTCCGTGAGGGTAGTGGCCTGAGCCGCCGACCGTGGCGTTTGCATCGCACCTGCCGCCGTGAAGGTGAGCGTCGTGGGATCGAACGTCTCGGCGTATGGGAGGTACTGGGTGTCGTCTTGGCCGCCGATAATCAGGACAGACCCGTCGGCGAGTACGGCCGTCGCTTCCATTGCTCTGGCGTTCACACCCGCCGTCGGCGCCCAGGTGCCCGCGATCGGATTGAAGAGCTCGGCCGGGCAGGTGGGCCCGCAGGAATCCAGGCCACCAACCACGAGCACATCGCCGGTCGAGAGTGCACCCAAGTGATGCGACCAGCGCGCATTGAGCATGCTACCGGTTGCGGCGAACGTCTCGGAGGTCGGGTCGAAGATTTCCGCGGTTACGGTCATCTGGCCGTCCACGGCTCCGCCGGACACGAGCACGCGCCCGTCTGCGAGCGTTGCTGCAGCGTGAGAATAGCGCGGGTTCGCCATGTTGCCCGTCGGCGCAAAGCTGAAGGTCGCGGGAGTGTAGATCTCGTTTGGTGCGACCTCGCCGCCTTCGGGGGTCGAGTGATAACCTCCGGCTATGAGCACCCGCCCGTCGGCAAGCCGCGTCGCGGTGTGGAAGTCGCGGCCAACGCTCATTGAGCCCACGAACGAGAACGTCCCGGTCGCTGGATTGTATATTTCGGCCCCCGCCGGCTGCTGATACGACGGGAGGTACTGGATGCCGCCCGCGATCAGCACCGTGCCGTCGGGCAGCAAAGTCGCGGTATGGCGGATCCGAGCCGTCCGCATTGACCCGGTCGCGGTGAACTCGCCGGTGACGCGGTCGTAGATCTCCGCGCTTGCGAGCGCAACCGAGCCGGCTGTCTGCCCACCCGCAACCAGCACGCGGCCGTCCGCGAGGAGCGTCGCCGTGTGGTAGGCGCGCGAGGTGCTCATCATCCCGACCCGTGTGAAGCTCGGTGAAGTAACGCTGAGCGTCGTCGACCCCACTACCGAACCTGACGTTGCTGCGATCGTCGACGTCCCCTTGCTGAGCGCCGTCACCACGCCAGCAGCATCCACTTGCGCCACCGCGGCCGCGGCACTGCTCCACGTGGCTGCGTTGGTGACGTCGCGTACCGTGCCATTCGAATACGTACCCACCGCCTTGTATCGCTGCCGGCTCTTCAGTGGCACGGTGAGGTGAGCTGGACCGACGGCGATCGCGGTAAGCGTCGGCACTGTGAAGGGCGTGCCAACGCTTGGCACTCCGGCAACGGTCACGATCACATTGCCGGTCGTCGCTCCAGCAGGCACGACCGCGGTGATGCTCGTCGCGCTCCAACTCGCCGTGGCCGCGGTGAGGCCGTTGAACCTCACCGTGCTCGACCCTTTGGTCGCGCCGAAGCCGCTGCCAGTGACGACAACGGCGTCTCCAGGTAGCCCGGCATTCGGCGACACTTGAGCAATGACCGGCACCGCGCCGACGGTGAATGGAACGCCGGCGCTGGTCGTCCCGGCAACAGTCACCGTGACGTTTCCGGTCGTCGAGCTCGCCGGCACGGTGACGATGATGCTGTTGTTGGACCACGAGCTGACCGTAGCGGTACGGTTGTTGTAGAACTTCACCGCGCTCGTGAATTGCTGGGTGCGGAAGTTGTTGCCTGTGATGGTCACGACCTGCCCCACAGGTCCAGCGGTCGGCGAGAGCGACGTGATGGTCGGTGGCGGAAGTGCGGAGGGGACGTCGACGCGCGAGTCGGCCGGGCCGCTGAGCGCACCTTCGATCCCGAGCTCACCGCGAAAGGCACCGGAACTCGAGCCCACGGTGAGGTTCACGCCGACCCACACATACCAGCGGTCCAACGCAGTGAGTGTGATGTTGGCGCTCGTCGTGCAGCTCAGCGCGTATGCGGTGAGCGTCGTGGTCAGGGCCGTCGTGCCGGTGGCGGTGCACAGTGCCGTGCCGGTACTTGAGTTCAAGCGCACCTTGACCCGCGGAAACATCGTGCCGAGATTCGCGGTCTTGCGCATCCACGCGGTGATGGCGACGGCCGCGCCTGTTGGGATCTTACCGGCGGTGCCGGGTGCACCGACGGCCGTGTTGAACTGCGCGATCTGTTTCTCGCCGGTGGCGGCGCCTTGGAGCGCCGCGGTTTGGATCGTCGCTTGGGCGACGTCTGGACCTTCCGTGCGCAGTTGCTTGAACCCCGAGGTTGTCGACGCCTCATTGTGCAAGTGGTAGACGACCGACTGCGCTCCAGCGTCGAACGAGATGGTGAGCAGCAGCGCCGCTGCGGCGAACGACGCCAATGGCCAGACTCCGGTTCTTCCGTCCATCAATCACCTCGAGAGCAGCCCCATGCTGACAACCGGTCTCATGCCACGTCGCGGGTTACCTACTCCGCAGGCAGAGTTCACGCAGGCAGAGTGGCGGCGCGCCGGAGCGCAACAACAACGAAGGTGGGGAGCGGCGAGGGGAACGAATCCGCCAGGCCTACGCGGGTGCGCAGTGCAAGACCATTGCCAGTTCGCACCAGTGCAATTGGCGTAGGGCAGCCCGCCGGTGCGACGAGACCCGGCGCTCTCCATCTGCCGTCGGTCCGGCAGCTGAGGGCATCGATCCCGGGATTCCGACAGTCCGACTGCAGTTTCCAGCGGACTTTGGGCGCTCTGGCTTCGAGCGTGCAGCCACGCCATCGGTGCCGGCGATGGGCCGCCATGGAGAGACGCCGCGAATGGCGGTTCTAATCGTCGGCGCCAGTCCTTGCGGCTGCTGGCGCAGGCTACCGGCCGGTGACGCCCGCAGCGTCGTCGTTGGGCGGGAGATGGCGCAACTGGCGTGAGTTGGTGGCTCCCTTGCGCAGCGGCGCCAAGCCGTCGTATAAGTTAGCAGCGGAAGTCGACTGCTGGCCCCCTTTGCCGAGGCGCGGGGGCCGAACCCAAAATTCGGCCGCGCCGCCACGGCCTCGAGCTGGGGTTCTCCCCTGACCAGGCCCTGAACGCCGCGCGGCACAACGCCCCGGACGCTCAGCGCCTTCCTGAATCGCCCCGCGCGGCAACCGTCCGGGCGCCTTCACGGACAACCGAACGCCAACGCCATGCCGGGAGGACTGCCATGTTCGATCCTCGATGGGGCGACGCGCGCGACCGTAACGGACGCGACCACGGCCGTGAACGCGTGTACGACGGGCGCGACCGGGACGAGCACGATGTTCGTGACGGCCTGATGCACGATCTCGACTTGCCGCGCGACGAAAGGCGCGAGTTGGTCGTCTATCGTGGTCGCGGCTACGAGCTGAACGGCGAGGACAGCCGCACGCTGGCCGCTGTCGGAGCTTTTCGAGTCGTGCCCGAACACGACCTCGACACTCCCCAGGACACGCTTGACCATCTCCGCGACGAAGGACTGGTCGGGACCGTGGATCTTGGCGGCGACGAGCGGGGAGTAGTGCTCACGAAGGAAGGCCGCGACCTCCTCGATTCCCACTCCATGGAGCGGGACGATGAACCCTCGCAGGCGTTCTACGCGGGCGTCAGCCGGGCCCGCGAGATTCACCACGACTCGAATCTCTACGCGACGTATCGCGAAGAGGAAGCCCGTCTTCGGGGTGAACACGAAAGCCCCGAGATCCGGCGCGTCGTGCTGGAGCAGGATCTGAAGCGCCAGTACCAGGCGTTCCTCCAAGAGCACAATCGCGATCGCCGCGGCAGTGACGGACGACCGGACCGCGACCAGGAGGAAGTTCGCGACTGGGCTCTGGAGCACGACCTGCCGTACTTCGACGGCCAGATGCACTTCCCCGACTACCGCATCGAGTACGAAGTCGACGGGCGGAGACTCCACGAGGACATCGAGTTGTTTACGCCGCACTACCGCGGCGCCCACGCCGCCAGTCGTGCGCAGACCGGCTTCCGCATCTACGCCGTCGGTTCCCGCGGTGGCGGTGGGCGTTCGGGACCGCGTCCGCGCATCGCCGAGGAGTTCCTATGACGCACGAGTACCCACCCAACAGGACGTTCGACAGCGTGAACATCAGCCGGGTGACGGCCCTCCGCGACCATGGCTTCACGCTCCGGCAGCGCCAGTTCCTGGTGACCGTGATGGTTCACTCCGGATGCTTCTTGGAACGGCAGTACTGCACGTTCACCGCCACCGCCCGCGGGCAGAACAGCCGTGACTTCGTCGCCCGGCTGGCCGCCCGCGGATTCGCCCGCGCCATCGAGCCAGGATCCGCCCGGCGAGGGCGCCTCTACCACATCCACCACAAGCCGCTGTACGAGGCGATCGGGCTCCCGAACGATCGCAATCGCCGACTACTTTCGGTCGGTAGGATGGTGGAGCGTGTGATGATTCTTGATGCCGTCCTCACCGATCGCCGCTGTTGGTGGCTGAGTCCCGAGGCGGACAAGCGCACATTCTTCGGCGAGCTGCGCGAGAGCGGCCCCCGGCCCGAGGAGTATCCCCACATCACGTTCGGGCTGGGGCCACGCAAGACGGTTCGCTGCTTCCCCGACAAGCTGCCCATCGGCATCATGAGGGATGACCCAGGCCGGTACGTGTTCGTCTACCTGGTGACCCGGCCGGTCCCCGTGGACTTCCGCCAGTTCCTGCAGCGCCACCACGACTTGCTCGCCGCGCTCCACACATGGACGGTTCGGCTGCTCGTGCCACGACGGTTCTCGACCTCCGTGGCCCTGTACAAGGCCGCGCTTCGAGAAGAGCTGTGGAACCCGCTGAATGCCAGTGTCGCCAAGCAACTGGAGACGTACTTTCGCGAGCGGAGGGAGCACGGCGGACACCTTGGCGACCCGTCCGATCCGTACATATCGAAAGCCTTCCGCCAGCACGGGGGCGCCAGGATCTCAGCCCTGCATCAGGCATGGCGACGAGAGGGTGACGTGGTGCTGTGGAGGTCGTGCGGGACGAGCCTTCGCGACGACCGAACCTACGGCTGTTCGGTCTGCGAGATACAGATGCTGAACGCCCAGTACCTGCAGCTCACCGGAGCGATCGACCGCGAGGGATGGGCCAGTAGGGGGGCCAAGCGAGAACTGCGTCAGGTTGGCCCCCCCGGTTCGACGCGCTCGCTGAATCAGCCTCCTACACCCCTGGGTGCCCCTTGGCCGCAAACCGCGTGCAACCGTCTATGCGGCAGCAACTTGGCGCGAGCCGCACAACGTCGAGGCGGCGCTCTTTGCCGCCCGATGCCAGGTGGTCTATGAAGCGCTCATTGCACCAACGATGGCGTGAACGACCCCGCTGCCCTGCCTCGCCATTGGCCCCAGCCAATGGAGATGGGGTCGTTCACGCCATCGTTGGTCGTGCCGCGTGTCGTTGCCTGTGCGATCCGTTTGTGCGGGCAGGACGCGCCGCCTGCGTGCCCGTCTTCGCGCCCATACTTGGCGGTGCGCCCGGGCCGGGGAATCGCGAGAGCGGTTCGTTGCGATACCAGCGTCTACTAACAGGACCGCTGCGTACACGAGCCCAGGAGTTGCTGCCGCACCATCGCGCCTTTGATGCTAGCGCCGTGCTCGGCGTCGTCAATGCTCTCCGCTTCGCTTCGACCCGGCCGATGGCCGGGCCTTCGGGCATTGACGATGCCTCCGCTCGGCAGGCGGAAGGCAATTGCGCGATGGTGGGCCGGAATGACTGTCGGGAGAACGATGTCGGGAGAACGATGTTGACGTGCGCATCGTGCGAGCGTATGTTGTGTCTGTCTTAGCAGTGCCGCACGGCACTCCCTCCATTCGCCGCAACGGCCTACGGAGCGCGCTTTCGGCCGTCGCCCTCAGGGCACTTCATCGAGCGCTACCCCTGCCACATCGCAGCCCGTTGCACGGCCGCCACGGACGGTTTGTCGGCGCGCGGCCAAGCTGCGAACCGTGTGACCTCTTCGATGCGCATCGCCCTCAGGGCCATGCACTTGACGAGGATGCGTCTTCCGGCGGCATCGCCGTGCCCTGGATTCGCTAAACGTTCGAACAGACGGCCGAACCATCTACTCGGCCGTCTCCGCTCGGAGCACAGCCCCGCGGACGATGCCGGCTCCAGGCCGCATCCGCGCTCACCGTGTCGGCGCGTCGATCACCACATCGACGCGCCAGAGCGCGCCTCCCAGCTAACACGAATCGCCAGGACTCGCGTGCGATTGGGGGACCGCCATGGACGTGCCCGAGTGCGCGGAAGACGCGTCGGAACAGATCTCGATCGTCCGATGTCGGGAATTGCTGGGTGACGACGCCGACGCGTTGTCGGACGATGAGGTTCTTGTCGTCGCGCGCCATGCCGAAGCGCTGGCGCACGTCGTGATCGCACTGGCGCTGCAGGAAGGTCACATTCGGTAGCCGCCATGGCGAGACGACACCCCTTGTCGGCGCCCGGCGATGAGGCTAAGCTGCCGGATATGGTCGGCGCGGTGATCTATGTTCGCGTCAGCACGAAGGAACAGACCGAGAACCTCAGTCTGGCTACTCAGCTCCGCGCCTCCGAGGAGTACTGCCGCAGGCAGGGCTACGAGATCCTCGAACGTTTCCACGAAGAAGGCGAGAGCGCCAAGACGACGGACCGCAGCCAGCTCCAGGCGCTGCTCAAGTACTGTCGAACGCAGAAGGGCAAGGTCCACTTCGTGGTCGTGTACAACCTCACGCGATTCGCGCGCGAGAAGTACGACCATTTCGCCCTCCGCGCGCACCTCAATTCGCTCGGCATCTCGCTGCGGTCGGTCACGGAGCCGATCGACGACACTTCCACGGGCAAGCTGATGGAAGGCGTACTTGCCGCGTTCGCGCAGTTCGACAACGACGTGCGCTCGGAGCGAACGCGCGCAGGCATGCGGGCCGCTCTGGAGCTCGGGCGCTGGACATTCCCGGCACCCCTCGGCTACCTGAACGCCCCGAAGTGGTCGGGCAAGAGCATCGTTCACGACCCCGATCGTGGGCCGCTCGTCAAACGCGCCTTTGAGGATGTAGCAACGGGGCGATACAGCAAGCAAGAGGTCATCGCGCGCGCGACCGAGGCAGGGTTGCGCAGCCAAAGGGGGTTCGCGCTCTCACCCCAGAGTTTCGGCCAGATGATGCGGAACACCATTTACATGGGCAAGGTGGAGAGCCCGGACTTCGGCGTGTCCACGAAGGGCAACTTCGAACCGCTTGTGGACCAAGCCACGTTCTATCGCGCCCAGGCCGTGCTCGATGGCCGTGTCGTGGTGGCCGGCCCTCGACGGAGGAATCACCCGGACTTCCCGCTGCGCGGATTCGTCCGCTGCGAAAGCTGCGGCCGGCCGCTCACGGGCAGTTGGTCGAAGGGCCGGAACGGCCATTACGCGTACTACCACTGCCAGCGTCAGTGCCGAGCGGTGAACGTGAGCAAGGCCACCCTGGAAGGCGCGTTCGCAGACGAACTCGCGCTTTTGCAGCCGACCGCGGGCTACATGCGGCTGGTCAAGGATCGGATTCTGCTCGTCTGGGAACAGCGACGAGCGGAAGCGACGGATCGGACCGCGGAGCGGGAGAAGCAGGTCAAGGTCATTCAGCAGAAGCTCGATCGGCTGGACGAGGCGTTCCTGTTCGCGCAGACGATCGACACCAAGAGCTACGAGCGGCAACGCGACAGGCTGCGCGAAGAAGTGACGCTGGCGCAGATCGACCAGCACGCCGAGGCCATCGACGAACTCGACGTACAGGGCATCCTGGCGTTCGCAGAACGCATCCTGCCGCGGGCCTCAGACCTGTGGGTCCAGGCTTCGCTCGACTACAAGCAGCGCCTGCAGCAGCTGTTCTTTCCCGAGGGGATTGCGTACGACGGAAATCGATTGAATCGAACCGCCGTAACGGCACCACTTTTCAAGTACTTGGCGCCGTCTGAGAGTGCTGATGAAGAAGTGGTGAGCCGCGTAGGAATCGAACCTACAACCCGCAGATTAAGAGTCTGCTGCTCTGCCAATTGAGCTAGCGGCCCACTCTGTTGCGCCCCGCCGGCGA
>Ga0209254_10004825_pt1 | contig 12373 bp, 10 predicted proteins | sample FrelakmetDIP11DI_FD_187148 | JGI IMG/M metagenome (GOLD analysis project Ga0209254, IMG submission 187148) | Freshwater lake sediment microbial communities from the University of Notre Dame, USA, for methane emissions studies - DIP11 DI (SPAdes)... | ecosystem: Environmental > Aquatic >...
AGGCTTGGAGCTTTCGGAACGCGTTGGTATAATCAGCCACGGTGTGCGGGCTGAGATGCTGGGCCTGCTTCTCCAGCAGGAAGCCCTCGATTGCTTGGGAGAGTGTGAGCTGTTTCATCCGTGCTGCCTCCGGTCGGGAAAACACAGGTCTGATAACGCTCCAGCCAGTGCTGATAACGTCTCAGGCGCTTTTTTCTTCCCAGCCGAGGTGCTGTTCCTCGGCCAAAGGCAGCCCATCCGTGCGGACATGGGTTGAGGAGGACCGGGCGTTTACGCGAACCGATGTCCTCACGGACGGCCCAAAATGCGTACCATGCGGACACCGGTAGGGGTAAAATGGGCGGGGAGGGACTCGAACCCACGACCTCACGGATGTGAACCGTGCGCTCTAACCAGCTGAGCTACTCGCCCTGGTGCGCCAGATTGTATCACAGCTAATATCAATCCGCAACTTTCTAATGAGCGTTTTTGTCAGGGCGGGGGTAAAATTATTGCAGGTATACAATACATTCCAACCATGGGGGAGACCTCGGCTTTTTATGTGATGGAGGTCACCATGTTCCAGCCAACCTGTTCGCCCAATCCTGGAAACCGGACCTTTACCCGGATCCTCCAGGCATTTTTCATCCTGGCGCTGCTCTGCACACCGTTCAGCAAACCAGCCCAGGCCTCGGCAGCTCCGGATCCAGCCAAATGTATGCGCTTTTACGTCGTTGCTAAGGGAGAGAGGCTTTCCCAGCTCAGCTCCAGGTACGGATTGAGCCCTAACACCCTGGCAGAGGCCAACGGCCTGTCCACCACCACTCCCCTGCCGCATGGATACATCCTGTGCATCCCTTACAAGCCCCTCGACTGGTATTTTCCCCAGGCTGCCCTGTATGCTACTGCCTCCTTCAACCGCATCACGGTGTGGGGATCGGGATTTCCGAAGGAACACCGCTTCAACATCCGCATCAAAGCCTATCTGGGTTCCAAAACGAAAAAAGTTGGCAGTGTGTTGATCAGCGAAGATGGCGAGTTCGAGGCCTTCCCGCGCATCCCAAAGGAATTCGAGAAAGCGCGCACCCTGGAAGTGTGTCTCAAAGATAACAACGACAGCTATCGACTGTGCACCAGGGTCAGCCGTTGAGTTCGTCCCGAATCAAATTTCTTCTGATTCGGTCTTTACCAGGTTAGCGTAGCAATCCATCAACCGCCGTGTTACCGGTCCCGGCTTCCCATCCCCGACCGGGACGTCGTCGATCCGGACCACTGGCATGATCCCCCTGCTCGAGCTGGTGATGAACGCCTCTTCCAGCGATTCGATCTCACGGAGCTTCACCGGTAGTAAGTGCACAGTAATCTCGCACTGCTTGGCGCATTCCAGGACCATATTGCGCGTCACTCCCGGGAGTACATCTTCATCTGCAGTCCGGACCTGGCCACCGCGCACTGCAAAGAAATTGCTGCTCAGGCCTTCCAGCAGCTCCTCCTCAGGTCCCAGCATGATCGCTTCTTCGACCTCCTCCGGGAGTCCCTTACGTATAGACTCGGCTCTTTCGATGAAGCGGGTGCGCTTGGCTTTCGGCTGCTCTCGCTGCAGGCGGCAGGTGACCACGCTCACTCCATTCTTATAAACTTGCTCTGGGATGGCCTGCAGCTCCTGTATGGCAATGAAAATGTCACCCGGAGATTCCTCAAAAGCTAATGTGATCCGGATTCGATGATCCATTTCCCCGCACTCGGTGATCAAACCTCGCAGGATCTCACGCAGCCTGTCTTCATCCAATTCCAAATACAACCCGCTCATCACCGCGCTGCATGTGAGACGGCGGAAATGCTCCCTCAAGCGAACAACTTTATTTCCGTCGAAAGTTCGGAAGGTCGTGTATGAACCTGCTGGAATCAAACTGGAAATGAAATTTAGATTTACAGGTTCACCCCCACTGTCAATACCCAGGAACAATTCATCGACCGGGCGCGCGCTTGCTTTCCAGACCCTGGTCGATTTCACTTTTCGAGGTTCTCCTCCCATTCCGGCAGGTCAATATTCTCTCCTGTGCTGCCGGCAGCGAGCGTCTCTTTCACCGGATGGTAATGCACGTAAACCTGTCGGATGAGATCGATCGAATTAGTTACCTTTCTTTCGACTTCGGTAGAAATTCGATCCCCTTCTTGAACGCTTAAATTCCCATCGACTCCTATTGTCAGATTCACCACCATGTAAGGGCCGAAGCGGTGTGCGTGAACCTCTTCCAGCCGCCCCACCTCCGGGATCTCTTTCAGCAGGTGGTCGATCTGCCTGGCCAGCGAACGGCTGGGCACTGCATCCATGAGATCGGATGAAGACTGGCGGATGATTTCGATTCCGGTCCGCAGCACCAGTAATGCGACCACTGCACCCACCGCCGGGTCAATCCACGGATGGCCGGCGCGCCCCAGGTAGATGCCGATGGCAGCGCCTGCGGCAGAAAAAATATCATTACGGTGGTCGTATGCCAGTGCCAGTACTGCGGGACTTTTAGTTTTGGAAGCAATCCGGCGTGTATATACAGTCAGGAAGATTTTAATGATCACGGTAAACAGGGCAATCCACAATGCGATCAGCTCCGCGCCTTGTGAGGTTGTCTCCCCGACCCACAGTTCAAAAATATTGTTAATCGCATCCCAGAAGATCGCCACCGCAGTGGTAACGACGAATGCGCCTACCACCAGTGACGCAATGCTCTCGAGCTGGTTGTGACCGTAAGGATGGGTTTCATCGGGCGGCTTGCCTGCCATGCGCATGAAGATTGCTACAACCAGGTAATAAGCCACATCCGAAGTCGAATTGATCCCATCTGCCAGCAGTGCCGGGCTGTGACCCAGGATGCCTACGGTTGTTTTCACTACCGCCAGCAAGATATTCGCCACCAATCCCAGGTTGACTGCCAGGTAGGACAACCGCCTGCGCTGGTCATTCGTTTGTGTTGCTCGAATATCGCTTCTGTCCATCGCCCCCTTATTATCTCTTTTCGCTCAGGGAAGTCAAGTAAGCAAAATCATGATATTAATTAGAAAACTTATTGCTACCTCCGAATTGGTTTCTCAAGAAAATCATTCTCATGCATCTGAAATCCAGCGTTACGGTATACTAGCAGCAAGGAAAGCGAGCAGAATGTCACTTCCCATAAAAAACACCCCCCTCCGATCTCCAAATCCCGTAACCTGGCACGTGACGATCCGTAAGCTGCATAAATGGATCTCAGAACCGGGTGAGAAAGCCAGCCGTCCGTTCGTGTTGATGATTACCAGTCCCGAACAAAAAAGCGTCATCAAGACGAAGATCATTTCCGAAACCCCGGATCCGCAGTCCGTACTGCATTGGATCAACCAGGCTGTAAATTCTCCAGATACCCACCAGTCACCCCGACCGCTACCAAAAGTAATCATCTTCGATGATCAGGTCTTGGTCGAGCAGCTTCGGCAGTCGCTCTTGGACCTGCACATTCGCTGCGAATACCAGGCACTCCCGGATGAAGCGGATGAAGCCATCGCCCTGTTCGAAGGTATGATCGAAGAATCGGCTCCGAATTTTCCGGGATTATTCTCTGTCGAAGGACTGACACCACAGCATGCTGAGCAGCTTTTTGCGGATGCCGAGAAGCTGTTCCTTTCTGCTCCATGGAAAACCTTATCCGATCACCAGCCCATCGCACTGCACATTACTCCTCCTGGCAGGCGAGTTTACGTTCAATTAATGGGGCAGGCAGGTATTCAAACTGGCATAAATCTCTTCTGGGATTGGGATGCATTGCTTAGAATCCTCGAAGAAGCGATCGATCCAATTGAACAGATTCCTGCCGAAGGGCTGCACTCATTCTCCTTTGAGACATCCAATATGCTCCCAGCCAGCGACCTGGATGCCATCGAAAAATTCACTCTCCCAGTCGCGGCAGCTGATGCCTATCCACTCCCGTTGATCTATGCCAAAGATTTCGTCCGGCGTCCCACCCTGGAAGAGCTGACGCTTTTTCACGCCGTCCTCCAGGCGGTACCTCAGTTCGTCGGGGCATTATATGAAGACCAGAATGGGGACCTTGCCTCGCATGAGGCCAGCCTCCAGCTTGAGACAATCACCGGGTCCTGCTCGGTTCACCTGCTGTATCCAGCAGGAGAAATCCCTGGTGATTTGGAATCCGAAGAAAACGATATCGAAAAACTGGAGATCTTCGATCCAGGCGCAGAGTATGGGGAGGACTTATTTGATGATTTTCGCCTTCTGGAGGCCGAAACCGCCAGCCAGAGCCTGGCGGAATTCAGCGCAGATCCATCCCTTCGAGACGCGCAGCAGCTGGTATACAAAGCCTGGAAGGTAAACGACAGTGTCCAACGCCAGCTGCTGGCTCACCAGGCCCTGGAGATCTCCGCAGACTGTGCAGATGCCTATATTTTGCTTGCTGAAGAGGAAGCTGTGACAATCGAAGAAGCGCACCAATATTACCGCCGCGGTCTCGAGGCAGCAGAAAGGAATTTGGGCAGTGAATATGCCAGGGAATTCGCTGGTTTGTTCTGGGAAAAATTCAGGACCCGCCCCCTGCTGCGCGCCCTGGAAGGGTTGGCGAACACGCTGGTCGAGCTTGAAAAACAACCGGAGAGCCTGCCATATTTTCAAAAAATGATCGACCTCGATCCTGATGATCATTTGGGAGCCAGGTACGGGTATCTTCATACCCTCATAGAGCTCCAAAAATACCCGGAAGCCCACAAGCTGATCCATTCATTCCCAAATGAATTATCTGCTTATTGGTCATACACCCATGCACTAATTTCATTCATCCTGAATGGTCAGACTGTTAAAGCTGACAACTCCCTCCGCTGGGCGCTTCAGCAAAATCCGTATGTTCCGGCCTATTTGTTCGGTGAAAAGCCATTTCCAGAGTCATTCCCGAGCTCATATGGCGCAGGTGATGAGAATGAGGCGATTTATTATGCTTCGGAATATTTCAGCACCTGGTGGCAAACGAAAGGTGCAATTGATTGGATTAAAGCTCTGAATTCCTGATCACTTTTCTGAAAGGAGGAAATATTTGATGGAGGATTTGACCCCACACATCCTGGAATTAATCCGCCTGACATCTACAGATCTTCCCCCCGACGTCGAAAAATCGCTGCGGGCTGCCATCGCCGACGAAGAACCCGGTTCTGCTGCCCGAGGTGCGCTTGAGACGATCATTGAGAACGTCGAGCTTTCGCGCAAAAACTCAACGCCGATCTGCCAGGATACCGGCACGCCTATCTTCTATGTCTACTATCCAGCCGGTTGGAGCACGCGGCTCTTACGGAAGCAGATCGAAATGGCAACGATTGAGGCCACCCGCCAGTCTTTCTTGAGGCCAAATTCAGTTGATTCTCTCACCGGGAAAAACAGCGGGAACAATCTGGGTGGTGAGTATTTTCCTTCTATTCACTTCTCCGAAGTCGAAGACAAAGCCCTGCGAATTGAATTAATCCTGAAAGGCGGCGGGTGCGAGAACGTCGGCGCCCAGTACAGCCTGCCGGATTCTGGTCTCGGCGCAGGCCGGGACCTGGAAGGTGTCCGCAGGGTGGCACTGGACGCGGTGCACAAAGCCCAGGGCCAGGGCTGCGCTCCAGGAATCCTGGGCATCGCCATCGGTGGCGACCGCGGGACTTCCTATTACTCATCCAAGGAGGTCCTGTTCAGGCAAATGGCTGAAAGAAGCCCTGAACCGCAGCTCGCCGAGCTGGAAAAGCGGATCACTGGCCAGGCCAACCAGCTGGGCATTGGACCGATGGGCTTCGGGGGGAAAACTACAGTGCTGGATACCAAAATCACCAGCCTGAACCGCCTGCCCGCCAGCTTTTTTGTCACGATCTCTTACATGTGCTGGGCGTATAGGCGGCGAAGTATGCTGTTTGATGGTGGCAAGGTGGAATTCAGGTAGGGAGGGTGAATTCATGATTAAAATCGATCTGCCTCTGGATGATGCAACCATACTGAAATTAAAGGTCGGCGACCTGGTCGGCTTAAATGGGATCATGGTAACCGGTCGGGATGCTGCTCATAAATGGATGGTTGATACTTTTATTAAAAAAGTTCGCCATCCCCTTGACGATGACATCGAAGTGTATGAGAGCTTGAAGGGATTATTGAAAGGCGGAGTTATCTACCACTGCGGGCCGGTTGTCTCCGGGCTGGAAGATGAAGATTACCGCTTTGTGGCCGCCGGACCGACCACCAGCATACGCGAAGAGCCGTACCAGGGGCAGGTGATGCACCATTTCAAGCTCCAGGGGGTGATTGGCAAAGGCGGTATGGGACCATTGACCCTGGCTGCCTGCCAGGAGGTGCCTGGCCTGTACCTGCATGCCATAGGTGGTGCTGCTTCATTGATAGCACAGACAGTTACACGGGTACTGGGCGTGCATAAGTTGGATTTTGGTGTACCGGAAGCGATGTGGGTGATCGAGGTTAAAAATTTTCCATCGGTGGTGACAATGGACGCGCACGGAAACAGCCTGCATGCTCAAATCGAGTCCCAATCAAAAATTATTTTAGACCAGCTGCTGGCAAAAATCGCCTGATGGCTGAGGTTAAATAAAAATCAGGGCTTGAGGGTGCTCATCCAGCATCCGCCAGGCCCTGATTGATTTTCCTGTATCTATTACTCAGCGGCCGTATTTATGTGTCGAATGGGAAAACTTTTCGAAGTAATATTCGGGATCGTTGAAGTTCGTGCACTGGGTCTCGTCTGTCCAGACGTCCTTGATACACAGTTCATGGATCGGTGCGTTTGGAATATAGGTTGGAATTCTTAACCAGCCTTCAAAGAATCCCTTTTCGTCCGTCCGGATACTCCTGCACTGATCCACACTGGGTCTATTCATACTGGCTGGAAAGTTAAGTGTGTAGCAGTTTAGGCGGTAGGAATTCAGTGAAGTCCTGGGACGAATAATCACATTGTAGTTCTTATTCTTTGGGAAATGCTCCAGCTTCAGGTATACCCAGCCGATGTTGCCCACTACACTTCCTGTTGGCTCCGTTTTAGCGGTGATGGTTGCATCGCCCGTTTCAGATTCCGTAATTTCTGGTGCAATCCCTCCCGGAATGCACAGCTTATCACCCGGTGTAAGCACGTAGGGTTCCTTCAGGTTGTTGGCTTCCGCGATCTCGCGCCAATCGATCTGGTACAGCTGGCCGATGTAGGTGATTGTATCGCCGGGTTGAACCTTGTAGAAATATTTACACTTTTTTCCTTTTTCAGTGGGGGTAGGTGTTGCAGCCGCGATCGGTGATCGGGGAATGAAGCTGAGACAGAAAGTGAATAACAGCAGCAGCATTCCAACCACAATCACCAGCTTCTTGGGGTTATGCACCCCTTTATGTTCAAGTTTCATGATCGTAACTCCTTTTCAATTTTCCAATCTGGCCGTTTACGGTTCGATTCACTCAATTCGCCCGATTGGAACTGGGGGCGGTCAATCACTTTGGCCAAGTATAGCACTTTTTGATGGCCAAAAACCTTAGAAAAAAGGTGCCCCTGTTAATATCGCCTTTTTCTGAGTTTCTGTTAAAAACGAGACCTCCAGCGCATTGGCCTTGGCCTGTTCAATCTGTGCATGGCTGAGACCGGCTGCCGGAGCAGCTACCTGGATTTCATATGCCAGGTCGATGGCACTGATCCCTGGATCATCGGTGTTGATGGTTGCCAACAACCCATTCTCCAGGAACCGCCTGAGCGGGTGGCTGGGGTAATCGGAGACGGTGCTGGTCTGAACATTGCTGGTAAGGTTGCACTCAATGCCAATCCGGTTTTCCTTCATCATCTGGATAAGGTCCGGATCAGCCAATGCAGAAACGCCGTGTCCGATCCGGGTGGCGCCTAATTCCTGGATCGCCTGCCAGATACTTTCCGGTCCGGCGATCTCTCCCGCGTGCACCGTAACCCGCCAGCCGGCTTCTCTGGCGCCTCGGAATTGCCTGATAAACAACTCCGCCGGATAATTGGCTTCGTCACCCGCCAGGTCGAGAGCGGCCAATTGATCCTTTTGGGTCAGCAGGGCTTCCAGTTCCTTCCAGGCAGCTTCCGGGCCGTAAGTCCGGCTGATGATTCCGATCAGGTTCACAGGCTGCTTGAAATCGCGCCGTCCGGCAGCGACGCCGTCACACACAGCTTCCACAATGCCCGCCGGATCCAGCTTGCCCGAGCTGGCCATGAATACCGGGCTGAAACGCAGCTCAACGTAAGCCAGGCCTTCATTTCTCGCATCTTCCACATTTTCATAGGCGATCCGGCGGCAGGCTTCATAATCCTTCAATACCGCGATCATCCATTTGAACTTTTCGATAAAAGCCATCACTCCTGGCTGAGCAACGGTAACCTGGATGTGTGGCCGCAGGCTTTCCAGGTCCCAGGCAGGCAGCTGGATGTCGTGCTTCCTGCCCAGATCCAGGATGGTTTGCAGCCTGACATTCCCGTCCAGGTGCCGGTGCAGGTCAATCAGCGGTAAGGCTTTTTCGTTCACACTCACCTCTAAGAATTAAATAGCTTCCGAAGCTGGATGTGCATCCAGCCTCGGAAGCCAATTCTAACTGCAGATAGAGCCTACGGGCAATATCGTAACGAGACGTCGTCGATCGTCATCGATGTGACTGCGCCCCACCCGTTGTTATAGGTGCCCCACTGCAAACGAATGAGCCAGTCGCCATAGGAAGTCAGGTCGTTATTGTGGTACACCCATTGGTATTGGCCGCGCGATCCCCAGCGCAGAGTGTCGATCCAGTTGCCCCAATAATCCAGGACGAGCAAGTACTGGATGTCATTCCCGCCGTCGCCGCCGGCTGTGTACTCGTAGAATTCCAGCAGTGCCGTCGCACCCAGGCCGTACGTTGGAGGGATATAGACATATTGTCCGAAGTCAGAGTAGCTGTAGCGGTTCTGGGAGGGGTAGTAGATCCCGGTGCGCATCGCCCGCCCGCCGGAACGTGACACCACGTTGGTATAACCTGCCGAGTAAGCAGTGGCCGGGATGTACCAGTCGGCATTGGTCTGGAAGCCGCCGTTGCCGATCAAGTTCACGCAGGTGGTCGGTGGCGGGGGTGGAGGCGGAGGAGGCAGTACGCCGGTGCAGGTATCCAGGTAGACATCGTCAATGTACATAACTGAGCGATTCCTATAGATACTACCGTCGTTATAGACTCCAAAGTAGATTCGTAGAGTCTGTCCTGCAAATGCTGTAAGGTCGTAAACGTTCTGTTTCCAAACCAGGTTGGTAGCATTGCTCCCTCTTTCGAAGATCAAAGTTTTCAACAACGCCGTACCATCGATATTAGTCACGTATGCGTATTGGAAATCGAGGTGATCGGCGGCGGATTGTGATTGGATCCCAATTTCAGATTTTAATTGGATCCGATCTTCAGAATTCAATTCTGCGTCTTTAATCGAACCAGGGATATAAGCCTCCTCGCTACGCAAAAGGCGGTAGAAGCTCAGCCTGGCGTAAGTAGTGCCTGCCGGGATGGACACTACCTGGTATGCTTCCGAATAACCCGCATAATCGTCCCATGACTCGAGTGGTGTGCCGACTCGCAGTGAGCGCAATCCGCTGTTAGCGAAATACGTGTCATAGGTTGATCGGTAAATTACGGGCAATGTGGGGTCCGAGTCATCGATCCAGTTGCCGAAGTATTCGAAGCTGTTGTTAGCCACCTGCTGGCTGCAGACCGGGGGTGGAGGCAGCGGGTCGTCGCACATGGCCAGGGTGACATCGTCCACGTACATGTTGGTGGTGAAACCCTGTCCGTCGTTATATGTGCCGACTTCGATGCTGACACTCTGCCCGGCCCACTTGGTCAGGTCGAACTGGCGCGGCATCCAGAACAGCTCGTTGCGACGGTTCCACTGCAGAATCTCCAGGATCTGGTTGGAACCGTTAAGCACCATAACGTACTGTGCGTCATAGGCAGAGATCGCAGCAGCTTCGTCTGTCGAGTCGATATCAGGGACTGGAGCGCTGAATTTCTGTCCAATCGGCCTGGTCGGCAGCGGTGAGAGCGGAGATTCACCGGTCTGGGCATATACCCACATGCGCAGGATGGCGCTGGTCGTCCCCACCGGGACACTTATTAGCGGCGTCCGGACCCAGGAGTAACCCCAGTTGTTGGGTGAACCCGCAGGGATACCGGTCAGAGCTGACCAGGAGCCGGAGTTCCGGTTCAGGTTATCGTAGGTGGCACCAACCAGGCTCCACCAGCCGCCGGCTTCGAAGCCCGGATCCACGATACTCTGGATGCAGGCTGCTGCAACGGCGAAGTTCTGGTTGGTCATGTCTCCGGCGACATTGATCTCCAGCACTCCCGGGGCAAATTCGAAACCGGTCTTATCGGCGGTCAGCGCATTGCTGCCGCCTGGCGACGCCAGTGAGTAATGTCCACTGGCATTTGACACCGCGATCTTTCCATTCTTATCGGTCACGGTGACCCCGGAAAGCGGGCTCCCATTGCCATCCGTTACCGTCCCGGAGATGTTATACGTCACCTGTCGGACGACAAACGGCATATAGACCTTGACTGCATCAGGAGCGTCTGGGTCTTCCGGAGCCGCAGACACCCCGATGCTCGTCAGGCTCGATACAATGAACATCCAAACGAGCATAATGCGAAGCATTTTCTTCATATTGACCTTCCTCTTGATCCGGATCTGTTCGGTTTTAAATACACATGCATGCAATGAATGGCAGAGAGCAATACACGGCTCTCCAGGACATATTTTAGGACGCATCCGTAAAAAAGAGCATAAAACCAGGATAAATTTACCCGATCATTTTTTACCCAGGCTCTTCATCTTACCTGCACCGCTGACATTGGCGACCATTTCAGGCGTGCCGTAGTATTCCAGGTTTCCTGCGCCGCTCATCTCGACTTCCATTTTCTCTTTAACCCACATAGTTGCGTTTCCAGCGCCGCTGATATCAACCTTCGCTTCCCGGCTTTCTATACCAGAACTGTCATAGGAACCTGCTCCGCTGAGGTGAATCTCCTGGACCGGGACTACACCGCTCTCGATCTCGACATTTCCTGCGCCGCTGACTTCAACCTTTAACTTGTTGGCAGTCAGGTTCCCAATTTTCATCGTTCCCGCACCGCTCGATTCGATCTCGAGTTCACCGGCATTGACTGTTTGTGCATCGATATCGGCTGCCCCGGAAACCTCCAGGCCGGTGATTTTGTTCATCGTCAGTCTGTATTTGATGTCCTTGGTGGGAATGACCCTGTTCAATCCTGTCTCATCCAGGCCGATGAAAAGCGTATCATCCCGCACATCGCTGGTTATCAACGGCATGATGTTGTCTTCGGCTTCGATGACCAGAGACTCTTCTTCGCCCTGCACTAGGGTCAGCTCCCCCATGCTGCCTAGTGCCAGCCGTGTAAAACCTGAGACTCCCCGGCTTTCTGTCTTCATCTCACTCGAGCCTCTCACCCCTGATATCTGCGGCAGGTTAATTGCCATACAGGACAGCGAAGTGAGCAAGAGGGTGACCAGTACCAGATAGGTAATTCTGCGTTTCTCCATTGCCGTTTCTCCTTTTCTGATAGATTTTCCTGGCGAATGAGTCCATGCTGTAGTCAGTCCATCTACCTGCCTATTCTTTTGAAAAGAGTCTATCCAGTCAGGTCTATTACTATTTCAATCCGTTCGTTTCAAGCATCGCAGTTAATTGTATTGGCTGTCGGCGTCTTTTAGCTTCCTGGCGTTGATAATCCACGAAGCCGTGAAAATTGTATATAAAAGCATTATGACTGCAATCACCAGCCAATCGAAAACTGTGTTGGAAATGCCCAATATCTTGATTTGTGGATTGCCAGCAAAGAAGATCGCGGTATTGGCTGCAATCGCCAGCACTCTCACTTCCGTAGGTCCAAGCCCTGCATAGGATATCCTGAATTCTCCCATCACACAGGTCTGGATGTAGACTAAATTTGAGATCATAAAATATCCAATCAGTGCCAGGAGAGCTACATCGAAACGAACATAAGGAGAAATACCCAATCCTAGAAAGAACAGGGCTTCAGTCACAATATCCATGGAGTGATCGATATAAAAGCCGTAGATAGGCCTTTCGATATGCCGGTATCTTGCCAGGGTCCCATCCAGGCTGTCTCCAAACCAGTTGATAATAAATCCGAGGCTGGCTAACCACAAGAACAGGGGATAGTAAGAAGATAACCCATAACCAGCCAGGGCTATCAGCGACCCCACGAAGCCAACAGCCGTCAGCAGGTCTGGAGTTACCCATCCCGGCATGTTCCTTGCCAACCAGTGTAAGGCTGGCCTTTCCAATGGGCCAAGTAAAATATCGTTGATCCTTTTATGTTCCTGGATGTCTTTAGTCA